>ENA-UOOM01000926-UOOM01000926.1-fermentation-metagenome-genome-assembly--contig:-NODE-926-length-30934-cov-6.936462_pt1 | contig 30934 bp, 33 predicted proteins | sample MGYA00245781_ERZ724031 | MGnify/ENA primary metagenome ERZ724031 (study PRJEB28704, sample SAMN03018317) | fermentation metagenome | biome: anthropogenic terrestrial biome; feature: soil; material... | reverse complement strand
ATTTGGCGGGCGCGGGGGGCTTCCCTATTTCTCCGCCGAAATCCGGAACCGTTACCCCCGCTGCAGATGGCGGCCGGGTATGCGGCCTTCGCCAACAAAGGGGTTTACAGCGCGCCCTATTCGATCATTAAAGTTGTGGACTCCAATGGCAAAGTCATGGAAGAGAACCGAACTCAGCAGAAACGATCCGTCTCTGTCAACACTGCCTATTTGATCACCGATATGCTCACCGGGGTCATGCAGAGCGGAGGCACCGGAGCCCATTTGAGATCTGCAGTAGGCCGGCCCTGCGCGGGCAAGACCGGCACCACCGACGAGTTCAAAGACGCCTGGTTTGTGGGCTACACCCCCTATCTATGCTGCGCGGTCTGGGTAGGCTACGACGACAACCGCCAGGTCAACCAGTCCGGCGGAGTGGTGGCCGGACCCATTTGGGCCAACTTCATGGGCATGGCCGGGGCGGCTTTTCAGCCCTCCGATTTTCCCCGGCCCGAGGGCATCAAACGGCTGAATATTTGTATGGACAGTGGATTGGTGGCGGTGGAAGCCTGCCCCCGGCCGGTATCGATGGCCTTTATATCGGGAACCGAGCCCGGCATCATTTGCTACTGGCATCAGTTTGAAATTCCCCTGCTGCCGGAACTGCCGGACTGGCTTAACCCCGTTCCGCCTGAGGACGAGGGGGATGAGAGGAATGATAATGAGCGGCGCAACGAAGGCGGCGGCGAAGCAGATGACGAACCCGGGGACGAACCCGACAACCAGCCCGAGCTGCCGGGAGACAACGATACCCCTTTGCAGCAAATCCGGATAGTGCCTTAACCCGGGATAACCCTGGGATATAATGCCTCCGTTCTGACGCTCCGGGGCGCTCCGCCCCGGTATTTGCTGAGCAGAGTCAAGGCCGGCCCCGCAACATTTTTTGCTCAGGATAAGGCATCAGAAGGAATTAACCAGTATAATAAATAAATACCATAAACATAAATAACAACGATTGCGAGGCTTGGCAGTGAAGATTGAGCTGACCATACTGGTGGAAAACACCACTTCCGCTATGGCATTGATCGGGGAGTGGGGCTTCTCGGCCCTGATAACGATTGACGGCTATCCGCTGCTGTTCGACACCGGTCACCGCGACGCCTTGTTCGTCAACAGCGCTCAGCTAAAAATGCCCTTAAAGGATATTGAAGAAATCGTGATCAGCCATGGTCACTACGATCACTGCGGGGCTTTGGTGGCTTTGCTCAAACAGATCGGATCCCGCCCTGTAACCGCGCATCCCGGAATATTCGTTAAACGTTATTCAATAGGAGCCGGGGGTCACAAGCTCGCGGTGGGATGCCCGTTTTCTGAAGCTGAAGCCGCAGCCGCCGGGGCGCAGTTCCGTTACAGTGTAAAACCTCTTGAGATCCGGCCCGGAGTCTACGTCACCGGTACGATCCCCCGCAGAACCGCTTATGAAGATGTGGGGGGGCATTTTGCAATCGAGTCGGGCGAGGACTTGATGGAAGACCATATTGAGGACGATATGGCTTTAGTCATCGACCATCCCCAGGGCTTAATCGTGATGAGCGGCTGTGCCCATGCCGGGATGGTTAACACCTTGAGCTATGCCCGGGAGATCACGGGAACAAATCATATCCAGGCTTATATCGGCGGCACCCACCTGGTAAATGCCTCGCCTGAGCGTATAGAGGCCACGGTCTCTTATTTGCATCATGAGCGGCCTGACCGGATTATGATCGGCCATTGCACCGGGTTCTACTCGGCTGCCCGCCTTTACCAGGAGCTGGGCAGCCAGGTGGTCAAGATTGATGCCGGCAGTCATTTTACATTTATATAGAATGGAATTATTGGAGGGAAATATTTGAACATCAACCAGCACAGGTTAAAAGCGAAACAGCTCAGGAAAGAATGCAGCCCCGCACTGTTTCGCTTCAAAAGCACTGTGGAGCTGCAGCCCCTGCGGGGCATCATTGGCCAGGGCCGGGCCGTGGAGGCTCTATCCCTGGGTTTGGACATGAACAACCAGGGCTACAACATTTACCTGGCCGGGGCTTTCGGCACCGGCAAAAGCAGCCTGGCCAAAGAGATGCTGGAGGAACGGGCTTCGGCCAAACCGGTCCCTTACGATTGGTGTTATGTTTATAATTTCCGTGAAACCGACACTCCGGTAGCCCTCAAGCTGCCTCCGGGACAGGGCAAGGTATTCAAACAAGATATAAGCACCAGTATTGACGCCATTATCAAGAGTATCGTCAAAGCCTTTGAAGGCGAAGATTATGAAAGCAAAAAGAACAGTATCCTCAATGCATTTCTGGAAGAGACCAACAAAATGTATCTGGAACTGGATGAAGAAGCCCGCCACCATGGTTTCACCATCTCGCGCACCCAGACCGGCATAAACACCGCTCCCATCAAGGAAGACGGAGAGGTGATCACCCAGGAAGAATACCTGGCCATGAACGAGGAGCAGCGGGTGGAGATCATGCGCACCGGTACACTGGTACAGGAAAGACTTAACGAGGCCGTCCGCAAGTACAAGGAATCGGAAAAAATCATTCGCGAAAAGATCAAAAGCCTGGAGTTGGAGACTGCCCGCAGGGTATCCGAACCCTGGTTTGAACAGCTTTTGGAAAAATACCGGGACAATGCGGATATTGTAACCTATCTGAAGGATATGCAGAAAGACCTGGTCGAAAACACCGAGGGCTTTCTCAAGACCGAGGAGAGCGGCCCCTTGATGTTTTTCCGCCATATGGACCGGCGCGCCTCGCTGCGCAAATACCAGGTTAATCTCCTGGTGGACAATGAGGCCTTGACGCATGCTCCGGTGATATTTGAAACCAATCCCACTTATGCCAATCTGTTCGGACAGATCGAGTATGAAGGCGAATTCGGCATCCTGGCCACCGATTTTTCAAAGATCAAGCCCGGAGCCATTCATAAAGCCAACGGCGGCTATCTGGTTCTGCACATCAATGACGTCTTGAAAAACTTTTATGTTTGGGACTGCCTCAAAAAAGTCTTAAAAAACTGTGAGATCAAGGTGGAAAACATCGGACGTGTCTTGGGGATAACCAATACCGAAACCCTGCAGCCCGAATCCATCCCGGTCGACATCAAAGTGGTCTTAATCGGCGATCCCTGGTATTATCACGCCTTATATGCCTTCGATGACGAATTTCGCAAGCTGTTTAAAATCCGCGCTGATTTCGATGTGGAAATGGCCAAAAGCCGGACCCACATCAAGCAATATGCGCAGCTCATCGCCGGAGTTTGCCAGCGTGAAAAACTCTTGCACTTCACCCCCGACGCGGTAGCCAGTGTGGTGGACTACAGCACCCGCATGGCCGAGGATCAGGAGAAAATGACCACCCTTTTCAACAAGCTGGTGGAAGTGGTCTATGAGGCCAATCATTGGGCCAGACAGGATAAGGCCGAGCTGGTCACGGCCCTGCATGTAAATAAGGCCATTAAGGGTAAACAGCAGCGCTGCGCCATGGTAGAAGAACATCTGCAGGAAATGATCAACCGCGACACCCTGATCATCAATGTGGACGAGTACCGGGTAGGCGAAATCAACGGCCTGGCGGTCTACCAGGTGGGTGAATACAATTTTGGCAAGCCGGTGCGCATCACCGCCAAAACCTTCATGGGAGAGAAAGGCCTGGTGAATATCGAACGCGAGATCCGTATGAGCGGCAGCATTCACAGCAAAGGGGTCTTGACCTTAAGCGGCTATATGGGAGCGCAGTATGCTCAGGATAAACCGCTGGCCCTCTCCGCCAGTCTGACCTTTGAACAGAGCTATCAGGGAGTGGAAGGGGATAGCGCCTCGAGTGCCGAGCTCTATGCCTTATTATCCAGCCTGGCCAATTTGCCCATATATCAGGGCATCGCGGTAACCGGCTCAGTCAACCAAAACGGCGAGGTTCAGCCGGTGGGCGGTGTCAACCAGAAGATCGAAGGCTTTTTTAAGACCTGTAAAGATAAAGGATTGAACGGCAGGCAAGGGGTGATCATACCCCAACAGAATATCACCCAATTGATGCTGGATGAAAGCGTGGTAGAAGCAGTACGACAGCGGAAGTTCAATATCTGGGCGGTGGATCACATTGACCGGGGACTGGAAATACTGACCGGCGTGCCTGCCGGGGAGCCTGACGAAAAAGGCCGGTTTACACCGGATACAGTGCATTACCGGGTCAACCAAAAGCTGCAAAAATGGACCGAGCTGCGCAGGCAGGATCTGGATGTGCCGCCGACCCATGCGCTGAAGAGACCTAAACGTATAAGGAGGCAGTACTGATGAACCGAGGCCGCCTGGCTTTATTGCTGCTCATTGTGTTCACGGCTGTGGTTATAAGCGGGTGCCAAAATCTGCACATTCAAGATCTCGTTAAAAGAGACCTCAGCCAGGAGCCCAGTCTCATAAAGGTCCGCATCCACTTCGACCGCGGAGACACTGTGGACGGGTATGTCTATGAATTAGGCCTGGAGAAAAGCGGCAAGCTCTACGCCGGCGGTTCGTCCATATCCTACATTTACGATGCGCAAGGCAATGTGGTGGGGAGCTTCAATTATCAGCGCGTAACCTACATGGAGATCATTCCCCCCGGAGATGAGAACCCGGCTAAATAATTCCTCCATAATCATCGATAATTACCAGAGAAAATAGAAGGGGTTTTCATCCACAGGAAAGGGGAAATGAGAGAATGGAGTTTGTGGAACGCTGCTTGCGCAAGATCAGCGTGCGGGTCCGCCTGGTGGTGGCCTTTACCCTGGTCTTAGCTGCAGTAACCGGCATAATGGGGTATTATGCCACCGAAGTGATGTCCGAAAAAATACTGATGGCAGCGCAGCAGAAGCTGCAGTCTGACCTGGCTTTGGGGCGGCAGATTTTAGAAGAGAGATACCCGGGGGATTGGCAGATTATCGACGGACAGTTATATAAAGGGCCGGTATTGATGGAAGGCAATTATGAAGTGGTCGACCGCATCGGCAATCTGACCGGAGACACCTGCACCATCTTCCGGGGAGATACCAGGGTATCCACCAATGTGATGAAAGACGGGCAGAGAGCCGTCAATACCAAGATATCCGAAGAAGTGGGACAGGTGGTCTTGATTCAGGGACAGCCCTATGTGGGCCGTGCCGAAGTAGTCGGGGTATGGAACGAAGCCGCTTACGAGCCCATTAAGGATCCCTCCGGCAATGCCATCGGCATCTGGTATGTAGGGGTTCCGGCCACACCGTACGAGGAGGCCGTCGGCCATTTCCGCCTGGCCATGGTAACTTACTCGGGCATCGGGATTTTCCTGGGTTTTCTGGCCGCATTCCTGGTGGCCTATACGGTCTATATGCCTTTGCGCAGAATCAGCGCATCGGTGGATAAAGCCAGTCAGGGTGATTTAACCCAGCGCATTCCCGCCAATGCCAATGACGAACCCGGCAAACTGGCGGCTATGTTCAACACCATGCTGGAAAAAATGGCCGACCTGATCGGTAAAACCGGCCGGCTGATCAACAATGTCAGCAAATCCAGCGCGCAGGTGGGGCAGCTCTCTGAAACCAGCGCCGCTCTAATGAGCAATCTGGGCAGTCAGGCTGAAACCCTGATGCGCTCCGCCGCAGAGCAGGCCCAATTATCCCATCATTCGCGCAACACCATCGGCGAGATGGCGGTAGGCATTCAACAGGTGGCCGCCAGCGCGCAGGAGGTGGCCAGCTCAGTAGCGGCTGCCAGCAAAAAGGCTGAAGAAGGGGAGCGCCAGATTGAGCAGGCCGTCAAGCAGATCGAAATCATCAGCAACAACACCGATTATACCGCCTCCATAGTAGAGGCCTTAGGAGAGAAATCGCTGGAGATCGGGCAGATTGTGGACTTGATCACCAACATCGCCAGCCAGACCAATCTCCTGGCACTGAATGCCGCCATTGAAGCCGCCCGGGCCGGAGAAATGGGACGCGGTTTTGCAGTGGTAGCCGATGAAGTGCGTAAACTGGCCGAGGAATCAGGTGAAGCCGCCCAGCGCATCGCCCAGCTCATCCGGGAGATTCAAAATGAATCGGATAAAGCGGTGGGAGCCATGCAGGAAGGCACCAAAGAAGTGGCCAAAGGCACCGAAGTGATCTCCCGGGCCGGGGATGCCTTCCACTACATCATCGCGGCTGTCAATCAGGTCAAATCCCAGATTGAAGAGGTATCCAGCGCCGGCCAGCAGATGGCGGCGGGTGCAGATATAGCCATAAAATCAGTTGACAACACTGCCGAAGCAGCCCAGAACAACGCCCAGATCGTGCAGGGGATGTCTGAGCTGGCCGGCAAGCAGATGGAAGAGATCAACCAGTTCAACCAATCTGTCAACGCCTTGAACCGCATGGTAGCCGACCTGCAAAGTGCCATAGCCTATTTTAAGGCGTAAGAAACACCCGGCTGCGTTTAATACCGACTATCAGGAGGCTTTCCTTTACAGGATGGCCTCTTGTGATTAAGAGGCCTTTATATGAACTCTCGACTCATAATAGAACCTGCCCGCTTTCAAGGCCAGCCGGGCTTCGAACTCCGCATCCGCGATTCGCGGATTACGGTGCAGGAATTCCTGGATGAGCTGAATCAGTCCTATCTGAAAATGGATTGGCCCCGTTTGTGGCCCCAAAACCGGGTCGGCTGTGAAGGATGTGACCTGTGCTGCCAGGAGCCTTTACCGGTGACCTCCGTCGATGTGATGCAAATCCGCGAAGCACTGGGCATAGATCAACTCGAGGTCTTTCGCTACCTGTGGGTGGAACTGCAAGGACCTGCGGTTGACATCACGCTGCGCCGCCGCGGGGCAAAATGCATCTTTCTCAATTCCCGGGGCAAATGCCGCATCTATGCCCGGCGCCCCTTTGCCTGCCAGACCTATCTGTGCTGCCAGACCAGCCCCAATTTTGAGAACCTGCGCAGTCAGATCATCAATAGCGGCATGGACGAGCTGGTACGCTGCAGCCTGGCGGCCTATAATAAGGCGGGGAGGCCTTTTCCGGTAAACCGCAGTCAAAACCCGAAACTAAACCCGCACCACTGGCCCAAGGGGTATTTTACCGGCAAAACCAGCTATCAACAGCTGAGGCTGGCCCGGGTACTGTCTTTCGATTTATGGCGCAAGATGCTACTATTAAAGTAATTAAAAGGGTAGGGGGGACTAACCATGGATACGATTTCAGCTCGTTGTCTGATGTGCAGCAAAACCTACACTGTGGACGAATCCCACAAAGACTATAAAAAGCTGGTGGCTCAGGAAAAACCAGTAGCCACCTTTATCTGTGACCTGTGCAACTACCGGGTGCAGCATGAGTCCGAGGAAAAGCACAAACCCAAAAAACCCATGTAAGAGAGATAAGCAATGCAGAAAATCTTTATTCCCGTAGATAATGACCAGTCTATAGCCGCCCTGATCTTCGCCCCGGAGTCCGGACCCCGGGGCGCTGTGGCGGTCTGCCATGGTTTCCGGGGGGCCAAAGAGAACAGCGGAAAAATCTGCGCTTTTGCCGGAAAATTGACGGCCCGGGGATTGATGGTGATCGCTTTCGATTTCCGGGGCAGCGGGGAGAGCAGCGGGGAATTCAGTGCAATAACACTTTCGCAGCAAGTTGAAGATCTGAAGCAGGTTTGCGCTTACATCAACAGCCGCTACCAGCTCTCTTTCGTTCTGCTGGGAAGAAGTTTCGGGGGCGCTACGGTAATCGCTGCCGCTCCACATGTGCCCGAAGCCTCCGGTTATGTGCTATGGTCGGCCCCATTCGATTTACCGCGTTCCTTCGCCAGATTGCTGGGTGATGATTACCAACGCCTTTTGAACGGAGCCAGTGTGATATGCAGCGACCTGGAGAGCTGTTTTGAGTTAAGGCCGGACCTGGTCTTGGATTTTAAGCGCCACGACATGGCAGGAAGCCTGATGGCGATGCGGGACAAGCCGGTTCTGGTCGTGCATGGCCGGGAAGATGAGGCGGTTGGGATCGAAAACGCCCAGGAGATAGCGACCTATCTGCCCGAGGCGGTACTGCACCTGGTGGCGGGTGCTGATCATCGTTTCACCGGGATGGTGGAACAGCGTGAAGCCATCACCCTGGATTGGATTGATGAGCACTTCGGGGAGAACCGCCTTTAAATCCCTATCAGCAAAAAAGGGAGTGATACAGGATGAGCTGGCAGGAGGGCTTGTGGAGATTTGTCTGCGGGGGCCTTCTGGTTCTTGCGGTGAGCTGGATAAGCAAGGGAAAAAACCCTTATTTCGCCGGACTGGCGGTATTATTTCCCGTGGTAACGGTGGTGGGATACTATTTCCTGTCACAGTCCATTTCTCCGGCCGCCATGCAGCGCACCGTGGTTTTAAGCCTTATGGCTCTGCCTGCGGTAGCTGCTTTCTTAATCACCTGTTATTATCTCGTCGGCCGAATGGGCATCGGCTGGACCCTTTTGTCCGGAATGGCCGCCTGGTTGATCGCCGCCGCCCTTATCCTGCAAGTATATCAGCGCTTTCCATGAACCGTCTGGCGCGCAGTAAACATAGGTTTGCCCTAGTCATTCATGACTCGATAGCGGTTTTTTGTGCCCAAAAAGCGGTTATTCGTTCCAAACCCCTTCACCAAAACGGCCTTGCTGGGTATAATCATATAAAGTTGCTACTTACAAGTTACTACCGCTTTCGACAGAGAATCTTTCTCTGTCATTTCTTTTTCCAATAAAAGGCACCGGGTGGGGCCGTCTAAGCTTCTGCAATTCCGTTTCCAGCCCTTTTACCTGCGGCGTTCTAATATTAATGTAGGGCAAGTTCACCCATGTCATAGGATGGATAGCGTAAATCCAGGACGCCGAAACCACCTGCTTGATTGCGATATATCTCCACTACCTGCTCAACCGATACAAAATGGAATCTGGCCCGTGGTTCACCCCATACTATTCCTCCCGGGGCTATACCCGCTGATAAATATCCGGGGCCACTTCCGCCACCAGTCCATGCCGCATGGAGAAGTCCAGGTGGTGGCGCAGGGTAGTGCGCTCCCAGTCGACCTCGTATTCCGCACGGGGTTCGGGATAGACCAGGCAATAGGGAAGCAGTGCTTCCAGAGAGTGCGGAACCCTGAGTATCTCCACCAAGCGCTCCTGGCGTTTCAGAACCACTCCGATAAAGGCATCCAGATGCCGTTTGAGGTTCTCGTCCTGGATGCGGCGATGTGAAGGCACGATAATTCTGGGGCCGATCTCTTTTATTCTCTGCACGGAATAAATCAGATCATCGATGTCTGCGGTATTGCTCCCCAGCCAGGGGCCGGTATTTACCAGATCGATGTCGCCGCTCATCAACAGCCCTTCTTTTTCAACGTAAAAACCGTGATGGCCTACAGTATGGCCGGGAAGATGCAGGGCGGTCACCTTTAAAGACCCAGATTCCCAGCTGTCTAAATCTGTAAAAGTGCCTGACAGCGGCTGGTGTCTGAATTCGTCCATAATGGGAACATCCCCAAAAGCCGGAGTGCTGTTGGAAAAACCCACGATCTTGGCCAGCCGCAAGACATCGCTCCAAAGGCGGAAGCGGTTATGCTCCATAAAGGCCTGGTAATCATGGTAGAAAGGTTCTTCCTGCGAGCCTATCATGATATCTGCCCGGGGAAATAATATGGTGCTGTGCGTATGGTCGATATGGCTGTGGGTGATCAAGACGCGGCTCACTTCCCGGGGCTTTATATCGGCCAGCGCTATACTGCCGGCACCGGTGTCTACCAATATCGGAGCATCCCCATTGATGTAAAGACAATTGCCGTAAGGATAGCGGGGCTTGACCGGAGGGGACACCATCCAGATGTCTTTGGTAATCTTCTGCAACATGATTGATCACCGCCAGTAAAAACTGACTATTATTCTACCACAAGTGGGCCCGAAGCGGTTGCAGGGAAGGAATGACGACCCGGCCAGACCTATATTTCCGGCCTTGTGAAAATAGGACCAAAAGAAAAGAGGCCATCCTCAAGAGGACAGCCTCCACAGTACGCTTTTAATAATTTTCACACCACTGTTCGTAATGAGCCTGGGGATGATCGCAGGCCGGGCACACCTGGGGCGCCTCGGGGCCTTCATAAACATAACCGCAGTTGCGGCATTTCCACTTGATGGCAGAGGGCCGCTTAAACACCGTGCTCTGCTTTACGTTCTGATACAGCTTCAAATAGCGCCTCTCGTGGTACACTTCCACAGAAGCGATGGCTTTGAATATATCAGCTATCTCATCAAATCCCTCTTCACGGGCGATGCGCTCGAATTCGGGATACATCTGACTGTGTTCATAGTGCTCTCCTTCGGCCGCATCCACCAGGTTTTCCGGTGTCTTGGGGATAGAGCCGCCCATCAGTATCTTGAAGAACCGTTTGGCATGCTCCTTTTCATTGAGCGCGGATTCGGTGAAGTACTCGGCAATCTGTTCATAACCGTCTTTCTTAGCCTGACTGGCATAATAGTCGTATTTGTTGCGTGCCTGAGATTCGCCGGCAAAAGCAGTCCACAGGTTCTGTTCGGTTTTTGAACCTTTCAATTCCATAAACAAGCCCTCCCTCACATTTATTTGCATCATTGAGACTATACATAGAATAACAGATTTTACGGTCTGATATAAACCGTAATTATTCCAATTCCGCGCTAAATGGAACATAAGTAGGAATAAAGCCATCGAACAGCGAAAGACTTACCTAAATATTGGCCTTCCACAGCCTGATCCCGCTTAAACGGCCTTGAAAGGAATGATTCATCTGCAAAAAAGAACCTGTGTGGTCAGAAGTATCGAAGAAACCCGAGTGTGCAGCCTGGAGTACCCCTTGTCAGCCGTGGGGGCCGAAAGCATCCAGGATTTTATAGTGATAAGCCCGGACTTGTGTCATGTCGCCTATATCGCCCAGCTGCAGCGTTCGCAAATGGTGGTTTTGGACGGAAACCCTCAGCTGGAATTTGACGAGATTATCAAGGGCAGCCTGGTATTCAGTCCGGACAGCAAGCGCCTGGCTTACGTGGGCAGCAAAAACGGGCAGCAGATGGCGGTCATCGACGGCAAAGCCAAAAAAGGCTATGAGGGCATATTATCCGACAGCCTGGTATTTACCCCCGACAGCAGGCGGCTGGCTTATTCCGCTCAGAACGAGGGCCAACAGATGGTTATAATAGATGGCCGCAGCCGCAGAAAATATCAGGGCATTCTCGCTGCCAGCCTGCAGTTTTCACCGGATGGAAAGCACCACGCCTATGCAGCCTGCAAAAATGGTTCGTGGCTGGTAGTTGAGGATGGCAAGGAACACCAGGCTTATCAAGGCATTTCTGTGGGAACCCTGAGCTTCAGTCCTGACAGCAGCCGGCTGGCTTATGCGGCCAAAAAGGACTACCGCTGGATAGTGGTTTGCGATGGCCGGGAAGGAGAACCCTATAGCGCCGTGGGAGGAGGCTCCCTGATCTTCAGTTCCGACAGCCGGCATCTGGCCTACGCGGTCTTGATCGGCAACCAGCCCGCAACGGTTGAAGGCAAATATACCACTTCTAAAAACAGTAAACAATTGGTCGTTGCCGATGGCATTGAAGGAAAGCAGTATGACGCCGTGGGAGGGGATAGCCTGATCTACAGCGCTGATGGCAGTATACTGGCATATGCGGCCATGCAGGCACAGAAAGTCCTGGTGGTAAGCAACGGCGAAGAAGGGCCGCGTTTTGACGGCATTGGCAAGGCCACCCTGGTATTCAGCCCGGAGGGGCGTCATATGGCTTATATAGTGCGTGAAAAGCAGCGCTGGTGTGCAGTTGTAGACGGGATACAGGGCAAGTTTTATGATACCTTCCTGGAAGGAGGGGTGGTATTCAGCCCGGATGGACAGCACTGGGCCTATGCGGTGCAGAATGAAGGCAAGGCATTCGTGGTCAGGGATGGTGAGGAAGGCAATTATTACGATGCCGTGGTCGGCGACAGCCTGGCCTTTAGCCCCGATTCCCAGCACCTGGTGTACACAGCCCAAAACGGAGATCAACAGTTCGTGGTTTTCGACGCAGATGAAGGCCAGGACTATAACCTCCTGTATACCACACAGGAGCGGGGGATTGTATTTCTATCCAACGACCGCATCCAGTATCTGACCTTGATGCCCAGCGGGGAGTTCCGCCTGGTTCAGGAAGAGGTGCTGGTTTATTAAAATACCGAAATATTCGTAGTGATAATAACCCGCCATGGGATATAATATTATTTAAGGAGAGGAGGGATAATCGATGGTCGAAAATACACGGATCGTTTTAAAACCGGAAATGAGTGCCAATTATGAAGGCGAGATCAAGGATGGCAAGCCAAGCGGTCAAGGGACTGCTTATTATCGCAACGGCGGCAAGTATGTAGGTGAGTGGAAAGACGGCCTGCGCCACGGCTATGGCAAAGAGTATTATCCCGATGGAAATCTGCGCTATGACGGAGAATGGGTCAATGGGGTGCGACATGGCATGGGCAAGGCTTATACCGATGATGGCTACATGATCTACCAGGGAGAATGGAAATACGGCAAACCCATTAACTATAAGTACAGCTGGATGATGCCTTAGCATTAAGAAGGGTACTTGACCGGGGCGGGTCGTAGCACTTTGCGGTGTTAATGACTCCGCTCCTTTTGTTTGGGGCAAACGGCGGCCGGGGTCTCTTGATGCGGGCGGCTATGTCGAGGATTACTCCTTTCGGGTTTTTTGGCAGGATGTTGAATAACCGCTTTTAAGCAGCAGGTGAATTCGAGCATGATGGGGAAAGATATGAAAATTTTGCGGGGCCTTAGCGATTATCCGGGAAGTGCGGCGGTGGTACTGGGGGCTCACATCAATGGCCTGGGCATCATCAGGAGCTTGGGCCGGGAGGGCATCCCGCTGATAGCTATTGATCGTCAGGCCATGATGGGGCAGTACTCCCGGTTCAGCACCCGGCATATAGTTTTGGAGGACAACCATCCCCGGGAATTCCTGGAAAGCCTGTGCCGATTGGGAAGCGGACTCGGCCATAAAGCCGTCTTGTATATCACCGATGACAGGTATTTCCGGGTATGCGCCGCGGCAGCGGAAATGCTGGCCGAGCATTTTTATCTTCCTTTCAATACCCGGATGGGGGAAGCCGCTATAGACAAAGCCTATCAATACAGGATCTGCCGGGAAAACCTCATTTCCTGCCCGCTCACTTTCATCGTCACCACAGGTCTTGATGTGGAGAATCTGCTTAAGCAGCGCAATGAGCTGCCTTATCCCCTGATTATCAAGCCGGGCGATCAATCCTGCTCTCTGTCCTTTTCAGCGGGAAAGCGTTTGTACGAGGTGGAAAACCAGCACAAACTTCTGGAGTTGGCCCCTTTGATAGAGAAAAACCTGCCTCTGCTGGTATGTGAGGTAATACCGGGCGAGCCCCGGGCATTATGGGCCTACAATGCCTACTGCCATCAGCCCGGGGAGGTTGTGGCAGGCTGGACCGCTCAGAAGCTCAGCCAGCGCCCCTACCGGCACGGCAGCTTCACCATTATGCGCAGCGTTCATAACCCCGAAGTGGCCGAAGCGGGGAAAGCCGCCTTGCGGGCCCTGCAAATCCAAGGGCCGGCCGAGGTGGAGTTCAAATGGAATCGGCAGCGGGGGTGTTTTCAATATATAGAGACCAACCCCCGGCACATACAGTACAATGGTCTGGGAAGGCTGGCCGGTGTCGACCTGGTCTTGGCCCATTATTATGCGGCTGTGGGCGATGAGGATAAACTCCGCAAATGGGCGGGTATGCAGCAATCCGGAGAGGCCTTCATGGTTCTGGCCGGACAGGAAATGGCCAATGTGGTGCAGCTGCCCGGGCGCATGCAGCGCAGCAAACAGCTGTTCAGCTGTATTTTTAAACCGCGGCGCATGTGGGCTATTCATGATTGGGAAGATCTGGGGCCTTCGCTGTATTATCTGCAATATCTTTTGAAAAAGGGCTGGAGAAAAAATACCGGGCAGGGTTGATTAAAGGAAGCGCCCACCGGGCGTTAAAACGTATGGCCGGGTTTATTATCAGCGGCCCCATCCACCGACAAGGGCGCCGGGAGGCAAGACCCGCTATAGCTTTTGTATGGCCGCTGCCCGAAGTCGGGCGACAGAACCTCAATACCTCAAGGAGGGCTTAGTTTGCAGATTGCACTACACCCGGTTCTCAAGCAAAACCGTGAAAGTATTGCCGTTGTGGTAGGATCCCATGTTACCGGCCTGGGAATCATCCGAAACCTGGCGCGGGGCGATGTGCCCGTCCTGCTTCTGGATTATGAGGCCAATCCCGGGGCTTATTCACGCCATGTCACTCAGGCCTTGATTTTCGATTACCGCCGGGACTGGGAGCAATTTGTTCCACTGTTATGCGCTATCGGGCGCCAGCTCCCCCAAAAAGCGGTCTTATACCTGACCGACGAGCGCTACTGCCTGCTCTGCGCCCGGGCCTGGCAAGAGCTCAGCCAATACTACCATCTGCCTTTCAACCCGGAAACTATCATGGAAAATGTCAGCAAGGCCAGACAGCTGGAGCTTTGCCGGAGTCACGACATACCTATTCCCTGGGTTTTCAATATAAAAAGCCGGCAGGATTTGGAGAACCTGTCAGACCAGGCTCATGACCTGCCTTACCCTCTGATTATCCGCCCCTTTGACAAATCCGAGTATTTTGATACAGTAGATCCCTTTCGCATCCTGCACCTCTACAACCGTCAGGATTTATCAGACCATCAGACCGTACTGGAGCGTGAACTATCGCATGGCCTGGTGGTTGCGGAATATATACCGGGAGGCCCCCGGGAAAACTGGGGGATGAATGCTTACTGCGACGAAAATTATCAAGTGGTAGCCGCTTATACCCGCACCAAGATAAGCCAGTATCCGTTTCGGGGCGGCACCGCCACCATTATGGAAGCCCCCTTTAACCAGAGGGTATTTGAGCTGGGAGAAAAGATCTGCCAGGCACTGGAAATCATCGGACCGGCTGCCATAGAAGTGAAATACGACCGTCGCGATGATCAATATAAATATGTGGAGACCAATTTCCGCTATCCGCGCAGCGGCTCAATGTCACTGCAGGCCGGGGTTTTGGTGCCCTTGATCCACTATTATCACATCACCGGGCAGCACGACCGGCTTAAAGGGCTCAGGAAAGTGCAGCAGGAAGATTCCGGTTACTATATCGAGGCCCTGTGGGAGTGGATGAATGTGGTGGAGAACCGCCCCCGGGGCGAACATCTCTTAAGGGTTCTGAAAACGTACCTGGTACCTAAACGTACCTGGGCGGTATGGGATTGGCAGGATCCCCGGCCGGGAATGGTATATGGGTGGTGCCTGGCGGGCAAAGCCCTGCATCGCCTGAAATCCAGGTTTTAATGCGATGAGAGCCTATGCCTCGTCAAGCGGCTGCCAATGTGCCGCGCAACCAGCAGGCGTTAAAGCCAATTAGGATCTGGCTGCAAACTGCGGATAAAAACGGGGACGAGTCTGCATCATATAAGTGAGGAAAAACCATGCGCGAATGCTGGCAATCGCGGCCTGATTATTCCATAATGTGATTAGCTGAGGCCAACGCCCGGCCAGGATGACCCGGAGCAACCGCTCTGACAAGTCCGTCAAGCCAATAGCTGGCCGATCATTCTAAACCAAGACTGATAGGCAAAAAACATTTTCGCGACAGAAAGGAGAATTTTAATGGACAATCTGGAAAAGGTCTGGCAGGCTTTTGAAAAGGCGGGGGAGCCGCTGAATTCCAAAGCCGTAGTCGACGTCACCGGGCTGGACAAAAAAGAAGTGGATAAGCTCATCAAAAAACTGAAAGACACCGGCAAATTGGAATCCCCCAAGCGCTGCTTCTATCAGCCCAAAGCCTAAATGGCGTACGGGAGGACGTTTCCCGATACCATCAAAAAACTGCGCCGGCTGAAGCCGGCGCAGTTTGTGGCAGGTAAACTAGATTTTTGAGGCAACGGGTCAGTATAACTAAACGCCGTCGCTAGTCTGGGTAGGGTTCATGGGGCAGCCTTTGCCTCCGCGTCCCAGGCCTTTGCCCTGAGAATCATGAGCCGGGCAGATCTGATCAGCTTGCTCCTGGGTCAAGGTGCCGTTGTTGATCAGCTCCTGCAGAGGGTTCTGTTTTTGCGCTAAGTTAGCCTTCATATAAGCTAAGCGTTCCTCTTTGCTCATGTTTTTGATTTTCTCAAATTCAGCCTGGCGCTGCTGCCAATTAGCCTGCAAGGCTGCCAGGGCGGCATCAGCCTGAGCCTGGGTTATGGCGCCTTGTTTGACAAGTTCCGCCAACCGAGTCTGCAGGGCGGCTTCCCGGCTTTGCTGCTTTTGGGCCCCCAATGCATCTCCAATGGCCTGAGCCTGTTCCTGAGTGATTACCTTATCGGCAACCGCTTTATCCAGGAAACCCTGTCTTGCGGGCTGCTCGTTGCGCAGGGCCTGTCTTTGTTCCGGAGTCAGGTTTTTCATCTGCTCTCTCTGGGCCTGGCGCTGTTCAGCCTGGGTTTTCAGATAGGCGGCTAAGCCATCGGCCTGTTCCCGGGTGAGGACATTGTCGGCCACCAGTTTGTCCAGGACGGTTTGTAAAGCCGCACTCCGCGCAGCCGGATCCGCCTTCACTGTCATTTTCCCGCCTCGACAGGCCGCAAACGGTCCGGACTGAGTATCCGCCGCATCGCTGCCGGCTGCCAGAGCCAATCCGCCCGAGGCCATCAGGAAAATGCCGACAAGTGCAGCTGCCAGCCATCGGTTAAAGCGTTTCTTTTCTTCCATTCCATCCTTCCTTTCCTTAAAAATTGATCATTTTCAAAATGATCACTTGTAGTATATCCGGCTCAGGTGAACAAAAGGTGAACAACAGGTGAAAATTATTTGGCAGGCCTAACACTATTTAGCGGCAGAAGTTTTTGAAATTTAAGCCTGAATAGGCTATAAAATAGGGAAGAGGGCTGTTCACCGAATGTTCACAACCCGATACTACAATAATAATGATGGATGGTCTTAATCATTTGCCAATAGCATTGAAGGGATAATTTTCATGAAAAAAATCCTTATCGCTGACGATGAAACCCGTATCCGCCGCTTGGTGGCCGATTTTCTGCGCAAGGAAGGCTTTGCTCCCCTGGAAGCGGGCGACGGCCGGGAGGCTCTGGAAATTGTCGAAACCCACTGCGATCTGGCCCTGGCTATACTGGACGTGATGATGCCGGAATGCGACGGCTGGACAGTATGCCGCGAAATTCGCAAAGCATCCCATTTGCCGGTGATCATGCTCACCGCCCGCAGCCAGGAATCGGACGAATTGTTCGGATTTGAGCTGGGGGCTGACGAATATATCACCAAGCCTTTCAGCCCGCAGGTTCTGGTGGCCCGCGTGCAGGCCCTGCTGCGGCGCAGCGGGCGGCAGTCCCAAAAAGCCCTTGCCCTGAACGGCCTGGAGATCGATGAGGGCGCCCGTTTGGTAAAGGTTGAGGGGGAGCGTATCCATCTCAGCCCCAAAGAATATGAACTCCTGTTTTATTTGGCCTGCAACCAGGGCATAGCTCTGAGCCGCGATCAAATCCTCAATGCGGTCTGGGATTACAATTTCTTCGGCGATGTGCGCACCGTTGACACCCACATCAAGAAACTGCGTTTGAAACTGGGCGACAAAGGGGACTGCATTCAGACCGTGCGCGGCCTGGGCTACCGCTTCGAGGTTAAACCATGAAAAATTCCATCCAATCCAAACTATTTATCGGACTGGGATTGGTGATCCTGTTCTTTGTGCTGTTCTCCATATTTTTAAACAACAATTATCTGGAAAAGTACTATTTGAATCAGAAGCTGAGTTTGCTGGATTCCACCGCCGGGCTTATCGATAAGCAATATAAAGGCCTTCCCGAAGATATCCTGCTGGCCCTGGAAGGGGCTGAAAACACCGCCAGTGTCAATGTCATCATCCTGGACAGCCGCCTGCAGGTCAAATACCTCTCCCTGTCCAGGCGCAATCCCACGCAGCGCAACGAACTCAGCCTGGCTACCATAGCGGAGCGCTACGATGAGCTGACCGAGTACGGCAGCTTCAACCTGATCACCCGCGACCTCCGCCTCAATGATGATTTTCTGAATCTGGTCTATCTCCTCAACAACCGGGACATTCTGGTCTTGAGCACCCCTCTGGCGGCTATTCAGGCCAATGCCGCGGTGGCCAACCGTTTTTTCCTGTACACCGGGGCGGTCACACTATTGCTGGGCAGCCTGGCGGCATTCCTGTTTGCCCGGCGCTTTACCCAGCCTATTCTGGAAATGAACCGCATCGCCCAGGACATGACCCGCCTCGACTTCAGCCGAAAGGTGGAGGTCAAGAGCCAGGATGAACTGGGGGAACTGGGGCACAGCCTCAATTCCCTGTCCGAGCAGCTCAACCGTTCCATATCAGAACTGCAGGGCGCCAACGCCCGCCTGCAGGAAGAGGTGGAGCGGGAGCGCCAGATAGACGAGATGCGCAAAGAATTCATCTCCAATGTCTCCCATGAGCTGAAAACCCCGATCTCCTTGATACAGGGCTATGCCGAGGGGCTAAAGCTGAATGTGGCCGAAGATGAAAACAGCAAGAATTTCTACTGTGAGGTGATCATGGATGAGGCCGTCAAGATGGATAAACTGGTGCGAGAGCTTTTGGAACTCTCCCAGATGGAATCGGGGGGGTTTAAATTGGAGAAAGCGGAGTTCGACCTGACCGGACTTCTGGAACTGGTAATGGCCAAATACGAACCGCGCCTGGCGGAAATGGGAATCAAGGCCAGTCTGGAATGGGCCCCAACCCTTAAGGTCAATGCCGATATGACTCGCACCGAACAGGTTCTGGTGAATTATATCAACAATGCCTTAAACCACATCAACGGGGAAAAACAACTGCGGATCGGAGTTGTGCCCAGAGGGGACAAATACCGGGTTACGGTTTTCAATTCAGGTCCTGATATACCCGAGGAGGCTCTTCCCAAGCTGTTCACCAGCTTCTATAAAGTGGATAAAGCCCGCACCCGCGCCTATGGCGGCACCGGCCTGGGACTGGCGGTGGTCAGGGCTATTCAAGAACTCGACCACAATCTCTACGGGGTGGAAAACCAGCCCGGCGGAGTGCAATTCTGGTTCGAACTTGATCCCGCCTAAAGAAACGGCCCCATATCCTGCCATGATTGCCATTCGCTACCCGCGGCAGTTCAAATCGGTATATAATATACATAATATGGATTTGAACGGAGTAGCCAGGCAATTTCCTGTAACCTCCACAATAGTCCAGGAAGGGTGTGGAAGATTTGGCGGTTAAAACACGAACTACGGCCCTGGCCCAGAAAGCCTCACAAGCGCGGGAATTCATCAGTACTCATCCCGGCTCTACGCCGCAAGAGGTCATGGCGGCGGTGAAAATTCATTCTGAAGCCAGTCTGTACCGTCTCTTGCTGGGACTGTCGGGTGACAGCGAGATCTGCCGGGAGGGCGTTTTTTGCGTAAGCCAAGGCGGCCAAAATATCACCATCGACGACATCGAGGATTTCCTGGAAAATGACGGTACTCCCGCGGGCCGGCCGCCATTGGCTGAAAGACTTCTCTACATCTACCATTACCTGGAACAGGCCAGCCGGGACGGGGGCATCCGCTTTGAAACCCTGTGCAAACACTACCGGGAACTTCTGGAGCAGTATTCCCCGGACTTGCCCAAAGACGCCTCTATAAAGCGTTCCCTGCAGAGGGATTTGAGCCGTTTGGAATCATTCGGCATCGCTATCGATCGCCCTTCGGCCGGCAGCCGAAACAAGGCTTACCGCCTTCGCCAGGAATACCTTCCCAAAGTGAGCCTGGAGAGCGCCGCCGCGCTCTATGTGTCCACCTTGCTGCACCGCAATACCCTCTTAGACGATGCGGTAAACTCGGTCAGGATCAACATGGAAAGCGGTTTCTTCAAAGGCATGCCGGAACGGGCCAAACTTTTGAAAGAACGCCTTTATATACTGGGGGACACCCTCAGCCACCCCGAGCAGTTCGGCCAGATTCTGGGCCGGCTGATCAGAGCGGTCAGCGAGTCCTATCGGGTCAAAGTGGAATATGTCAACAATTCCGGGAAAACATCGTCCCGCCTCCTGGAACCCCTGGGGCTGGTGTCTAAACGCAATGTGTGGTATGTGATCGCCAGGCAGGGCAATAAAGCGGAGATCAAAACATTTCGAGTCGATCAGATCCAGCGTCTCACCGGACATGAAAGTGATAAATTCCACTACCCTCAAGATTTCTCGCTGCAGGCTCATATCGGCTCCAGCTGGGGGGTATTCTGCAATGACCCGGTGCAGCGGGTGCGCCTCCGCTTCTCCCCGGAAGTGGCCTCCCGGGTCAAGAAGCTCCGCTACCACCCCAGCCAGGCGATTGTGGAGGAATCAAAAGACGGTTCGGTCGTGGTGCAGTTTGAGGCCTGCGGCCTGATCGAAATGCAGAGCTGGATAATGCAGTGGGGAGATCGGGTGGAGGTTCTGGAACCGGCCCCGCTGAGGAAAAGAGTTCTGGCTCAAGCCCAGCGTATAGCGGAATTATACAGTAAGTGAAACACTGGCTCTGGAATCAGCACTTCTCTGAAGTGTGATACTATCAATAGACCTGTTTACCTGTACCATGAACTTACCGGATTGGTGACAATACCATGTCCGGATTACGGGTTATTACCAGTCTGGAGTATGTTTTGAATAACGCCAGAGGTGCGGAAGCAGGCAACAACATAAAAGGAGGCTCTTTGGTTGGAAGAACAGCATTATGATTTTTACCAATCCATCCGCAACAAGATCCACTCCTGGATGCAGACTGAGGAGGGAAAGAACAACCGCTGGGCTGATTACATCCTGGCGGTACCCGACCTTTTCCACCTCCTGGTCAAACTGGCTCTGGATCCGGAAGTTCCCGACAAACACAAGGCCAAGCTGGGACTGGGCCTGGCCTATTTCATCAGCCCTATCGACCTTCTGCCCGAAGCTCTTTTGGGCCCTTTAGGACTGGCGGACGACCTGGTGGTAGCAGCCTATATTTTGAACAACATGCTCAACGAGACCGACCCGGAGCTGGTTAAGAAGCACTGGGCCGGGGATCAGGATGTTCTCAGGCTGGTGCAGCAGATCATCGACTCGGCCGATGAAATGATCGGCAGCCGGCTGATAAACAAAATAAGAGCCATGTTCCAACAATAATACTCGATATTCGTTAAAACCTGCAGAAAAGGGGAGAGGGCGTGAAGGCTGTTGCTGAGTGCAGTGCGCCCATAAGCATAATATAAAAAACCGGACGCGGGAACAGACACCAGGCAGTGATGCCAGAGCGGCACACTGCAGTGACAGTCGATATGAGGCAAATAGTGCAACAGGCAGGGCCGATCCTTTGACCGGCCCTCTATTTTAAAATTCAACTCAAATATCTTATTTAAAACTCAGGCAGGTTATCCAGATTGTTGGCCTCAGTCCCGTCAGGTTCGCTGCGGATAAATTGCATGCCGCTGTCCCGGTCCACCACATCGATATTCTTGATCTGCCCCTTTTTCCCCATCGCCACGGTCTGCTGAAAATCCAGCTCCCGTCCGTCCGACAATTTAAACCTGTTCAATCGTCCCTGTTCATCATGCCTTACTTCCACGATCTCAAGCTGTTCCATGATAAACACCTCCTTGTATTAGCTTGAAGCAAAAAGCAAAAATTATTAGTGCAAATTTATCAAATTAAGGCGATGCTTTAATAATCGCGCTTGAGGCCGACCGGCCCGGACTCCTGCCTATTGAGCCCAAGGAAATGGCCAACTCCGGTTGATGCCGCAACGCCTCTCCCCTTATTTACGTAAAGATTGCATAAAAAAGATGCAATCGAGGGTTAATCCGCTCAGAACGGAGAAAATAAAACCGTGCCCGGGGTTTCAAAGCATTTAACAGCGGCCCCGTTATCGACCCACAACGACCACTAGAACAGGTCGGAATAGCAGATTTATAAGGAGGCGACCAGAGAGATGTTAGCTGTTGGCAAACCGGCGCCTGATTTTACGGCACCCGCCTATCATCAGGGCAAGATCAAGAAAATCAGCCTTTCCGATTTGAAAGGCAAATGGGTTTCACTGTGGTTCTATCCCGCTGATTTCACCTTCGTCTGAGCCACAGAGCTTTCAGCAGTTGCTGAAAAGTATCCCGAGTTCCAGGCACTGGGCGTTGAAGTACTGTCCTGCAGCGTAGACAGTGTTTTTGCCCATAAGATGTGGAACGACCACGAACTGTCCAAGATGATAAATGGCGACATACCCTATCCCATGCTCTCCGACCAGGATGGCAGCATAGGCAGGAACTACGGCATTTATGAGCCGGCCAAAGGGGTGGATAGCAGGGCTGGCTTCATCATCGATCCTGACGGCAATATTCAGGGGTTTGAAGCGCTCATTCCGGCGGTGGGCAGGAATGTCAGCGAGAACCTGCGGCAGATTCAGGCCTTTCAATTGGTGCGCCAATCGGGGGGCAAGGAGACCGCTCCGGCCGGCTGGAGGCCGGGCAAACAGACCCTCAAGCCCGGGACAGAACTGGTCGGCAATGTGTGGAGGATATGGCAGGTGAGTGAGGCTTTCACCGATGTTCCAATCAACCCGAGCGGACCCATGCAATAATCTGCAACTGAATATAGCGCAGTTTCAAATCCCCATCACGGCCGAAAGACCGGATGGGGATTTGCATATATATGAACTGTGAACTGTCAAACCGTGTGCCTGGTTCTTCTCTTCGCCGCCAGGAGCACAGTCAACACTATCAACAGCATGGCTCCCCCGATGATGTAAAACTCTTGCGCAGAAATGCCCTGCACCCGTCCGGGAAAACCCTGGCCAGCTTCTCCGCCCGGCCCGGGCCTCTGACCGGCCTCTGCGTCCTGCTGTCCCAGGCCCATAGCGGGGTCGCGCTGTCTCATCCCTTCGGGAGGCTGTGGCCTTTCCCCGGCAGTCCGTTGTCTTCCGGCATTACCGGCATCCTGCGGCCCGGACTTCATGCCGCCGCTCTGGCTCTGAGTGTCTCCCGCAGCGGGCAGTTGGCCGCTGAGCTGCTGGTTGACATTGTCGATGCGTTCCGCGATGAATCGCATCAAACCGATGCTGTTGCCGCCTTGCGTCATTCCATCCATTGCTTTGCGGTTCATCCCGGCCGCCTCATTCTGCGCGGCCGGAGCAGCCTGGTTGGCGTCCGCCGATTCTTGTGCTTCAGCTGACTTTACGGCCGGCGCTGTGCTTGCGGCTTCGCCTGCTGCTGCCCTGCCATCTGCGCCGGCCAATCCATCTGAAGCCCCACTCTCGACCCCGCCTGCTGTATTTGCTGCTCCTTGCGGGGCCGCACCAGCCGCTCCGCCGGGTGTTCGCATCTCTTCACCGGTATCCGCCGCCCCCTGGGCTAGGGCCTGTTCGAACTGCTCCATGGTGGTGAATTTGGTGGGGTCCTGTTCCAGATAAGGCCTGATCATGGCCGCCACCCTGGCGATCTCGGCCTCCATCTTTTCCGCCGCGAAAGGCCCTGCGATAAACTCCTCAATATACTGATGATAGCGTTGCATGTATTCCGGTATCTCCAGGAGTCTGCCCAACAAGGGCCTCTGCTCCAGAGTGGTGCCCGTGACCGGAGTATCGATATACAGCGAAGTCGTCCCCTGGGCGCCCGTTCCCATTCCAAAACCGCCGAAGGACATATTATAATCCCAGGGCAGGATGGAAAAGACCCCATTCTCTTCATAAAGGTAATAGTTGTGTTTGAGATTGCCCTGATAGCTGTCCATATTGACCAGGACCGTATTCACCGCAAAATAGCGCAGTATCTCATCCACATTCAAATATGCCTCCAGATCCTGTCCCTGGCTCAGAGCCCGGAGCATGGCAAGCAAGGCCTCATCAGCGCCGTTCTTTTTGTCGATTGCGGCCACAATGCCGCTGTAAGACGACATATCGTCATCAACATATACCAGGTCGCTGCCCGTACCTTCGGGCTTGTAGAGATTGCCCGCCGCGCTGCCATAATAGCGCTGCAAAAACGGTTCCTCGATGCCTTCCACCGCTAAATACAGCCCGATCGGCTGGCCGTTCACATAGACATTGGCGTAACTGTAGGCCGGGGTGGGGACCCCCATCTCCTCCATCAGGCCGTAAGAGAGATATTCCCGCATAAAAGAGGGATCGCTGAAAGAATTATTGAGGTTCAGTTTGGTCAGTCCAAACAGAGTCTGCCCGTCTATATACTGATCCAGGTCCACCTTGAAACTGAAGCGCTGCGAATCGCTGCGGGCCACCGAGCTGAGGCTGGAATTGCCTTTGACTCGGAAGCCGACGTGCGCCATTGTCTCGCCGTCAACCGTTATAGCCGCTTCCTTATATTCCTCCTCGGTCGGGTTCTCCATCATATCGGCGAAATCAGCCGCTTCCAGAGTGATGTATATATCCGTGACCCGGTCTGAGGCGAATAGCTTTTCCACATATTCCAGACTTGCATTCCGGGTCTGCACAGCCGCGGGAGAGCCGTCATCAGAACCTGGAGCCAGTCCGTAGCCGGCGGCCACAATGAGACCGATGCCTACCAACACCATAACCGCCAACAACCCGGTGAAATTTCTATCCATGCCAACACCCCCGCTGCAACTGGTACCGATCCCGGACTAGAAACAGGCCTCCCCGTTGCGACAGATACCGGTACCGGTTGGAGAACAAGCTCCTCTGACGCCAACAATGCCCATTCCGGCCTGATATACACTCCCGCCGGCCTTTACTTGGGCTATAGATTAAGCATCCCCGCTGGCTCGGATACCGCCTTAAACTTCTCTTGATCGGCACTCCGCCCCGGGGCTCACTAAACCGCCAGCTCGCCATTGTAGCTCACCATTACGATGTCATCCACCCCATTTATGGACGATAGCTCGTGCATGAAATCGGTGTTTTCATCCTTGAGGCGCGTTTCCACGGTCAGCTCGATGCCCCGCCCGCCGCGTACCGCCTTGGATTTAATATTCATGCGCTTGACGAACCGCCCCAGGCTGGACAGCAGTTCTTTTTCCGCTTCGGCATCGCGGCAGTTGACCACGAACATATAGGGGATCTCACGCACCGTCTTATTGGTGAAGATCAAGAGCATCACTCCCACCACCAGGGAGCCGGCGATCCCCAGGAGAAACTGCCCCGCGCCGGTGACGATGCCGGCCGCGATAGCCCAGAAAACGTACACGATATCGACCGGGTCTTTGATGGGGGTCCTGAACCTGACAATGCTCAGGGCGCCGACCATGCCCAGGGAGAGAATGATGTTAGAGGTCACCGCCATGATGATCAGGGTGGTGATCATGGCCATGGCCACCAGGGAGACATTGAAATTGCGGGAATACATCACTCCGTTGAAGGTTTTCTTGTAGATGGTGTAGATGAAAAGCCCCAGGAGAAAGGAGATCAAGAGGCTGACCGCCACGTCCACCAGGGAGAAGCTGGTCACCGCCTGTTCGAGCACGTTATTCTTGAAAATGTCAGTGAAATTAAAGGTATTGCCGTCTGGCATGGTCTGTCCTCCGTTTCGTAAGTTATTAATCGAAGCGCCGGCAGATGGCGTATTTGGACAAGGCCGCCCGCTGCCGGCTGTTCAGCATCAAAAGGTCCGCTATGTGGGCAGGGAGAAACTCATCATATTTAATCTCCAGTATGGAAAGTCCCTCATCCGTCACCCCGGTCAGGGGCAAGGCAGAATTGAGGAAATCCACCGAGCTGAGCCCGGTCACCAGGTTGCTATCCAGGGTGACGCGCACCCTGCCCGGATCCCACTCATAGGCCTCGCGTTCATACTGCACTATGGTCCGGGGCTTAAACAGTCCCGTGGACATTTTACTGTACAGCCGGCGGCACACCATCTCCGGGCGATGCTTGAGGAAGGCGAAATCTCCCGCAAGGATGGCCGCGCATTCCTCCCGGATCAAAGGCGCCGCCTCCTTGTAGCCCAGGCCGTTGTTCTTTACCTTCAGTTCAAGCCTGATCACCGACGCTTCGCGGTCATAGGTGCGGATGCGGAACTTCTCGCGGTAGATGGCCCCCATAAATTTATCCATGAGGGCGTGATTATCGATGTCGTCAAAATACAAGCTCCTGACCACATAGCTGCCGTCCGGCCCGGCGAACCGGTCCCGCCTCATGACATGGGAAAGGCGACTGGATAAGAGCGCCTTATCGAAACTGTTGATGCCAATTTTCAACTCATGGCGGTATTTAGGCAAATGATTCACCACCTTCTCTGAGAAACCATCTGCCGCCGCACGCCCTGATCCCGGCACGGGGCTGTCTGAATCACCCGATGGCGAATTCCTTTCCGGGCGGTCTTCAATCTGTGTCGGGACTTCGTCACAGTGACTCGAGCAAAGGTTTCATAATTTTTCTGTTCCAATTGTATTCTGGGAAAGTGAACAAAAGGTGAACACTGGGTGAAATTATTGCTATATCGCCGTCGCAGGATGACAAAAATGGCGGTTGCTGATAAGTATTACTTAATATATTACTTAATATATTAAGTAATATATTAAAATAATAAATGTTATAATTATTACATCAACTACGGAGGTGATAAATAATGCCCACCATTAAACCGGTATCTGATCTCAGGAATTACAATGAGGTTCTGAGGGAATGTCGTGATGGAGAACCAGTTTTTCTAACCAAGAACGGACGAGGCAAATATGTCCTTATGGATATTCAAGATTATGAAAAACAACAGACTATTATTGAACTTCTTTCGAAGTTATCAGAAGCCGAAACTACCATTAAAAATGGCGAAGAGTGGCTGACCTTGAATGATCTTAAGAATCGCCTGGGGGTTTAATATGTGGTTAAAATCAGAATAAACCCGGTAGCGGGCACTGATCTACAAGAGATCAAGGACTTCCTTATGGGAAAAAACCCATCTGCAGCGGTTGAAACCGTACGGTTGATTATCTCAAAGATAGAAGCATTGACGGATTTCCCAGAGATGGGATCTCCGCTGGCGCCACGGATCAAGCAACCCAGCAGATATCGCTACGTAATATGTGAACAATATCTGATATTTTATATATTCGAAGATAACATCGTGTCAGTTCAGAGAGTACTACACGCTAAACGGAATATCGCTTCTTTGCTGCTAGACGGCCAGGAAGAGTCATAAAGTACGCTTCCCTTAAGCAGTATCCTTGTGATTGATTTTTCAGATCCTTCACATTTACCCGTGATGTTAGATGCCGCTTATCATTCTGAGCGCCAGTGAAGAATCTTCCCACGCAACCATGAGATCGCAGAAATACATGGAGGGCATAGAACTTCGTGCCGGGCAAATTGGGGTAATGGTTTACATCAATGGGATGTTCAAGCCTCGACGTTCTGGGTCACCCCCTCAGCCTGATACCGGTATGGAACAAACTGCTAAGAAGCTACGCCATGGAGGCTTTGGAGGCTGAAAAGGCCAAGCATCATGACCACAAGGTCGGAGACCGGCAGCCAGATTGGTTGCACTCGGATTGAAGCCCGAAAGAAATCTACAGCCAGGGGGCTTTATCAACCTCATCGCCGCGTAAAACGGGGAGCAATTTCGAATACAGCGGTTCGGGCACGTTTTTGAGTGGGGTATCGTCAACCCTTAGAACTAAACTGGGTTTTACCCGTGCCTTTTGCGCCAGCTCGTTGGCTGTATAGCCCCGGTTCTTGCGAAGTTCTTTTACGGTTTTGTTGCGGAAACGGAAAGAGAAAAACATTTGGGTTTCCTTTGCGGGGTTTTTATTTAGTATAGCTGTCTCCACGAGCAAAAAGAACACCTATTCAGATGATTAATACAGCGATCCATCAACTTGTAAGGAATGCTTACAAGTTAGGATGTATGGGATTGTTTAAACAATTAGGCAATTCCTAATAGTTCATCATGAGAGCGTGGCAGCTTTGACAGCCTTTTTTCGCGCTACTGTTGGCTATCAGACAGGTTATGGAATGTTGAACGATTCAACTATCTGGAATTGTTGGATATTGAATCAAAGGGAGGGCGAAGAGTGATGTTATACTGGGGGATTAAGTAAGTGGATAGCCAGTTTGAAGATAAGATATTATTTTTAACCATAATTCATAATACACAGTTTCAACACAATTGCAGGGATTTTGTAACTATTTCTGGAAAATTTTACTAAAGTGTGGATTAAGCGCATTTGGATATTTGTGTAAGGAGTGGTCCCCAGGTGCCTGAGAATATAGACGGTTTCAACGAAACCCAATCCTTCAAAGAGGTCCAGAAGGAAGCTAAGAGTTTAAGCAAATGGTTTGAAAGCATAGCTAAGATAAAAGCATCCGATCCCCAGGCTTTAGCCCAATTAGACAAAGCCTTAAAAACCCTTCCCGATGATGCGGATTTCATCCAACTGTATCAAATCTACAAAAACAAGGCTCAAGCCTTTGTTGCCGATGCGCGCCGTTATCGAGCCAACAACATTAAACGCCTGATCTCTGCCTATATCCGGGGACAGGCAGCAGAGCGGCAAAGCTACCCGCGAGTTTATCAAGGGCTGGCGGAACGGTCCGCTGGAGCTGCAATTTCTTAATATAAGTATCAGCAGAATCGAAGGGTGACAACACATTGTCCATCCTTTGAGATATAACTGGGGAAAGGCCTTGTGATGGGTTGGTTTGTTGAATACTGTGCGTCAAATTATTTAGGAGAGGGGGGATAACGGATGTCAGAAGATTATGTAAACGATGATAGGGAGTTTGAGCAGCATGCTGGGGAATCTCAAGAAGATTACGTAAACCGAGGCTTTTTTAAAAAAGCCAAAAAATTTGCTGCTAAGGTTCCGCTTATTTCTGATGCAGTAGCAATGTATAATACGTTGAAAGACAACAAAACACCGATTTGGGCCAAAGCAACCATTACTGCTGCACTTGCTTATTTTATAATGCCAGCAGATGCTATACCAGATATCATAGCTGCAGTAGGATTTGTAGATGATGCCGGGACCATAGCCGCTGCGATGGCCGCCATATCATCAGTGATGACTGATGAACATCGTAAACAAGCAAATGATTGGCTCAACGGAGTCCAATAAACTTAATGAGCATCCATGGTCCCCCTGACATCCATGAACGGTTATTAAGGGAGGATTCTATGAAGTACCTTTCAGAAGATAAAGAGTTTGTAATAGGTCAGTGTGAACGATGTAGATCGGAATTAAAGGTTCCCAAGGATAATCTCGTATCACGTAACGATAGTTTCGACCTGAAAGCGACGGTCCAGTGTCAATGCGGGAGAATCCATAATCTCATTTTAGGCAACAGTAAGACTCTGAAGTGGGCCAACGAAAAGGTAAAATTTGATCCCAATTATGTTTCTTCCAATCAAAGCAATACAGTTTCGTGTCCCCTCTGCAAATCAGTCCAATTATACGCTGGTGACAAAGGGTTCAGCTTAGGTTCGGCAGCAGCCGGCGGGATACTATTTGGACCTGTAGGTTTATTGGGAGGCTTCTTAGGTAGTAAAACAGTAATGATTACTTGCCTCAACTGCGGACATAAATGGGAAGCAGGCAGAATTTAATTGGAGTAAAAATGGCCAAGAAAGATACCCCCGAACTAGATAAACTATTTCAAGAAATAGGTACATATCGCCGAAGCCAGGATTATTCTGAACTTCTAAAATTTATTAAGAAGTTCCCTGAAATCGCGTCCTTCAATGCCATGCTTATCAATATTCAGAAACCAGGCAGCCAATATGTCGCATTAGCATCGGTTTGGAGGGAGAGGTTCGGCAGGCACGTTGTGCCCGGAGGAAGGCCACTTGTTATCCTACGCCCATTTGGGCCGGTAACATATGTTTTTGAACTGGGAGATACGGTAGGCACTAAGCCGTTTCCGCCTGAATTATTGAACCCATTCAGAGTAGAAGGGAGAATTAGCACTGTTGATTATAACAACCTATTAAACAGCCTTATCAACTACGGTATTGCCTATTATAAATCAGACCACGGGTCAGCTAGCGCGGGATTTATACAGACCAATCGAAACCCGGAACAGCAGACTGTAGTTAAATCGAACAAGGTGTATTGGATCAAGGTGCTCTTCAACATGGTTTTAAATAGAAACCATCCAATAGAAACTAAATTTGCCACGATAGTACATGAATTAGGGCATCTATTTTGCGGACATCTAGGAAGTCCTAGCGATAAATGGTGGACTGGCAGACCAATGCTACATAAAGATGTTAAGGAATTTGAAGCCGAAAGTGTTTGCTGGTTGGTGTGCGAAAGGATGGGGATACACAATCCGTCAGCAGAATACCTGAACGGATATCTAGGCAATAACGAAGAAATCCCCGATATTAGTATTGAGACTGTTCTGAAAGCTGTTAATATGGTTGAAACTATGATTAAGGGAACCAGCGTCACAAAGAAAGAGATTATAGAAAAAACGGCCACTGTGAACAACGGTATTAAGAAATTCAAAAGAAGCAGATAGGTGATTGACAATTGGCTAACGAAAACCTAACCACCGCCAACGATTAAGAGAACGTTTTACAAACAGGGAGCAAGCTCTTCTTCTTTGCTTTATTTCTATTTTGCCAAAAACACGTGGTTGCATTGGCTCTGGCATAGATAACGGGTACCTTTTGGCACATCTTCCCAATACTTATCAGGAAATTCTGCAGGAGGCCCGTAACGAAAAGGAGAAATTGACCAGCCGGAAACGCCGGAAAACAATCAGGGTGCAGCAGTCCCTGATTTTACTGGAGAAGATGATTTTCCCAAAAGCATCATGATGGGTCCTAGTGCGAAGTTATCTTCGGCAGTTGTTACAATTGTTTTCTTATTCGGATTCGTTCCTTTTCTACAATCC
>ENA-UOOM01000925-UOOM01000925.1-fermentation-metagenome-genome-assembly--contig:-NODE-925-length-30937-cov-7.707791_pt1 | contig 30937 bp, 27 predicted proteins | sample MGYA00245781_ERZ724031 | MGnify/ENA primary metagenome ERZ724031 (study PRJEB28704, sample SAMN03018317) | fermentation metagenome | biome: anthropogenic terrestrial biome; feature: soil; material... | reverse complement strand
TGGTTGATTCAATGATAAGAATCGGAGAAGAATCAGGCTCCTTGGATAATATGCTTTACAAAACCGCAGACTTCTACGATGAAGAAGTGGAAGCCAGTATTCAAAGGCTTACATCAATGATAGAACCTTTAATGATAGTGGTGATGGGTTTGGCAATTGGGTTCATAGTAATAGCAATGTACCTGCCTATGTTTGATATGATTAATACAATACAATGATGGCTTTAATTAGAATTTATATATAAAGCAAAATTTAAAGAAAATAAAATAATGGAGGAAGAGAAAATGATTAAAATGTTTACTAAAAAGAGAAGCAAAAAAGGTTTTACGCTTATTGAGTTGATTGTAGTAGTTGCAATTTTGGGTATTATAGCTGCCATTGCTGTTCCGAGGTTGACTGGCCTTACGGAGAAAGCTGAAACAAGTGCGAAAAATGCGACTTTAAACACTGTTCAAAGTGCATGGAATATTTACAAGGCTGAAAATGATTCAACCAAAGCTTGGCCAACTGATTATCTTGATAATATAGAAACAGGAGGATCTGAAACAACAGTAAAAATAAAAGTTAATGGTACTGATGTTACATTTACCAATACCAATGGTGTTTGGTCATATTAAAGAAACTGGTGTCTGTCACTTGAGTTAATGAGTTATTGCCCATCGAGGACGTTGCCCAGGACCATTGGGGACGGTTCTCATTGGGTCAGTAAGTATGCCCACTGGGGACGGTTCTTATTGGTATAGTTGGGGTTAAGAAATTAACCGGTGTCTGGCACTTAATTATTAAGTTAGTGAGTATTATGTAAGTAATATTTATTAAAGGCAAATTGGGCTAGTGTTTATTGTAACATACAAGAACTAAATAGCATTGCTATTTAGTTCTTGCACCATTTTTAAAAGTAAGAACTCATTATTAAACTAATAATTACAATACGTTTATAGGAGTTGGTGAATATGTCAAGAAAAATTTTAAAATTAAATAACAGAAGAACCGGCTCCGCTATGGTATTTGTACTAATACTGTTTTTAATTACTATAATTGTTTTTACCGGTGTGAATTTCATTTTTTCTTCTAATTTGAAAATGTCTGTTGCACAGGAAGAAAATTTAAGGGCACACTATTTGACGCTTTCAGGAATTGATATTACTAAGTCCACACTGCTCAGCACTCTTTACGTGGATGCAGATGGTGTGGAGAGAACCATGTTTGAAAAGATTAGAAAGGATAATATAGCTTCCCTCGAAGATAGTATAACAATTGATGGTGAAGTTGTTGATATAGATGTTACTTATGATGAGACAGAAGACATAATAACAATAAACTCTACTGCAAATCTTAAGTCCGGCAATACTAAAAATTTGGCTTTAGAGTTAGAGTTTTCCGGAAACCAATATAGAGAGAGATGGATCAAGTAATAACCTATGAAAGGATGAAGAATAATGAAAAATAGGAAAGGAGTCACCTTATTAGAATTAATTTTGGCACTTGCCTTAATAAGTATTATCATAATCATAGGTACCAATGTATTTATAATTGGAAACAAAGCCCAAAGGGCTTCTGTTTCTGAAGCTGATGTGCAGGCGAATACCAGGTTAGTATCAGAGCAAATTAACAATATTACAAGATTTGCTACGAAGACTCATACAATACCTCGTTCCAGCTTTCAGTATTACGAAGTCCGCGATCCGGTTACAAGCTATATAGGTATCACAAAGGAAGGACATGTGGTCATTGATGAACCCGGTGAGTCAGGACAACCAAGGAAGATAAAATATTTAGCTAAAAAACAGGAAGGTATTGATTATGAGATAGTATTTGATAAGGTATTGGATGCTGATGGTAATCAAATGGATACATTATTGTCATTTTCCATTGTGGGAAAAAGAGATGGGAAAATAATAAATGAAATAGTATCTAAGGTAGATGTTCTAAATTCCATTAATATTGAACATTTAGGAACCCCAAGTGACCCTGCGGTTGCCATAGCCTATAGTATGGTTGACCCGGGAAGTCAGGAATGGATTGAAATGTCTCCGGATGCTTATATTACATTAGTCCTTGACCAGTCAGGAAGTATGGATTGGGATATGGATGGCAAGAGTACTTCTATCAACAATAATAGAAGGATTGAAATTTTAAAAGAGAAAGCTTTAAAAATGATAGACAGATTGGCTGCGTTGGATTTTAATATATATGTTTCCATAGTGCCATTCAGCTATAATGCAAATAATCCTCATGATTTTAAAAATTTACAGGTGCAAAGTGAATTAACCCAAGTAAAAGCTATAATTAATGGCCTTAATGCTGATGGGAATACAAATACGGGAGATGGCATCAGAAGAGCTTATTATCAATTAAAGAATAAAGCAGATAGTTTAATCAGCAGCAATCAAATTGATCATGTTTCTGATATTACTCAACATATGATGGTATTGGTGGATGGTGCAACAAACCTTGAAACAAAAACAGTTACCGGTACATTTTTTGGTTTTATCACCGATTCACAACATACTCTATCTAATGGAAATGTTGGTGGTAGTGATCCATGGACTGGTTCAGTCGGCTCTCATTATTCTTTTAGTACATCAACTTACAATAATTCGTATATTACATATTTTGGTAACAACAGAGTTAAAACTTATACTTTTGAATTTGAAGGCGTACAAAAACAAGCGATAAATACATTTGTTATAGGATTTTCAAACAAGTCATCAGATCATGTAAGTCTTGAAGCCATTGGAAATGCTATAACCGGAAAAGAATTTGAACATTCGGACGGTACAATGAAACCTTATATTTTAGCTACTAATGCAGATGAATTAGATTTTGCATTTGAACAATTTGAGTCCGAGGTAGAAAATAGCTTATGGGTAATTACCAGACCGCAGTTGTGGCCGTAGTTTATAAGACATATACAATAGGGAAGTAAAATGGGTGATATAATGTCAAAAATCAAAAGAGGCTTTACTTTAATTGAAGTAATCGTGTCAATTGCTTTGCTTGGGATTTTAGCAGTTGCTTTTTTGCCTTCCATATCAAAGTATTTTCAATGGCTTGTGGATACCAAGACTAATATTACTCAAAAAGCCTTTGAAATACAGGATGAAATGGAAACAACCATTCAAGAAGTTATAAAAGCTATGAGCAGCGGTGCAATCGCTCCTGCTGATTATATTTCTTTAGGTATCACCGAAAAAATTGATGTCAAGCTTTTTAAGGACGATTTTAGCAGTTATACCGCAAGGCAGTATCCGTCAGCATATAAAGTAGAAGTTTCTGATGGTGGAAATAAGAAGTTTGCAACTCTTGTAGGTGATAAAAGGCTTCCGGAATTGCCGGTGCCGGTGATAGAAACCGTTAAGCGGGTGTTTATAAAAAATGGTGCGGAATCACTAAGCGAACATGAGTATTTTAATTTTCCTAATCTAAAGATATTGGCAAAATCGAACATGACTTCAAATCCTCAAAATAGCTTTAACAGATACAGAAGTGACTGGTATATTTCCAAGCCCGGGTTCATTATTCCTATTCAAGATATCGATAATATTGATGAAGATAATGACTTTGGAAGAATATACCCTGCTTTTCCCGATGATTATATAGCTGTACCAATTTATTCTGAATTAGGGAGTGATTACTCCTTTATAAGTGCCACGGAGAGAAATATATCTGCAGAATTGAAAAATGATATTGTGAGTAAGTATCCCGGCAGACATATTTTATATACTATTACCCCTTTTGCCAAATCTTTGAAGAAAGGCGGTACTTCTTCATTGCTTCCAATATATATATATGGTCCTACAGTAACAGCCAATTTAGCTTTGCATTTGGATGCATCGACAATTAATATGAGTGATAAATATAATGTTTCGACAAATCCTAATGGCGCAATATTATTGGAAGGTGAAGATTATTATATAAGAACATGGAAGAACAGCAGACCCTCCGTTGAACCTGCAATTATGAATAGTTTTAATGCTATCCAGACTAATAAGGATTATATGCCTGTATTAATAAAGAATAATGCTCCGGAAGGCTTATTTTTAGGACCGGAGATACCATTCCAAGCTGTAGAAGATGAAACCGAAGGTAAAATGAATTACAGTGTTTGGGGTCGCGCATTAGGCAATAAGCAAAGCAGTATTTCGAATATGGGAATACAAAACATTGATATGGACGATAATTGGAGCATGTTTTTGGTGATGAGAAGGGCAGAACTGCCATTAGCACCAACAAGTGGCTCTGTTATAAGCGGTAACGGGGATAAGGATTGGTCTTTAGAGTGGACAGATATTGATGGTAATTTCAACTTGCAGTTAAATGCTCAGTCAAATCAAGTTGTATTACCAACCCCGATTGTTTCAGGTGAATGGCTTTTAATTCAAGCAACGTCTAAATCAACAGGGTTATCCTTGAAGGCGGGCAGTTTAAAGAAAGATGGCACATATAATGAAGTTGTAAACGGTGCTGAACCTATTGATATAGATACAGAAAATATTAATATTAGATTCAATGGTGTAGAAATTGCAGAAATATTGTTATATAACTCAAATATGAATTCTACGGATTTAGATGAAATAGAGGAATATTTAACAAATAAATATAACCCTTAAATTATTTCTGCTACATCAATAAGTAATTTGATACAAAATTGATTTTTGTTTAAAGTTAAGGAGGAAATTTTGCTGCTGCTAATCTTCATATACGGACTTATAATCGGTTCCTTCCTGAATGTATGTATATACAGAATACCAAGGGATGAGAGTATTGCATGGCCGGGCTCTCATTGTCCTGCATGCGGACACAGCCTTAAATGGTATGATAATATACCCTTGGTTTCATATTTAGTATTAAAAGGCAAATGCAGGTATTGCAGGACATCTATTTCAGCACAGTACCCAACAGTTGAAGCATTAAATGCTGTGCTTTACATAGTTATGTATCTGAAATTCGGTTTTGGAGCAGATTTTATATTCTATTCATTGATGTCTTCGGTGCTTGTGACTATAATTTTTATTGATTTAAAGGAAATGATTATTCCCGATAGTTTAGTACTCTGTATTTTAGTTTTATCTATTATACATAAAGCAATTAATTATTTTCTATATGGTATATCTCCGAATTTAACCGGCAGTATATTAGGATTGTTTTTAGCGGTTGGATTGTTTTTAGCCATTGTGATAATATCTCGCGGTGGTATGGGCGGAGGAGATGTGACCCTAATCGGTGCTTTAGGCTTTGTTTTAGGAGTTAAAAATATATTATTAAATATATTTTTATCATTTATTTTAGGTGCAATTATTTCTATGGTTTTATTAGCTGCAAAGATTAAAACACGGAAAGACCCTATTCCCTTTGGACCATTTATTGTTTTAGGATTTTTTATGACGGTTTTGTGGGGAAAGGTTATTATAAATTGGTATTTTAATTTACTATTGTGAGGGGTGATGACTTTGGGTTTATTTAATAAAAAAAAGACTATTTCTATTGAATTCTGTTCAGATGAGGTAAAAGTAGTAGAAGGTAGGTATAATAAGAAGAATATCATTGTTGATAAGTGTTTTTCAATAGAAGTCCCTGATGGATTATATGAAGATGGTGTAATAAAAGATATGGATAAGTTTTCATATGTATTACAAAAAGGGCTATCAAAGAATAATGTATCTCGCGGTGATGTATATGGCGTAATAAATTCTTCCAATATAATCATTAGAGAAATAAGGATTCCAAGGGTTGAAGAAAAACAGATTGCTTCTATTTTAAATTATCAATTGGATGAATATTTGCCTGTGGATTCCGAAGGCTATGTTGTTCAATATATTCCTCTTGATATTGTAGAGGAAGAAGGTGTTGAAAAACAAAATTTGATGTTGGTAGGTGTACCTAAGTGGATGGTTGAAACTCATCTTAATTTATTGCGGAATTTAGGCTTGAAACCTGTAGTTTTAGATTATGCGGGTAATGCTATAAGCAAATTAATTAGATTTAGTGACGGCATAAACGGCGTGTATGACAAGAATATTACCATTGCATGTGTAGACTTAGGACAGGAGAGCACTGCCCTTAACATTACTGATAAAGGGCTAATGAGCTTATCGCGTGTTGTAAAGGCAGAGATAAGTCCAATTGTTAATGAGACCCCTTTTAAGACATTTGATGAGTCTTATGACCAGGATGTTGCTGTGGTTTCAGGCATTAAGAGTATTCTTGGAGCGGTGCTTGATGGAATTGATATGGTATTTAGATATTATAATTCCCGAGAAGCAGATAATGATATTGAATTAGTTTTGATTTATGGTAATTATTCTAATATTGACGGTATAGAGAGTATGATGAGCATCTACTATGATAGACCATGTGTTAAATTAAGTATTATAGATAAAGTAAAATTTTTCGGTGACATAGCAAAGTATGCTAATGCTATTGGCGCACTAATAAGAGTAAATGGGGTGAAGTGATGAGTGATCTTAATTTTTTTGCACCCTATATAGAAAAGCGGGAATTCAAGTTTAATAAAATGATTTTGCTATATGCGTTATTGGTATTGTGTATAGTTGGAGTTGCAGCAATAGGAGTATATAATCAAGTTCAAATAGCTATGTTACAGCTTCAAGCAGAAAATATGCGTGTAGCTGCTGAAGATCCTAAAACAGTTAATAAGTATAATGAAATAAAAGAGCTTGAAAATGAGATGGCGGTTTTTAAAGAAGAAGTGGATAATATTATTGAAATGGACAAGAACATTGTGAAAGCTGATATTATAAGTAAAGATTTGATATCTGAAATTAAATCAAAGATGCCTGAGAATTTATTTTTAACCAATTTTAGCGCATATGGCAGGGAGATACAAATTTCCGGTGTTGCAAAGGATAGTAATTCTGTAGCAGAATTCAGCAAAGGTCTTGGATTGATTAAAGACGTTGAAACCGTATTTATATCAAGTATTAATAATGTGGAAGATAATTGCAATTTTGTTTTAAATACTACTTTTAAGGATGTGAATATAGATGATTAGGAATCTCAAGGGTAGTAAAATTAATTTAAGACCGTTTACTAAAAGTGAAAAGGTATTGCTTACTTTATTGGGAATTGTGTTGGCGGTATATTTGTCAAATCGCTTTATACTTACTCTGCAGGCTGAAAAGGTAAGCAGCCTAAAAGCTGAAATTGTAACGTTGGACAACAAAATAGCTGATATGAGCAATACAATAAAAAAGGAAGATAACATAAAAAAAGAATGGGAAATGCTGCATAGAGAGAGAGATGAAATATTACGGAGCTATTTCCCTGTTCTTGACCAAGCTCAGATAATATATCAATTAAACGATTTGATTGCAGATGACAGAGTAACTATAAATGAATTGAGCTTCGGCAATCCAAGTGAAGAAACCATGGGAGAAATCCCTGTTCAAAATATGAGTATTTCAGTTCCGTATAGCGGCAGCTATGAAGGAACTATGGATATTATTAAATCTATAGGCTCAAGTTCCAGAAGAATTGTAGTTGATAATTTATCTATGGATAGAGAAAGTGATTCAAACCTTTCGGGAGTTATGTCATTAAAGATATACAGCCTTGAAGGAATTGCCGAAACTGACCCGGAGGTAATATTTGTAAAGACTGCAGATGGCTCCGGTGAAGGTTCTTTGTTTGCTTCATATGATGGATACAGTGATGTTACTGCATCCGGCAGAGCTGTAGGGGGTGTTTATGCCGGAGGAAGTATCGGTTCCGGCACTGCTATAAATGATGGTGATTATGCTAAAGTGTATATGCTTCATGACTTTGAAAATAGAAGCTATAGCTTTATTCCGTCAAATGAATTCATTAAAGGGAATATTGAGCCCTCCACAATTAAAAAGTCCGGCAAATATTCATTAAGATTTGAATACAATGTGTTAGCTCTTGGGGAAGAGAACAGGGCGTATATCGATTTAGGGTCTGAAATTGAGTTAAAGTATCCTCCTGATAATATAAGTGTTGGGGTTAATGCCTTCGGATATTCGCCGGGGTCATTAGGCTTTAGGTTTAGAACCCAAGATGGTGAAGATATTGATGTAGTAGCTTCTAAAGGTATATCCTGGCTGGGATGGTCAGATGTAGAGGCTGCTCCACCGCAGGATTTGGATTTGTATCCGCTTAAATTGACTCATATATACTTTGAAATGCCATTTAACAGGGATGATATAGGAGTATTTTTAATAGATAAGCTTCAGGCGTTTTATCCTGTTAATCAAGATTCACAAGGGAACAGTCAACCGATTTATGATTTCTATGTAGTTAAACCCGGGGACACGGTAACGGATATCTCAAGACAGATATATGGCACAATATCTTATGTAAATGAAATTATGAACAATAATAGCTTGACTGCCGGTGACATATTACCTGTAGGAAAAGTATTGGTACTTGTAAGGAGGTAAGGCAGATGAAAATTGCAAATAGAATATTATTAATTTTATTAGTTTTGTTAATGCTTTTGAATAGTGGAATTGCTTTTGCAGCTACTGAAAGCTATGATGCCGGATATGATGAGGGGTATGACTATGGTTATGATCGACAAAATAAAAAAATAACAGCATTAGATGCCTATATTGATGATTATAAAAATTCTCGAGCGCATCGTAATATTAAGAATAAGATAGAAGATTACAATGAGCGTGAATTTAGAGAAGGGTTTCTTGATGGATTTAGTGATGGTTATGATGATGAAGCCAATGCCAATCAAAAAGTAAATTATGCTTCCGAATTGGGCAGATCTCTTGGAGCGATTTATGGTGCGAAGGATTGTCAGAATGGTAGAGATTCTGATTGGAGAGATGCACTTCCTAAAAGTAAAAATGTTAGAAATATGTTTGATTTAGATAAACAAAGTTCATCTTATAGAAATACATTTATTAAGGAATTTAACAGTGCTTTTAATGAAGGGTATGTTGAAGCTTATGAAAAAGCCATGTATGAATCTGTTAAGGTGACATTGGAGCAAGGAGTTAAAGATGGCGAAGACGTTGGTATGATTGTCGGAACTTCTTATGGTGCTAAGGATTTTTATGAAGGTAATTATTTATATTTTAAAAGAGATTTGCCTTCAAACACGGAAATTTCGGAACAATATTCTTTGAACAATGATGCTCCTGATTATAAGAATGGATTTGTATCCGGATTTATCAGTGCATATGAAGAATCTTATAATCAAGCATATAGAGAAGCAAATATGAATGATGGTTTAAAAAAGGCAACATCAGAAATTATCCCTATTTCAGGAGGAAAGGCAGTAACAGCAGATAATAGGTTTGAGGTGAATGTTCCTTCCGGCACATTTTACCATGATGTAAGCTTAAATATTATTACTTCTTTTGATGTGGAGAAAATAAATTATAGCAATTTAATTAAAGCATCAGACAGCTATACTATTGAGCTGGCAAATTCATCCGGAAATGTAGACGAAAGTAAATCTATAGAATTGACCTTTGAATACTATGGAGATAAGGTTAAGGGGGGTATATACAGAAAGGATGGTTATAACTGGTTATACATACCAACAGTCATTGAGGATGGCAAGATGAGTGCAAAAATTAATCCTAAAAGCTTGAATTCTTATGGCACAACCTTTAGTGCGTTTGTAGATAATAATACTACAGTTTTACGTGATGTAAGGGGACATTGGGCAAATGATGAAATAGATGCCTATGTAAGGCGTGGAGTCATTAATGGTTATATAGATAATACATTTAAGCCTGATAATAATATTACAAGGGCTGAATTTTTGACACTATTAAGCAGCGTTTTTAATTGGAATATATACGCGTATCCGGGCAGTACGACTGCTTTTAAGGATGCTGATACTTTCGGTTATTATAGCAGTGCTATAAACTACGCCACTTATCACAGCTATATATATGGATATGCTGATAATACCTTTAAACCGGGAAATTTAATTAGCTATGCTGAAGTGGAAATCATCATGAACAGGGTTTTAAATTACCAGAACTTCAGATGGATTGATATAGCTAATAATATGCTTTACGAAAAAAAAGCACGCTCTAATAGCTTTAACAATCTGAATAATAATATTACCAGAGCAGAGGTGGTATATATGCTCTATAATACAACAGAATAAATATTGTCAACGCAGAGGATGCCTCTTCTTATGTCCAAAAGCTTTAAGGCTTGTAAATTCACAATGATAGCCAAAACTCCGGGCAAAGCATATCAGGTTAATATCCTTTTATGAACTTTTTATTACTTTATTTATACATATATTAAAATTATAAAACATTCTCATATAATATTGTTAATATTATACGTTTTGACATTTTATTACAAAATAGGTATAATGTTGATACTGAAAAGTTGATGAGTTGGATGATAATATGATTTTATCCATAGAGTTTGGAAGCAATATTAAAATTATTGAAGGAACTAAGAAGAAAAATATACTTGTGATATCAAAGGCAGCAACATTGAATGTTTCTGCCGATATTTATAATTCAGGTTTTATGGATGTAGATTTGACTGCGGAAGCAATTAAGGATGCATTTACGGAAAATAAAATTAGCACCAAAAAGGCGGTTTTTGTCATTGATTCGGAATCAGTTATAATCAGAAAAATGAAATTACCGCTGTTAAAGAAAGAATCTGAAATAATTACCATGATAATGCTTGAATTAGAACAGCAGGTTTCTGCGGATTTAAATCAATACAGGGTTATATATAAAATTGCTGATGCCTTTGAAGAGGATGGATATATCAAAGCCTTGTATGTTGTTTATTGCATGCCTTTAAATATATATAATCAATATAAAAGGTTAGCGAAAACCCTTAAGCTTTTGCTGGTTAAGCTTGAAATTTCCAATTGCATTAATACGTTATCAGAGCATAGCTTGAAAATAAACGATTGCAGTTTAGATAGAGAAGACGCTTATGCATTTGTGGGAATTGATTTTCAAAAGATTACATTTTGTACCGTCAATAAGGGAATCAATGATTTTTTCAGGAGCTGCAATGTTGAGAGCGGTGTTGAGTCGGTAGCGGAATCCAAAGCATTATATATGAATTCTTATGGCACTTCCGATAATATGCCTTTGAAGTGGTTGGAAGAAATCAATAAATGTATTAGATTTTATCACTCTGTATATAACAGCAGAATTAATAAAATATATATTTACGGGCATTTTTTGTCTCGGTGGAGTATGGATAAATTTTTATCTTTAAATTTGAGCATAGAATCGGAGATAATTAATAGCCTTTCTGATATTGTTTTTAATGAAAAGAATTTTATAAATGAATATTTCATTCCCGCAATAGCCATGTATGATAATAAATCTATGAACTTTTTATTTGAAGACAAGGGCTATATAGTGCCATTGAGGAATATTGCTGTGATTACGGCAGTATTTTTTTGTTTTTCTTTCTTTTTTTTTCGACGTACTGCAATCAGGCAAAGGGAAATAGAGGAGTTAGGAAACTTTGTAACCAATGAAGAAAATATTAAAAAAAGTTTAAGGATTGATAAATTAAAGGAAGAGAATGTCATATTGAAACAAAGAATAAATCTTATAGAAAATGCCATAAACGCAGCAAATGATGAATTTGTGCACTCAGAATTATTAAGAGAAATATTCTGTTTGATTCCGGAAAGTACTAAGGTTTTATCTTTTTCGGCTGACAAAAGCAGTATTAATATGGAATGTGAGTCAATTACGGTTGAGGATGTAATTTTTTTGTTAACTGCTTTGAAAAAAATAGATTTAATTGAAGAAACAGACACTACGGAAATCAGGTCACAGCAAAACTCAAAATACTCATATACGGTGATATGTAAATTTAAGGATGTGAATTTATTTGAATAATAAAAAGCTGCTGTTGCTGCCGATATTTGCAATCTTCATGATTTCAATATTATATTTATACAGCCCGTTGTATTACAAGCTTAATCCGTATCAAGCGGAATTGGATAATTTGAAGGGCGAATATGCAGCCATGTCAGAAAATTTTGCAATTGGAAAAAGTATTATAACTGAGAACGAGGAGTATATAAAAAAAATAGATGAATTGGATTTTAACAGCGAGTTAAGCTATGAGTATATAATTGCAATTTTGAATAATTGCACTGCAAAAAATAATATAATCATTTCAAATATTAAATTTTCCGAAAGTGAAGATGGTTTTATCAGCGAAGATATTGATGTTGTTGAATCTGATTCGGAAACTGAAAATAATCTTCAAATTTTGAATGTTGTTGTGGAGTTTAAACTGAAATTTGATGAATTGTTAAGCTTTATTGATGATGTCAAAGGGTATGGCAATGACATATGTGTTACGGGAATACATGTTATTTCCTGGGACGAGGACAGAGTATTTGCTGTTATTGATATGAAATTTTATGCAGAGACAATGCCGGTGGTGTCATGAAAAAGTTACTGAATATAAAGGGTCTCACATTGACGGAAACCATAGTAAGCTTAGGTGTGGTGGGAATTGTAACAGTTCCTTTGTTAAGCATGTTAATTTTATGTCAAAAAGTGTTGAGTATAAGTGAGAATGAATACGAATCTATTCAGACGGCACAATATTATATGGAAGAAATAAAGGCTATGGATGTAATTGATAGTGAGCTTTATTCTTATAATGCAGAAGAGAAGTCCTATGAGAGAATTGTTTTACAAAATGAAGGAAAGTATGGTGCTGAAATAAGGATAATGCAGGATGAGGATACTGTGCTGTATAATATAGAAATTGATATAATTGATGAAGGGAAAATAATTAACAGTTTGGCGGGAAGTGTTATTTTTGAATAAAATGAATAATAGGGGTTCTGTCTTGGTTTTGCTGGTTGTAGTGGTTGCAATAGTAACTGCTTTGGGTTCATCGCTATTGAATATCGTTTTTGCTAATTACGATATAAAAAGGTTTAATACTGAATCGAAGCGAGCCTATTATTTATCTGAAAACGGTCTGAATGAATCTTATGTTAGAACAAGATGTTTAATCAAGGAAGCAATTGAGGATTCTGTTGATAAGACTGAATTATATCTTATTGAATATCCCTTAAATGAAGAGGCAGCTAAAAATATTTTTAAAACTAATTATAAACAGTATTTAACCGCAAATATTAAAAGCCGAATAAACAGGCATGGAAATCCGTCTGTTGAAATAAGAAATTTGGGAAGCTTGATATTTATAAGTGATGTTCTTATTGTTTCCTTAAGGTCTGCGTATGTTTTGGATGAAGTTGAAAAGATTACATGGGTTGAATTGAACATAAGTGTGCCTGAGTTTGATGATGTCAATGATGAAGTGTATGATGTTAAGGATTATATTGAGTTTGGGAACTGGAACAGCTGAAAGATGAGCTTTTTATAGGTGCCGGCTATGAAAAACAAGGGTTTTACAATGATTGAGCTATTGATATCATTAGGGATATCCTCTATTGTAATAGGTTTAATCTTTTCGTTTTTTACGGTTAATTATAAAAGTTATAAGTCAATCAGAAATGATTCGGAGCTTCAGTTTCAGGCACAATACATTTTAAATTATATGGCTGATAAAATAATCAACTCAAGTTCTGTCAGCTTAATCAGGGGCGAAGCTGCAATTTACTCCATGACATTGGTAAGAAATGCCGAAACGGAGTATCCCGTAAATAAAATTTCTTTTAAGTTCGGAAACAATTCAGATGAAAATTATGTTTTTCATATTGTGAATAGCAATATCCGTTACACAGTAGGAGAGAAAGATATAAAACCAACCGCAGAGCTTGGAAACTTTGTTGACAGTATGTATGTGTCCTTGCTGAAAGACGATAGCTTTCAGCATACGAATGCAGTAATTATTAAAATTATAATGAATAGGGACGGGCAAATGTATGAAGCATTTCAGACTGTATATATGAGAAATAACTGTTCAAATTGATAAGGGCTGCGCTCATGGAATGGTGCAGATAGGTGAGAATGACACTTTTTTGATAATTTCATTGACAAACACTGAAATTATTTATAAAATAAACTATGGTAGATTTTAGGTGACCTATGTGTAACAAAGGGTTTACATTGATTGAGCTGATTGTAACAATTTCAATCCTATGCATTGTGATGGCATTAGCTGTTTTGGTTGTAGATACGGATATGTTTTACATGGAAAAAATGGCTGATGAATTTGTTATGGATGTGAGATATGTACAGAAGGAATGTATGAAAAGTACAACAGGCACTTATAAAATCGGAATTGATATTGATAATGGATGTTATTATATATATAATAATTCTGTTGTCGAAAAAACCGTAAAATTTAAAAACAGATTTCATATTGATTATTCCAACAAAAATATGAAATCCGTCGGCTTTACTTTTGAAGGGATTCCCATAAATGCGGGGACTTTTAAAATTATGGATTCAAAGACTGATAAAGTTAAGGAAATATCCATAGTTCCGACAACGGGTAGAACGGTTATTAAGGAATAAGCAGCAATCTGCTGGTTATAATATACATGAAGGAGGAGACAAATTTGATTACAGCAAGTGATTTTAAAAAGGGCATAACAATATCTTGGAATAATGGATTGTGGCAAATAATAGATTTTCAGCATGTTAAGCCGGGAAAAGGAGCTGCTTTTGTTAGATCTAAATTGAAAAACATTATTACGGGAGCTATCAGAGAAGAAACTTTTAACCCTACCGAAAAATTCCCGCTGGCGCGTATTGAAACAAAGGATATGCAATATTTATATAATGACGGTCAATTATATTATTTTATGGACCCTGAATCATATGAACAAATTCCGCTAAACTATGAACAAGTTGAGGAAGCTATTGTATATTTGAAGGAAAATGATTATGCACAAATGAGATTTTACGAAGGCAATCCTTTTGAAGTAACAGCGCCTAACTTCGTTGAATTGGAAATTACTGAAACGGAACCTGGGTTTAAAGGTGATACTGCAACAGGTGCTAATAAGCCTGCTACAACTGAAACCGGTGCAAAGATAACTGTGCCGCTTTTTGTTGAGATAGGAGATAGAGTGAAGATTGACACCAGAACAGGTGAATATCTATCAAGAGTATAGGAGGTATTTCATGGATTTTTTGTATGAAAAAATATCATATTTAAGAGGTTTAGCTGACGGCTTGGATGTAAAGGCTGACACTAAAGAAGGCAAATTATTTATTGCATTAATGGATGTAGTTGAAGAAATTGCAGACGCTTTGAATGACATAGTTGAAGATCAGGATGAGGTAAATGAATATTTAGATTTGCTGGATGAAGATTTATCTGTTGTAGAAGAAGAAGTATTCGGCGACTTGGAATTAGATGAAGATGATGATTATGATGATGATTATGACTTCGATTTCGATGACGACGATTATGACGATGATTTTGATGAAGAAGAGCATGCGGGCTGCGGCTGCGGTGAGGATGACGAATAAAGGACAAATAAGTACATAAGAGGACATTTCTTTCGGGAGATGTTCTTTTTTTATGGATTTTATTTTTATTTTAATTTTGACCTTGACATTAGCACCGTACCATAGTTTATACTATGGAATAGAGGTGAGGAAGTTGAGAAGAAAGTTTTTAAGATTTGTAGTACCCTCGGTAGTGTCTATGTGGGTTTATTCCCTTTATACTATGGTTGACGGTATATTTGTGGCAAAAGGGGCGGGAGAATTGGCTCTTGCGTCGGTAAATATTAGTATGCCGTTTATAAATGCATTTTTTTCATTATCAATATTATTTGCAGTGGGTACTTCTACTATTGCCGCAATAAGCTTAGGCAATAATGAAGAAGGTGAGGCAAATAAGGTTTTTACCATGAACATGGTACTTATTGTAATATTAGGTCTTGCATTATCTTTATCTGTTTTGTTAAATTTAGAAAAGGTTGCATATTTTTTGGGAGCAACAAACTCAACAATTGTTTATGTAAAAGAGTATTTGGGAATAATATCCGCATTTGTAGTGTTTGCGATGCTGTCATATTATTTTGAAGTGTTGGTAAAAACCGACGGACACCCTAAATTGGCAACATTCGGAGTGTGTGTTTCGGCAATAACCAATATTGTTTTGGACTATATCTTTGTAATTAAATGGGGTTACGGTGTTAGGGGAGCTGCGGTTGCAACAGGCATTGCTCAAATGTCTGCCACCTTAATATATATCTTTCATTTTGTAAAAAGGAGCAAAAGAATCAAATTTGTTAAATTTAAATTTGACGGTTCATTACTGAGGAGGACACTTCCTATCGGTGCGGCGGATTTTATAACTGAATTATCCACCGGATTTATTATTTTTCTCTTTAACAGAACAATACTTAAATATATCGGAGAAACAGGAATAATAACTTATACAATAATAATGTATATAAACAGCCTTGTAATAATGACAATGGCGGGAATATCTCAGGGAACTCAGCCCTTGGTAAGCTTCTATCACGGAAGGGATGACAAAGCAACTTGTTCATATTTTCTGAAAAAGGCATTTAAGACGGCAGGTATTGTTTCATTGGCGATAAATATTGCATGCATGATTTTTGCAGAGAAAATCAGCGGAGTTTATATCAGAAGCCATGAAGCTGAAATATTGAAATACTCGGTTAGGGCAATAAGATTGTATGCGCCGGCATTCTTGGTATTGGGGTTTAATATAGTATTTGCGGGATTCTATGCCGCGATTGAAAAACCTTTGTATTCAATGATAATTTCCATAGGCAGGGGATTTGTGGTTATAACACTTTCAATGTTTTTTATGACAAGATTATTGGGTGAAAACGGCATATGGCTGACATCCTTTGTATCAGAAGTGATTTGCTTAATAATAGCGGCAATCATATTTGCTAAATTTTACTATAAGGATTTATTTGAAGATATTATGGAGGAAGATACGGGTATTTATGAAGGGGAATAATCCCATTTATTACGGCCAAATGTCTGCCGGGTCAACCCCGTATATCTGAACTATTTCAAACAGGTCGCTGTTTTCAATATCTTTCGGTGTAACAAGCCAAGAACCGTCATAATCAACATCATAGCCGAACTGCATCAAAGGATACCAGACAACATGAGAGCATTGTGTGCTTATAATATTGTCCGGAGACGGATTCTTTTTGCTTGTAAGACCTACGGTAAGCCCGTATGGGATATCAAGCAAATTATTTTTTGCAAATTCAGCTATTTCATCTAAGGTTTCCTGAGAGGTATCCTTTAATTTAAGCATCATAAACGAGGGATAAACTCTCCATTTGTTAATATTTTGAAGTTGTGTATCAGTGCCTAAAATTACTGCTTCAAGGGTTTCCTGGTTTTCGGCATCTGTTATAATTCCCGCGTGACCATGCCTCCAGCCTAAAGAATGGGTAGCCTTTGTCACCAATACATATCCGTTTTCATACGGGGCAAGGTTAAATCCGTACATTGGCTTTCCTTCATCATTTACAATGGATTCTTGGCTGGTAATTATTCCGATTTTGTCACAGGATACATTGTTATCTTTAAAAAATATTTCCTGAAATTTTAGTATATTTTCTTTGCCGGAAGCTTTGTCCTTTAATATTTCATCAACAGCTGTTTTGCCAAGACCCGTCTGATAGAATAATTCTTTATAGTCGTTGTCGTCCAATGAGCCCTTTTCTAATATAACGGTGATGTCTGTTTTCTCATAGTCAGGGCGGATATAGCCCATAGGCTCGATAATTTCTTCTGTTATTGCCATAGCTGCCGCTATAGTAATTATTATTAAAAATGTTATAAAAATTTTCTTATATTTTAACTTTGTAAAGTTTTGTTTTATCATCTTCAGCTGTCCTTTTTAATATTTGACTGGGGACTCTCCTCTTAATCATTATATTAATATTATGCAAAAATTTCAATGGTAAAGGTAAAAATTTTATGTTACAATATATCATAATAAAATGCGGAGGATTCAAATGAACAAGTATAAGAGAATGGATAGAATGAAAAGGGTCATTTGTTTGTTGCTGGCGGGCGGAATGATTTTAACCGCTTTGATGAGTTTGTTGGGATACTTATTATAGAAGATAAATAAAAGTCGGGATGATTGGCGTCTGAGACTCTGAAAAATAGGGTCAGGGCATCTTTCGCCCCTGTAATGACAATGGGTGGCATATGGAGTATTTTGATTATTTTAAAAATATTAACGGAACGGAATTGAACAAACAGCAGATGGATGCAGCATCCTTTGATAAGGGAAATGCATTGGTGCTTTCTACTGCGGGTTCCGGCAAAACTACCGTTATTATAGCAAGGGTTGGAATGCTTTTGTATGAAAATAAATGCAGCAGAAAAATTCTTACCATTACATTTTCAAAGATGGCAGCTAATGATATGAAGGAAAGATTTGAATCATGTTTTGGGCGCAAGTATGAAGCAAAAACTGAATTTTCAACTATACATGCCTTTTCTTATAAAATTGTAAGGGATTTTTACAGAAGAAAGGGCATTAATTTTGGCTTGCTTACAAATAATTATCAGGTGCTTTCGGAAATACTTAAAAATTATTACTCAAAATCATATTTCAGCTATGTAAATGAGGAAGAAATTGAAAGTTTGTCTTCTGCCATTGGATTTGTAAACAATATAATGATTGTTCCCGAGGAATACAAGGAGCACGGAATTGAAATCAAAGGATTTGATAAGCTTTACAATGATTATCAAATGTACAAGTCCCAAAACAGACTTATTGATTTTGACGATATGCTGAGCTTATCATATAAAATATTATACAACTCAGCCAATTACAGGGAGCGATATGCAAAAATATTTGATTATGTGCAAATTGACGAAATGCAGGATACATCCAAAATTCAGCATGAAATAATTAAGCTTATAACAAATGACAATTTGTTTATGGTTGGAGATGACGACCAGGCGATTTATTCCTTCAGGGGAAGCGACCCGGATTTTATGCTGAACTTTAAAGATATTTACCCGGACGGCAAAATATTTTATCTGGATAACAATTACAGGTCTGATAAATATATAGTGGAAGGTGCTAAGAATTTTATTGAAACGAATAAAAAGAGATACAAAAAAGCGATAAAAACAGATAACAAAAAAGAAAATGAAATTAATATAATCAAGGTTAAAAGCAGAGCCGAGCAGGCAAAATTAATTACGGAAGCATGCGCAAGTGAAGAAAACAAAACAATCGGTATTTTATATAGGTACAATATGTCTGCCATGATATTAGCCAACAGCTTTCATGAAAATAATATTGATTTTTATGTTAAAGAAGACAAAACACGATTTTTCAGCAGTGCGGTGCTTTACGATGTTCTTGCCTTTTTAAATTTAGCTCTTAATCCCAAAGACAGAGATGCATTTGCTAAAATTTATTACAAAAGCTATACCTATTTTTCTAAGGGAATGTGTAAGATGGTGCTTGACAGCAAAGAGGATAAAAGTGTTTTTGATATTTTATACGGCTACAGGCATTTTGATTATTATGTATATGATAAAATTCAGCAGTTTAAAATGGATATTAATTATTTGAACAAGTTAAAGCCATATAATGCAATCAAATTCATAAAATTTGATTTGGAATATATCAACTATTTGGAGAGGATGCAGGAGGAAGGAAGAAACAGTATGTCTAATTCTCTTCACATATTGGAAATTTTAGAAGAAATAGGCTCATACTGCAATGATATAAAAGAATTCATAGTTAAAATCAATAATCTAAGAGAAGTAATCAGAACAGCTTCAGAGAATAAGGGTGCAAAAATTACATTGACCACGATTCACAGTGCCAAAGGCTTGGAATACGACTATGTATATATGATTGATAACTTAGATGAATTAAATATTGATAAAAGAAATATGTCAGATTACGAGTACGAAAGTAAATCAGAGGAAGAGCGCAGAATTTTTTATGTTGGAATGACCAGGGCTAAGGAGAAATTAAACATAGTAATCCCCGGAGAGCCATCCGTATTTGTCAATGAATTAGTCATATCTAACAAAAAATAGCATCAAACAGTAGATATGCGCATATACGTATAATTATACCCTTGAATAATAAATTAATAATTGCTGTAAGGACACTAATTTGATAAAAAATCATCAACAATGAAAATAATTTGTTGAAATATATCTTAATAACGTATATAATTGATAATAATTTCAAGGGTATTTTATGGGGGGAAATTATGAAGCTTTACATTACAACATTAGGAGAGTTTGATATAAAAGCAGACGGTCAGTCAATACTGAGAGATTCAAATCGTATGTATAAAATATACAGACTTTTCGAGTATTTTTTAACATTTAGAAATAAAAAGTTATTACCGGAGACTATTATCGATAACTTGTTGTCTTACAGCGAATCTGATGATCCTAAAAACATGCTTCGGACACAAATTTTTCGTCTTAGGAAAATAATCAATTCTTTTGTTCCAAAAAATGATGATGCATCAAAATTCTTAAATTTAAATTTTACTAATGGATATTACAGTCTTGAAACAGGGGAAAATACTGTAATAGATATTGATGAATTTGAAAGCTTTATACAAAAGGGTGACAAAGAGCGGGAATATGATATTAACAGTGCTGTAAACAATTATCAAAATGCTATCAATCTTTATAGAGGACTGTATTTATCCGATAAATCGTATGAAGTTTGGATTGTGCCTACGCGGAACTACTATCAAAGATTGTATATAAAAACATTGTACAGATTCATAGAGCTTTTAAAGAAAAATGAAGAAAATGAAAGAATTGTATCTCTTTGCGAGGAAACATTGCTAATTGAGCCCTTTGAAGAAAATATACATATTGAATTGATGGAAGCGTTGCTTAGAATCGGTCAAAATAAGGCTGCAATGAATCATTATGAATATGCATTTAATTTGCTTGAAAAGGAATTCGATGCAAAACCGTCGCAGAGGTTTATTAATTTTATTAACAAAATTAATAACAACTCTTCACGCAAGAGTGATTTGGATATTTCGGCAATTAAGAAAAACTTAGAGGAGGAGCCTCCTATAGGCGCAATGTACTGCAGCCTTGAATATTTTAAATTTCTTTTTAATATACAAAAAAGAAAATCTCAAAGAAATAATCAAAATGACTATCTTTGTATAATAACCATTAATCGCAGCGAAAAAAACTATTATGAATCTATTGAATTAAATAAGGGTGTAAGTGATGTGTTTTTTGCCTTGGAGAGGACTTTAAGAAAAGGCGATGTTTTCACATCATGGAATGAGAATCAGATTTTAATAATGCTGCATGATGCAAGTGAAAGCGGCATAGAAACAATTGAAGACAGACTTTTATATAATCTAAGGAAATATACTGAAATAAGCAGGAACGAAATAAGACTTATTTTCCAGCCCTTGATATTAGAAAACACGGTTTTATAACCGCAGGTTAAAAATCTCATACAAAACTTCAAAAAGATCACACATGTGGTCTTTTTTTTGTGCCCACTCTTATCGTGGATATTCCTCTTTCCGGCAAAGACTCTCATCAGTAAAGGTGTGTCCACTTACCTCTCTGTAATCGAAATGTAATTAAAAAGTAATCAAAATTAAACTAATGAATAATAGAAATGTAATTACTGAGAGCTATAATAAGAACAAGAATACCGGAAAATTAGCAAGGGACAGTGAGGTGATAAAGTGGAATACCCTTCAAAATATGATTTTTACTTGAAATTTAAGCCAATATACAATAAAGAGGGCAACTTTATTGATTATATATTGAATTATGTCAGCGACTCTTTCACCGAAGCTGTTGACATTAATCCGGAACTGATTTTGGGCAAGAGATTTTCGGAAATAGTAATAGACATTGACGTATTTGGGTTTAAGGAATTTTATTTTAATATTATTCCTAAGTCTAAACTCAAATATGAATTATACATAAAGGATTTGGAAAGATGGTACCTCATAAGTGCATTTACCGATATGAGCAATTATGAGGATGAACTGATAATATACTATATAAATATAACTGATATAAAACAGCAGGGACAATCTTTATTAAATAATGACGCAGAAGGTAAAATATATTATCTGAATGACAGGGATAAGCTTCTGTACAGGGATAAGCTGACAGAATTATACAACAAGAACTTTTTTGAAGAAGAACTGTCGAGGCTTGACACCAAAAGACAGCTGCCCATCAGTCTCATAATGGGAGATATAAACGGTCTTAAATTAATTAATGATGCGTTTGGACATAGCATGGGTGACAGAGTGCTGAAAAGAGCGGCAGAAATAATGACCGATTCATTTAGGGATGAAGACATAATAAGCAGGGTAGGCGGTGATGAGTTTATTATTTTGCTTCCTATGACTACGGAAGATACTGCTTTGAAAATTGTGGAGAGAGTAAAAAGGAAGTGTGAACTCAATCCCTTGGATTATATAAAAATTAATATAAGCTTTGGAGCAGCAACGAAGTTATCCGTTGACGAGGATATAAATAAAATATACAAAAAAGCAGAAGACAGAATGTATTTTAATAAGCTGAAGGAAAGCAAGGAAGCAAAGCTTTCAATGATTAACTTTTTAAAAAACAGGCTTGAAAAAATCACTTACGAAACTAAATCCCATTATGACAGACTGAAAGAGCTTACAATGATGATGGCAGATGCATTGGGGCTTTCTGAAACAGAGCGGGAAGAACTGAGGCTTTTATGCGAATTCCATGATATCGGAAAAATCGGAGTATCAAAGAATATTCTTCAAAAACAAGGCAGGTTAAACGGAGAAGAATGGGAGAACATAAAAAGACACAGTGAAATAGGCTACTACATAGCAAAAGAGATTAAGGATGCATCTTCGATTGATGAATTGATTCTGATACACCATGAACGTTGGGATGGCAAGGGATATCCGGGACTTTTAAAAAATGACGAAATACCTTTGGCGGCAAGAATTTTTGCTTTAGCAGATGCTTATGATGTTATGGTTAATGACAGACCATTCAAAACAAGAATGACAAAAAACGAAGCCCTGCAAGAAATAAAGGAACAGTCGGGCAGACAGTTTGACCCGAAGCTTGCGGAAATATTTATTAATTCAATGGAAGAGGAGGAGCAGATAGGGTAGGAGATTACTCTGCATTTAAGTAAACAGAGGACAGAAAAATATTGTCTTTCCCTTCAAAACGTGCTTCTCCTCCGTATTTTTTTGATATGGCAATAACAGATGACAGCCCTGTGCCTTCACCTTCCCGCTTGGTTGAGAGAAATATCCCTTCACATTCGTTAAGCTTTCCATAAAAACTGTTATCCATCGTAATAATAAGAGTACCATAGTGCATACGGCTGTTAATTCTGATGAATCTTTCGCTTGGGGCAACTTTTATACATGATTCGATGGCATTTTCCAACAGGTTGCCTATTATGATGCATAAGTCGCTGTCCTGTATAAGCCCATTTTTAGAAGAAATTGCAAGTTTTATGGAAATGTTTATTCCGTGATTCCGTGCCAGTGAAAAATAGTGGGATGCCACAGCATTAACTGCAAAATTCTCACAAAGAATAATTCCATTGTCAGAAGGAATATCTTTCAATAGATTATCAAGATACAAACTCAGCCCTTCCTTGTTGTTTGAGTTGTTGTAGCCCTTGATTACGGCAATGTGATGCCGCAAATCGTGTCTTTGGGCTTTTATGACCTGGTTATGCTCGGTTATTTTGGCATACTGCTGCCTTTGCATATCAAGCTGCCGCTCAATTGCTTCAACTTCATATTCTAAACGTGCTTTTTCTGCCAAGGCACTAAATGACCGCCGTACATAATTTCCGCTTATAATGCCCAATGAAATGATAAAGATAAGGACACCTAACTGGAAATACATAGTAAATGTATAAGTTGTGCTTAAATAGTAATTCAAAAGTTCGAGAACAGTTGATATTGCAAGAATCATGACCGGCACTCCAAATTGACGTGCTCCATGGCTTCGATACATAAAATATTCCCATAAAAGGTAGATGGCAAACACCACAAAAGCCAAGGGTGTTATAATATGAAACCAATAAAGGCTGCGAGAAAAGTCCATTATGCCCGAAAGCTGCAGCAAAATAACCGCTGCCACGGAAATGTAATGAATATACAGCATAACCTTAATCAGAAGCTTGTTTTTTGGATTTAAAATAACAATTCCGAAATTTAAAAACGGAATGCTCAATAAAAATAACCCCATATATGCCATAGTATATAAAAGAGAATGGTAAGGAAGCAAAAATGCCGATAAGTCGCATTCTCCAAAAGCCCACGTTCCTCCCGACAGAGAAAATAAACCGAGCCACAGGAAAGAAGAACCTGCAGAAACCTTGTTGAATATGGTAAATTTTACAAGCACCATAACCAATCCCATTAATATAAGCAACAAGGAGAACAGCAGAGTAAATCCGTTTTCATAAAACAGCTTGTTCAAAAGTGATGCATCGTCGCCCACATAAATTGCAGGCAGTGAAAACACATCCCTTTGTGTGGGGGAAAGATATTCCACCCTCAGAGATAAGACCTCGTCCCTATGATGAAGCTGAACGGTTGAGATTATGGTCGGAGGATCATTCATATAAGGAGGATATTCTCCCTCATGTCCACATTGGAAAATCAGTTCATCATCCGCAAACACCTTAAGAGGGGCAAAAACCGTTTTAATCAGGAGAGTTTGTCCGGAGTTCGGTATCACCCGAGCATATAATGTTACAGGTGTTCGGGGAGGTAAATTTTTCAGTTTTGCAGGCAGCGTTATATTGCCTGTTTCTGTACCCGCCTTATATGTAACATTCTCAATTTTTTGTATATTTCCCGTAAATGAGGGAGGAACAAGTATATGTTGAAGAGAAAACCAATACATTACTAAAAGAGCTGCTGCAAGAATAGTGGAGAATAATATTGCTGATAGTTTTCTAATCGTTTTTCTACTCATTGCCCATCACTCCTTGCCATCTGAAACAAATGGTTTTCATAAGCCTCTGCTGCTTTTTTCAGATCCTGCCTACGGATATATACTTTGCCTCCGTTTTTCATGGTAAATGTTCTCAGCTCTCTATCAAGACTCTGTACATATTTAATATTTGCAATATAGCTATGATGGCAGCGCAGAAAAGGCGGTGAAGGCAGCTTTGCCTCTATGTCTTTTAATTTAACAGTCTGACTTGTACGCAAGACGTCGTAAGTAAGATTGACTGTTACGGCATGATTCTGATGCTCGAAATACAGGATGGAGTCTAAGGGAATTTCTTTTTGAATGCCGTCTATGAGCAAAGTAATATATGCGGCGGATTTATGTTTCAGCAATGCCATTTCTAAGGTTTCATCAGTATCCTTTTGAGTTGCAGGTTTTTCTATGTATTTTAAAACTCCTAAGCGATAGCTGTCAAGAGTGTGGTCTAAGCTTGTGGTAGTAAAAGCAATAACTGTGTTCTCATCAGTCTCACGTATTCTCCGGACTACCTCAACTCCTGTTATCCCATTCATATAAATATCCATGAAAATCACATCGAATCGTCCTGCCGTAAAAGAAGCAAGGAAATCTTCCCCTTTTGAAAACAACCGGCAGTTTGTCTCGATGCTGCTCTGCTTAATGCAATACAGCAGGTGTTCGGCATCTGCTGCAAAATCTTCACATATTGCTATCTGCAAAATTTTATCCATTAGGCACCTTCATCTAAATTTATATATATTATTTTAACCTATTTCTTTCAAAAAAAGAAGAGAAACTTAAAAATACAATAAACATATAAGCTTTCTATTTAAAAAAGCAAGCAAATTAAATGCATGCATATTTTACTTCCTTTGTCAATAACTAAATTCGTTGGATGATTAAACATAACAGGTTATTTATTTACCGGCTTTACGTAGTATAATTAATCTACTAAAAAAAGGTCTTGTAAATGACAATAGCAATTGCAATATAAAAAGTTATAATACGGAGGTGCAATAAGTGGATATTTTAGAATACTTCGAGCAGCATGCAATACCGGAGGGTACAAATAGAATCAGCACACGATATATCGGCAGACAAATTTACCGTGCAGGTATAACAGATATGGGGATGCTTTGTGCTATAATGCGGGATTCACCTGAAAGAATCAAAGATCTTCGCAACATCGGAGAAAAAAGCTTTGAATTGATTTTGGAAATTTGCAAGGATTACGAAAATATCTGGGGGTAATTATGAAGCTATTTATCAATACGCTTGGTGAGCTTGACATAAAAACAGAAGGGCAGTATGTTCTCAGGCAGTCAGAACATACATATAAAATTTATAAACTGTTTGAGTATTTTCTTACCTTTAAGAATAAAAAACTGTTGGCTGAAACTATTATTGACAACTTATTGTCAGATACTGATTCTGATGATCCTAAAAATATGCTTCACACTCAAATATTTAGATTGAAGAAGATAATTAAAGATTTTTTGCCGGAAAATGCAGAGGAATCCAAATACTTGACAATCGATTTTACCAACGGATACTATATCCTTAAGATAGGAGAAAATACCGTAATAGATGTAGATGAATTTGAAAGTCTTATAAAGCAAGGTGATTTGGAACAAAGACATAATATAAAGACAGCTGCGGATTTTTACGAAAAAGCTTTAAAACTTTACAGAGGTCTGTATTTTGCAGACAATTCATATGAAATTTGGCTGGTTCCCGCAAGAAACTATTATCAGCGCCTGTACCTAAAAACATTCTGCAAGCTAATAAATATACTGAAAGAAACAAATGAGGGCGATAAAATTATAGCATTGTGCGAAGAAGCACTTCTTATTGAGCCTTATGAAGAAAATATCCACATATATTTGATGGAAGCCATGCTTGCTCAGAAACAGCAGAAAACTGTACTGAATCAATAATCAATAACTTTTAACCATTATCAGTCAAAAATAACAATGATTGCATAGATTAAGGAAGAATATAGCTGTTTTTGGGATAGTATGTAATTAAAATGCAGTACGTAATTAAAATGTAATTAAAATGTGATTAATAATAAATTATTAAAAAATAGAATTGTAATTGTATAAATGTATAATGAGAATAAGCAAACCATTAACAGCTTAACGGGGTGATGAAGTGGAGTATCCTTCAGGAAATGATTTTTATTTAAAATTTAAGGCAATATACCGCAAGGATGGAAATTTTGAAGATTATGTATTGATGTACATAAGTGATGCTTTCTATGATGTATCAAAAATTAGCCCTGAGCTTATTTTAGGTAAAAAATTTTCCGAAATAGCGGTTGACAATTCAGATACGCTAAGATTTAAGGATTTGTATTTCGCTATGACACCTAAATCTAAAATTAAGTATGAAATATATTTAAAAGAAATAGGTCGCTGGTATCTTATAGTAATACATGCCGAAACCAATGATTGTGATTTGATTATATATTATATTGATATAACTGATATCAGGCAAAGCAGTCAATCATTTATTGATTCGGACATCTTAAATGATAAAATTTATGATTTAAAAGACAGAGAAAAACTATTTTACAGGGATTTTACCACCGGCTTATACAACAAAAACTTTTTTGAAGAAGAGCTTTCAAGGTTAGACACTGACCGACAGCTTCCAATCAGTATAATAATGGGAGACATAAACGGCTTGAAACTTATAAATGATGCATTCGGGCATAGAATGGGCGACAGTGTTCTGAAAAGGACCGCTGAAATCATGATTAGTTCATTTAGGGAAGAAGATATAATATGCAGGGTCGGAGGAGATGAATTCTTGGCATTGCTGCCGAAGACATCGGGAGAAACAGCATCGGAAATCATCGACAGAATAAAACATAAATGTGAAGTCAATCCTTTGGATTTTTTGAAAATCAGTATAAGCTTTGGAACTGCAACAAAAGAATCAAAAGAATCAAAAGATGAAGATATAGAAAAAGTATTGAAAAAAGCAGAAGACAGAATGTATTTCAACAAGCTGAAGGAAAGCAAGGAAGCTAAGCTTTCGATGATTTACTTCTTAAAAAACAGGCTTGAAAAAATCACTTACGAAACTAAATCCCATTATGACAGACTGAAAGAGCTTACAATGATGATGGCAGGTGCATTAGGGCTTTCTGAAACAGAGCGGGGAGAACTGAGACTTTTATGCGAATTCCATGATATCGGGAAAATCGGAATATCAAAGAGTATTCTCCAAAAACAAGGTCAGTTAAACAGCGAAGAATGGGAGGACATAAAAAGACACAGTGAAATAGGCTACTATATAGCAAAAGAAATTAAGGATGCATCTCCGATTGATGAATTGATTCTGATACATCATGAACGATGGGATGGCAAAGGCTATCCGGGACTTTTAAAAAATGACGAAATACCTTTGGCGGCAAGAATTTTTGCATTAGCGGATGCTTATGATGTTATGGTTAATGACAGACCATTCAAAACAAGAATGACAAAAAACGAAGCCCTGCAAGAAATAAAGGAACAGTCCGGCAGACAATTCGATCCTATACTTGCGGAAATATTTATTAATGTAATGGAAGGGCAGGAAAAAGCAATATAAAATTTATGTTTACGATTATAGAATGGTGGTATATATATCTTACACTACTGATAAACACTTTTTAACGAATAAAATTAATATGGGCAAAGCTATCGAAAGATAGCGACGCAAAGCTTAGAAGTCTACAGTATTTTAATACTATGATAGTTCGGCTGCAAAATAAAAAAATCAAATTTATTTTGTAGCTTTTTTTATTAGGATAAATCCGGGGGCTCAGACCCCTCGCCATTGCCATGAATAAGCTGCGGAGCAGCGTGTCATTCTGAACCGCAGGTGAAGAATCTCATATTCGTTAGTAACAACTGCCTTCAACGGCAAGTTGTTTCTATATATTAAAATACAAGATTATTATTAAAGCAATAGAAAGGAGGTGTAATTTTACAGAATGATTAATGATAATTCCTTAAAGGACAATAGAAATAGCAGCAAGGAAACAAAAATATTAAAGAAAGGAGGACAAATCATGAATAAGAATCTGTTTAAGAAAGTAATTTGCTTTGTAATTGCGTTGATGATGGTGATGCCGGGACTGCCGGGAGGTTTGGCTATGGCTGAGGAAGGGGACGAAATTATTTGGGATGATCCCGGAGCTATTAATTTGGTTAAAGGTGCACAGAAAGTAGAAGGATTTGATTCCAGATGGAAGGTTGACCTTAAGGTTGAAGGAAAAAATATTGAAAAGACTTCTGATATAGTCCTGGTAATTGACCGCTCCGGAAGTATGAAAAACGATGATAGAATGTTAGCAGCAAAAACTGCAGCAAAATTATTTATAAATACATTGCTGTCAGATTCGGAAGATAAAAGCACGAGAATTGCCTTAGTATCATATTCCAGCGATTATAAAGCTAAGAAGCAATCTTCGGAAGCCATAACCGTGCATTCGGGTTTTGTAGACTCTTCAGGCAAAGATGCTCTTCTAAATTTTCTTAATGGTGGTAATAATGACGGTACTATAGTTCCGTTTGGAGGAACTTTTACGCAAATAGCCTTAAAGAGGGCAAAAGAACTTTTTAATGGGAGTACAGCTGAAAGCAAGAATATAGTTCTTTTAAGTGATGGCGAACCTACTTATGGATATGCTATGACTGATTATTCTAAATATACCTTGCGATATCCTGCTGGAGACGGATTGGTTTATAATGCATACGAAAATCCTAAAAATTCTTCAGTCAACGATTTTAATTACGAAAAAACAGATGGAAATGGTAATGACTTAAGGATATGGAAAGATTACCATGATGATAAAAGAATGTATTATAATTCAGGCAATGCTGCAATTTCAGAGGCTGGAATTGCTAAAGGATTAGGGCAGACTATATATACGGTTGCCTTAAGTGCAGGGAATACGGGAAATGACGTTTTGGAAGACATAGCTAGCCCAGGAAAGGCTCATACTGCTGAAGTTGACTCTTTGAAGGAAGTATTTAAAAGTGTAGCTGGGGATATAGCATATGCGGCAAGAGGTGCGATAGTAACAGATCCTATGGGAGAAAAGTTCGATTTAGTAATGAATAACCCAAATGATTATAAGTGGGTTGTAGAAAGTGAAGCTACTCCTGAGGAACTGGCGGCAGCAGACATAATTATTTCACAAGGATCAATAACTAAAGTTGAAAATGTGCATCCTTATACTATAACTTGGGATGTGGGTAACGTAGTTGAAGATTCACCTGCTACCATGACCTATTTTGTTGACATACATTCAGATGCTAAGGGAGGAGTTAAGCATCCGACTAATGGTACTACAGAAATTAATTATACGGATGTAAATAATAATCCAAATGTGATTAAGGAATTTGAAGTACCTGAAGTGTCCGTAGGAAAGAATGGAAGTATAAAAATAGTTGCCTATCTTGTAAATGAAGCTGGAAAACCCTTGGCGGAAAATGGAAACGAAGCCGATAGACCAGATTTAGCTAAAGAATTAGCTCAAACTTATTATTATCATAGTGATAGTAATATTCTACCATATGGTGATTATGGGGTTGAAACTGAACCGTTATCCGGGCTTCCCGGGATAGAAGGATATGAGTATTCTGAAAAGTCAAGTTTAGAGGGTGGAAATACAAATCCTACACAAGTTACTATTAACGCTTCCAAACAAAACCACACAGTGTATTTTGGATATGTAGTAGGGAAATATGATGTAATCTATGATGGTAATGGAAATACAGGTGGAACTGCACCTACTGATAGTAAAAAATATAAACTTAATGATGAAGTAATTGTCAAAGAGCAAGGTGATCTTGTTAGAACAGGTTATACATTCACAGGATGGAACACAAGTGCAGACGGCTCAGGAACATCATATGCGTCAGGAGCAACATTTAATATTTCAGCATCAAATGTAACGCTATTTGCACAGTGGGAAAAGAGAACAGACTTAAGCTATACGGTAGAATACTATAAAGACAGCGATACAACACCGTTCC
>ENA-UOOM01000924-UOOM01000924.1-fermentation-metagenome-genome-assembly--contig:-NODE-924-length-30942-cov-9.162301_pt1 | contig 30942 bp, 29 predicted proteins | sample MGYA00245781_ERZ724031 | MGnify/ENA primary metagenome ERZ724031 (study PRJEB28704, sample SAMN03018317) | fermentation metagenome | biome: anthropogenic terrestrial biome; feature: soil; material... | reverse complement strand
CCCCTGGGCCGCTGAGCATAAGGCCAAGGAAATACAGCCCTGCCGTTTTCTCAAACCGCGCCATCAGGCCGATGCCGCCCTCCATATACCAGGGAGCAAAGCTTGGTTCCCGGATATTGACGACATAGCCGTACAGAACAGGGTTTTCCGGATCAAGCAATTCGAGCGGCGGAGGCAGCGCGCGGGCGGCTGCCTCCGGCTCCGCCAGCGCAAAAAACTGAATCCCATATTGGTTGTTCATAGCGGCACCCTTCATAAACGCCTGAAGATTCTCTTTTGGGATGCAATAGCTTGCTTTCATTTCTTTCACTCCTTTTCAACGATTACGTTAAAACGAAAAGCTTGTTCCCTGCGCATCCTGCATCGCTTCCAAAATGCGGCCGGGGTGCGACGCGTCGCCGATGACAAACACCCGATCAAAAACCTTTTTACATTCTTCCGCCAACATCCGCAGAGGCTTAACGCCCATCGCCAGCACGACCGTGTCTGCCGGAACAAATATGCTCTGCATGTCGCTGAGGCGCTGAAGCTCAATACCCGCGTCCGAAACGCCGACCAGTTTGTGACCGCAGAGCAATTGGGGGTGATGCGGCAATAGCCTGCTCATAATGTCGCTGACTACAGTGGGATAGGCCCCGCGTCCCATGGTATCCAGCATTTCCACCAGCGTGATTTCGCAACCTGCCATGGCCAGCATTTCAGCCGTTTCCAGGCCGGTCATCCCTGAACCGATCACTGTCACTCGCCCCTTCGGGTGTGATTCGCCAAGCAGTACGCTTTCCGCTGTCACTACATGCGGATTGTCAATGCCCGGAATCTCAGGAATCAAGGGCTCTGCCCCGCAGGCAATCACCACGGCATAGGGCTGTAGCGCCTGCAGGCTCTCAACCGTCGCCGGTTGCCCCAGCCGTACTTCAATACCTGTCGCTTCAAGTTGTCGGCTGAGCGCCGCCACTAAGCTGGTGATCTTCTCCTTGCCAAAGCCTTGATCGGCAGTGTTCAGCGCGCCTCCCAGCCTGTCTGCTTTCTCCATCAGGATGGGATCAAATCCACGTTTTTTGAGTACCAGTGCCGCCTGCATCCCCGCAGGCCCTCCGCCAACCACGGCAACTCTGCGCCCATCCCCTTGGTAGGACAGGTTCGGGTATTCCCGTTCTCTTCCGGTACAGGGGTTGACAGCGCAGCGGATGCTTCGCAACTTGCAGATTTCCTGAAAGCAACTCAGACATCCGATGCAGGTACGAATTTCCGCTTCTTGACCCAGGAATGCCTTGTTTGGCCATTCGGGATCAGCCAGCAGGGCGCGTCCAAGGCCAAGCAAATCACAGATCCCCTCGCTAATCAGCGTTTCAGCCATGCCCGGTTCCTTGATATTGCAGACCGCCAACACAGGAACGGACACTGCCTGTCGAACTGCCTGTGCCATGTGTTTTTTCCACCCTTGCGGATAAGTGCCTGGCTCTATGCAGCCCTCGGTATAGCAGCTGACGTTGATCAGATCCGCACCTGCTTTTTCCAGTGCCGCAGCGATCCGCTGTGCTTGCGAAATATCAATGCCACCCTCCAGGGATTCCTCGGCGTTGATACGTACGGATACTGGAAAATCAGCGCCGCACTGCTGCTTGATGCCCATGATAATGTCTCTGACAAAGCGCATGCGTTTATCAAAGCTGCCGCCATACTTGTCGGTGCGTGTATTCATGGCGGGAGAAAGGAATTGATTGATCAGGTAGCCGTGCGCGGCGTGCAGCTCTATCCCGTCGGCTCCGCCCATCTGTGCAATGCGCGCCGCGCCTACAAACCGTGTAACAAGCGCGTCACATTCTTCTTCCGTCAGCGTGCGCGGCATTTCCCCGCCCAAAGGGCTGGCAATGGCCGAAGGCGCCACAGGCTGAACCCCTGTGATGAAGGAGGACGCGGCGTGGCCGGGATGCTGAAGCTGAATGAAAAGCTTTGCGCCATAGCGGTGCAGGCGATCCGCGAGCCGCTGAATGCCCGTCACGTCGCTTGGCCGGTAGGCCGCCATCTGGCACGGATCGCTAACCCCGGCTCCGCCTTCAATGCGCGTTACCTCGCTGATAATCAGGCCAACCCCGCCGCGGGCGCGAGCCTCATAGAAGGCAAGCAGATCATCTGTGACGCCGCCTTCGGGCGCGCCCAAATTAACCCCCATCGGGCTCATGACCAGGCGGTTTTTAAGATGCAGGCGCTTCAGGAGGAAGGGTGTTTGCAACATTGCGAACATATATGTCTCCTATCGTTTCAGGTGATTCGGTGATTACCGATAGCGCTGAACAGCCAGTGATTCGATCGGTTTGGTCAGAAGTTTCGCATAAAGCGTTCGAACGACAAAATATTGAAAGAAATTGAGCGTTTGAAACCCAAAGAATTTGAGTATGCCATAGAGGCTCGCTGATGAAACAATCATCACGGGAACCAGAAGAACGGCTGAAAACAACCAAGGATTCTCAGGGAAGAGAAACAGCATGCGGCGGTGTTTATTAGCGGGCGGCAAAGCCCCCACAAGCGCCAACTGTCTGACGGCTGCGAGCGTGGGTCGAACCATGAGCACGGTTAGAATCATGCCCAGTATCAAGCCAGATATCCACACGTTTGACTGATATACGGGCATTAGAACCACCTCATTTCCGCGGATCAGCGTACCGCCCAGGACCAGCCCCAGTAGCAGGTTCATGCCAAAGTCGGCTGTAACGCTTTGGTATAGACGCAGCAGCATATCGCGCCGGGGCAGTGGGTTTTTCACGGTTTGCAGACCAGTTTGGGGCGGGTCCGTCGGTTCTTGGCAGTCCGGCTGAACGAACCGGAAAATGCCCAGCGTAATGATCCTGAGCGCCAACAGCGTGGCGTAGCTCAGCTTCCAAACCAAAAAACGCATAAACGTACATTCCGTATCTGGAAAGAAGCGCAACAGGGCCAGCGTGATCAACCACATCAACGCCGCTACAGGAATTCCCGCCGCGAACGACAGGGAGAGCAGGTCATGCGGCAGCTTCTGCATGAGGCGGCTGTATGGCACTTGCGCGGACAGAGTACCCTGCCCCCGTCTAGCACCGACAGCCCGTTTCGCAAGCCAAAGGGAAATCAAGACCGTCGTCCATCCGCAGATAGCAGCATCTGTCAGCAGATCTTTTGTAGTCAGGAGCCTTCCATACTGAAATAAAAAGGCAAGAGGAAGATTGATCAATACAACCAATGCTGCCATATGTAGATTGTTTAAATATGGCACTTCCGGACGCTGCGTCCGATTTTGAATCGGCACTGGATCACATCTCCCTCTCTCAGATAATCTGCCAATAAATTGCCAATTAAAGTATAGAAAGCTGTTTGAGGGAGCGTCAATCGGGCAAAATGCCGTGAAATCGTAGGATATCAGGGTGCCCATCAGCTCGTTCGACCATCCTTATTGCGTCTAAATCCTCTGATGAATGTGCGTGATGAAAGCAGACCGCCCCCCGATATCACACAAAAACATGTGAATCAGCGGCTTGGACAGACTCATCAAAATCCGCTTGTCATCATTCGTTTAAACGAATATAATAGGGTTGTTATATGTTCTCTCCACCAGAATTCTCGCAGTTTTTAAACAGAAGGACATGAAATGGAGATCACTTGTCAACAAGCCGCTGCCCAATGGGGTATCAGTCCCCGCCGCGTACAGTTTTTGTGCGATCAGGGACGTATTGCAGGCGCCCGCCGCGTCGGTAGAATGTGGTTTATCCCGGTCGATGCGCAGAAGCCTTTGGACGCAAGGCAGTCTGGTGCTGCGACTGCTTGCCCTTATTGGCCTGAAATATTGCAGTTGGACGGCAGGATGATGCGTCTTTCAGGTGTCGAGGAAATGCTGCGGCAGCCGATGGAGATGCTGCGAAAAAAACTGCTGCTGGGTGAAATCGCCTATCTGAAGGGGGATTATCCCTCCGCAAAGCAGTATCTCCGCGACATCACGCCGGGCAGCCCTGCCTATCTGTGCGCGGTCAGCGTTGGAACCGCTGCCGCCGTGGCTTTGGGAGAGGGAACGGCGCTCATATCAGCACACAGCGCTTTGCGGAACCTGCTGGGAGCGCATCGGGAAAACAGAGAGATGCGACTATTGATCGAAATGACAGAGGGGCTGCTGTATGTCAGCGCCTTTTCCGTCGTGGACATTGCGCCCTGGCTGTTGGACGGCGTGTTGGAAGGCATGCCGCCTGCCGCCCTGCCAATGGCAATCTATATACGCTCAAGGGCGTTATTATCCCTGGGCCGGGTAGAGCAGGCAATCGGGGTCACAGAGGCCGCGCTTTCCCTGCTGCAATACCGGGGCAGCGTCGCGGAAGGCTATCTGTGGATGATGCTGGCGATGGCGCGGCTGTATGCCAAGAACATACAGGCAGCGAAACAAGCGATACATCGGGCGATGGACATCTTCTTACCCAAGGGTTTTCTATCTCCTCTTGCTGAATACGTATCCCAGATGATGGGGTTGATCGAGCAGTGCATGCAGGAACAGTATCCCGAGCTACTGCCGGATGTGCTGAAACTGTATCAGGATATGGCCAACCGCTGGCGCGACGCGCATAATGTTCTGGCTGACGAACGATTGACCACCCTGCTGACGCGCAGGGAGTATCAGGTGGCCATCGGCATCGTCACGGGGATGAGCAACCAGCAAAGCGCAGATCAGCTAGGCATATCCTTAAGCACACTGAAAGGACATTTGCAGTCTGTGTATCAGAAGCTTCAGATCACAAACCGCAAGGAACTTCGGGAGTATATTCTGCCAAAGGAAACCCGGTCAGAATAACTGCAAAACGAATCTTCCCGCTCTTCTTATCGCATCATATGCTATGGATGGTAAGGAGGCAAATTGTATGCAAAAAAACAAACGTTTTCTGCGTCCGGGCAAATGGTTCATATTGCTATGCCTGTTGATGCTGTTGACAGCAGCTCCCGATGCGTGCGCGGCTACGGCGAATTTCGATGTTCAAACAGCAGCCGGGTATCATGGCGGGTACATGACGGTCAGCATAACGATCACCGTGGAGCCCGCAAGCAGAATCGCTCTGGCCTCCACCTTGACCGATGATGATGGCTCTAAGCTGCGTGAGGGCACTGTCTTCAGTCAGGATGAAGGGGATACTTCCCTGACCTTCGATTTTTCTCTGCCCGTAGACAACAGGATGACCGGCACCGAGGATCACATACACATCAGCTGTATTGCGGATGCCAATGGACAAACCTATACCTATAATAATTCCATCGACTGGGCAATTGCTCACGATAATTCCGTCAGCATCATTGAGTCTACCTGCTCAAGCACCGGCCATACTTACCTGAGATGCACCAAATGCGGCTACGAGCGGGATTTTATCCTTCCGATTGATCCCGCCAGGCACGACTGGGGCGACTGGGTGAGCAACCATGACGGCACGCACACCCGAACCTGCAAGCTTGATTCCAGCCATACAGAAACCGGGAACTGCCAGATAACAAGCCGGATCACCGAGCCTACCTGTACGGAGGAAGGCTATACTGACCACACATGTACACTCTGTGGCTATGGATATCAGGATATGATTGTTCCAGCCCTGGGCCATGACTGGGGGGCTTGGACGAACAATGGCAACAGCACTCATTCGCGGATATGCCGACATGATCCTTCCCATAGGGAAACACTTGATTGTGTATATACTGCCGTCGTGATTCCCCCCACATGCGAAACACCTGGTTTGACAACTCACATCTGCAACAAATGCTGGCATACATACGATGATACACCTACCCCGGCGATGGGTCATGACTGGGGTGATTGGGGGAGCAACAATAACGGCACCCATACCCGCACCTGCAAACGTGATTCCAGCCATCAGGAGACTGAAAAATGTCATATCGTCAGCCAGACTGTTGAACCGACCTGCACGGAAGAAGGATATACTGACTATAGTTGCAGTGTTTGTGGCTATGGCTACATCGACATGTTCCTCCCGGCCATAGGTCACCAGCCCGGCGCTTGGCGCAGGGTGCTGGAGCCAACTCGCTATGCTCCCGGGAAAGAGGAACAGCGGTGCATGGTTTGCGATATGCTGCTGAAGGAACGGGTTGTACCTAAGCTCAATGGGATGCGCTACGGCAACACCGCCTGTATTGACGGCCCACATTTTCGTGACAACATCCCCAAGGGTACAGACAAGTGGTACAGCTATGCTGTGATTGATTTGGAAAAGGAAGGCGTAACAGAGTACCCTCTAATTGCCTCCAACCAATATCGTATCGGCACTGTTTTTGTGACAGTCAGTAAGACTAAACTGACGGTGCGCTATGAGCTCAACATCAGCAAGTATGAGTTGCGGGAAGAATTTCTCACCTTCTTCTCCTCGCTTGAAAACAGCATAACCTTGGATACCGAAAAACTGAAAGCCAATGCCTTCGTTTTCAATCAGCCAGTGGCTCTGTCAAAGGTGCCCCAGGAAAACGGAAAGACCATCCTATTCATGCGGCTTCTCCTGAATTACGATGCATTTGATAAAGGCGTTTCACCGCGAAAGCCGATTAAGTAATTATAATTGTTGTGGCAAACGCTATGTCGCTGCTTGATATAGCGTTTACTGTATGCTGTTCGATTAAATAGCATATCTATTTTTAGCCTCCATGCTTTCGATTTAAATCCGATTTTAGAACTGCTATAAATCTAATTTAGGGTTGAAGTGTAGTTGATATTCGATTAGAATAGAGCAGAAGAAATAGTGTAAGGATGAATGCTTTGAGTATAGTTGGAAAACGATTGAGGCTCCTTAGAGACGGTGTGAGGCTTTCCCAGGCCAAACTGGGTGATAAGCTTGGAATCAATCAGTCAAGCCTAAACCGGTACGAACATGGATACTCTGAGGCCCCTTACAAAGTTCTGCTTAAGTATGCAGACTATTTTGACGTTTCACTCGACTATATTTTTGGGCGCACAGATATGCCTCAAGGGATAACATATAATTGCAAAACGCAGCTGGAGTCTGAACAGGAACAAATGCGCCAGTTTATCGAAATGTGCTTTGACCCTGCTTCTCTTATCAACGCTCGTTTAAAACAGACATTGTTGATCATGATGAAAGAGGCAAAATCCAATGAGTGATAGCAATATCCAACTTTTTGAGAACAAGCAGATCCGTACTGCCTGGGATGAAGAGAAACAACAATGGTATTTCTCAGTTGTGGATGTAGTGGAAGTGCTTACGGAACAACCAGATACCCGTCGTGCAGCAAAGTACTGGAGCGTTCTAAAAGCCCGGATGAAGAAAGAAGGCAATCAGTTGACTACAAATTGTAGGCAACTGAAAATGACTTCTGCTGATGGAAAACGTTACCTTACCGATGTGGCTGATACTGAGCAGCTGCTTCGTATTATTCAGTCTATCCCCTCCCCCAAAGCAGAACCTTTTAAAATGTGGCTGGCACAAGTAGGGCGAGAGCGCATTGATGAAACCATAGACCCGGAATTGACGATAGACCGTGCATTGACTACTTATCTGAAAAAGGGTTATTCACGGGAGTGGATCAATCAACGACTACAAGCCATCCAAGTACGCAAAGAGTTGACAGATGAATGGGATGCACGGGGTGTACAGCAGGGTGTGGAATACGCTATACTGACGGATGAAATCAGCCGTGCCTGGTCGGGAATGACCACCAGACAGTATAAAAATCTGAAGGGTTTGAAAAAAGAAAACCTTCGCGATAACATGAGCACTCTCGAATTGGTGCTGACAATGCTGGCAGAGGCGACAACAACAGAAATCTCCAAGCAAAAGAACCCCCAAACCTTCTATGACAACAAAGAAGTAGCCAAATCGGGCGGCGAGGCTGCTGGTGATGCCCGCAGGGCTGTTGAAGCTCGGACGGGCGTACCAGTTATAAGTCCCAAAACGGCAGTGGACTTCACCCGCTTAATCGAGGGGATCAAACAAGCTGAAGACAACGAGGAAGGCGGTGACACAGAAATATGAAAGCAGTTATTTATGCCCGCTATTCCTCAGACAGCCAGAGAGAAGAATCCATCGAAGGCCAATTGCGAGAATGTACGGCTTTTGCAGAGAAGAATGGCATTACGGTGCTGAGGCACTATATTGACCGAGCCTATTCCGCAAAGACTGATAACCGCCCTGAGTTTCAAAACATGATCAAGGATAGCGGGAAGAAGCTGTTTGATATCGTCATTGTCTGGAAGTTAGACCGCTTTGCCCGCAACCGCTATGACAGCGCACGATACAAGTCCATTCTTAAAAAGAACGGTGTCAAGGTGGTGTCTGCAACAGAGGTAATCTCCGATGGCGCAGAAGGCATTATCCTGGAATCAGTGCTGGAAGGCTATGCAGAATACTACTCTGCTGATCTGTCCGAGAAAGTCATCCGTGGCATGACGGACAATGCCCTGAAAGCCAAATCAACAGGCGGTACTCGCCCTATTGGGTATCTGATCAATAATGAGCAACGCTTTGAAATTGACCCGTTGACCGCTCCCTTTGTGCTGGAAGCCTATAAACGGTATGATGAAGGCTATACGCTAAAAGAAATCAGAGATTGGCTAAATGACCACGGTGTTAGAAACAACCTGGGCAAACCTATGCAGTACGGTAGCGTGGGGCACTTGCTAAAGAACAAGCGCTATACAGGAGAATTAAGCTACCGAGATGTGGTCATTCCTGAAGGTATTCCAGCCATTGTGCCATTGGAGCTATTTGACCGTGTACAGCAGAAGATGAAAAAGAACAGAAAAGCACCAGCCAGACACAAGGCAAAGGATGATTATCTACTGACCACCAAGCTTTTCTGTGGCTACTGTGGTCTTTACATGTGTGGAGAGAGTGGTACCAGCCGTACCATGCGGGTGCATCATTACTATAAATGTGTAGGCGTTAAAAAGCGCAAGACCTGCAAGAAGAAGTCCGCCCGGAAACAATGGTTAGAAGACCTGGTCATCAACGCTACCATGCAGATGGTGATGGATGACAATGCGATTGACGCCATTGTATCCAAGCTAATGGAGCTACAAGACCGAGAACCCACGGCATTGCCCCATTACGAAAGCCAATTGCGGGAAGCAAACATCGGGATCAATAACCTACTCAATGCCATCCAGCAAGGCATCCTGACCTCTTCCACCAAACAAAGGCTGGAAGAGCTGGAAGCCATCAAAGAGGACATGGAAATCAAAATTGCCAGCGAGCAGCTGCAAAAGCCCAAAGTCAGCGAAGACTTCATGCGGTTCTATCTGCACAAGTTCCGTACATTGGATGTCACGAAAAAGGAACACAGAAAGATGCTGGTGGACACATTCATCAACGCCATCTTCCTCTACGATGACAAGGTGGTCATCACCTTCAACTACAAAGAAAGCGGTAAAACCATCACCCTTGAGGATGTAACGAGTTCGGATATGGAATTGGCTGGCGCACCAAAAGAATCCCTGTCCTACCGTGGGCAGGGATTCTTTTCATGGATGTTTCTGGGACGAGAACCCGTCCCGGGGGCAGAGGCGAGCGCCCGCCAAAGCGGGATGAAGCGAGCCGTCAGCCCAATGAGCAAGGGAGGTTCCCCACCGAGCTCCCGCGAGGGAAGGGAAGCGACCATTGCGAATTGAGGGGCGGCCAGGCGAAGCCGCAGCCGCGAGTCCCTGAAGGCGCACCATAGCATTTAAGACAGAAGATACAATTTGGCTTCTGTCTTTTCGTTATACGGCTATTTTTCCCTTGTCAGAGCTTAATTGCTGTATGGGCATGGTTGCATTGAGTTTCCAGACACAAACCAACTTTAACAAAAGAGGAATCGTTAAATGACTGCCCTTGTTATAATGATTGATTATTGTTATCAGACCAAATAAAAGACGAAGAACTGTATCGTTTCAGAGCGCTTAGCAAGTGACGCGCGCCTTAGCCAGCTACCGTGCGATTGCGCCGGGGGTTTTGTCCTCCATGAACAGGCGGGTACAAGGTCTGGCACAAGCGTGGTGATGTCATTAACTCTTGCTGCAACCAGTGATACAGCTCGCTATATGCTGTCAATACACTTTTTCTGGCTTTTTGCAACTTCATTGAACTAATCAAAATGGTGTAAAAGAGGATATAGGGAGTGGGCTTAACAGCGCCGTGAAAGAGTACACCAGGCCGTCAAAAAACCTTGGTTTTTTGACGGGACTGCCCGTTATGTTGTTGCTGGAACAACCGGTACAGCTGACACCAGTTTTGAACGAACGCGGAGTCTTTTCAGGCCTGCTCATAATCTGACAACATTGGTTATTATTCTAAAAATTTGGTATAATTCCTCAAGGCATTACGTTCGCCGGGCTTGGCTGTGCCGAGGCTGTCGGACTTAAACAAGGGAAACTGCTGTATCATCTCATCATAAATGAGGCCAAAATGATTGAGAAAAAGGGCGGTGGCCTGTTGATCAAGTCCCACAACTTTCCCGAAGCATTGTTTGAAGCTCCATGACATGCCAACTTGTTTTTCTGTTGTTGAAAATTTCTGGACATGACATAGAGGCTGAGAATAATGAGCGAATTAGCTCATTGGACCACCCTGTTCACTTATTGATTTAAGGAACCGCTTATATGTATAATAATATATAGGATTAAAGAAGTGTGATTGACTTCATTTGTTATCTTTAGATGTAATAGCCGACACAATGGACTGTGTTCCAAGTACAGATCAAATACAGACTGCCTCTACAGGAGAGAAGAGTGACTGAATTCGAGGAGCTGGCGCTTAAAAAAATAACAAAAGACTATTTGGTTGATAGTATCTACTATAGAATCAATCTTTTGTCGAGCAAATATGGCATCAGCAATGCAGATATCAGCAAAAAAATCGGCTGGGATCCTGCAGGGTTTAATCAGAAGTACAACCGGAGCAACGATTTGCGAATCACCACATTTGTCCGGGTTTATGTAGCTGTGGTGGATCTCATCAATGAGAAAGAAAGAGAGATAGAAGGTTTGACCCCCTCAAAAGCCGGGATAGATGAGCTGATCACTTCCGATGAAGTTGCGATAGGGGTCTTGTTTAATCATATTAGCGCCGCTGCGGAAGGACAGGAGCAATTTCTGAACACCCCTTCACTTGTTAAAACTTATACAGAGATGCGGCCGTTTGTGTTGATGGGAAGGAGAAATCAGCGGTTCAATGACCGCGAGATGAAGGTTTATATTAAATACAGCAATCGTCAGGAAGATGAGTGACAATGAAATCGAGGAACTTATGCAGAAATTTGTAAACCAGAAAGAAAAAATGGTGGATGAATCGATTGCGGGATTTGTGAATTGCTATAAAAACACCGTAGAGCGCTTGGAATGTGAGAGATCGCTTAAATATTCACAAGCGCCCATCCGCGAGAAAGTTGGCATTGTGACTGGCGGAGGGTGGGGGCATGACCCTGCTTTCATGGGGTATTTGGGAAAGAACATGCTGGATGCTGTAGCTATTGGCAATACCTTTAGCCCTCCATCGGCAGAGGCTTTTGCAGCTGCTTTTAGAGCTGCAGATGCCGGCCGGGGCGTGGTGTGCCTGTTCGGAAACTTTCCTCAAGACATTGCCAGTGTAAACGCAGCTGTCTCTTTGGTTTCAAAGGAGGGGATTGTTGTAAAGACAATCATTTCCAATGATGACGTTGCTGAAACCGATCAATCCAAACGCCGTGGGGCAACGGGTGAGGTGCTTTTATGGAAGATCGCTGGCGCTGCTGCAGCATTGAGATATAGCCTGGAGGATGTGGTGTTGGTTTGCCAGCGCGCCTTGGATAATATGCGAACCATTGCAGTTGGCCTTGCAAGCTGCATTATACCGGAGATTGGAAGGCCCAATTATCTCATTGAGAGAGGCACGATGGAAATCGGCGTGAGTCACCATGGCTTGATGAGTAAAGAAACCTGCAAATTGCGTTCAGCACAGGAAACAGCAGAAATCATGTTGGCGAATCTGCTCCAGAGCATAACCCTCACATCTGGAGACGATGTGCTTGTCATGCTGTCGGGCCTGGGCAATACCATGTTGAGCGAGCTGTATATTCTTTACAATCACGTAGAAGATGCCTTGAGGGACAGGGATATTAACATATATCGGTCAATGGCAGGCAATTACTTTACCTCGTTGGATATGATGGGCGCAACATTAACTATTTTGCGTCTGGACAGCGAGCTGAAAGAGCTGATAGAATTGCCGGCTTTTCCCGCGGCTTTTGATCAATTCAGCTCTGGTTGGTCACAGAAGACAGAGTCGATACAATAGAAACAGGGATACTTGGCAAAAACTAAGCAGAAGAAAGGAGGACGTAGAAGTATCTCATTGTTTCTTAGAGTAAAATAAAATGGAGGTTTCAGCATGAAAAAGAGGATTGCTCTGGTCATCGCCCTACTTATGATCGTCGCGACACTTCCCACTTTTGCAGCAAGCGAAGCATTCAATTGGCGTGCGTATGAAGGCACAACGTTGCAGGTCATGTTCAACCAGCACAACTATCAAAAAGCCATTACAGACTATGGCAAGATTGCGGATTTTGAAGCGTTGACCGGGATCAAGGTGGAGTATTCAGTTACTCCTGAGGAAAACTACTTCGACAAATTGAACATTGCGCTTTCATCGCAGAGTGGAGAACCGGACATCTTTATGACCGGTGCCTATCAAGTATGGGAATATGCTTCCGCTGGCTTCATGGAGCCCCTGGAAGGATACATCAACGATCCTGCGAAAACTGCTCCTGATTATAACTTCGAAGACTTCTATCCCAGCATTGCAGGCACCCTCAGATGGGATCTGGTGGCAGGCCATCCGGTGGGCTCTGGCTCACAGTGGTCCATTCCTATGGGCTATGAGTTGAATAACATTGCATACAACCATAAGTACTTCGAGGAAAAGGGAATCGAGCTTCCCAAGACAACGACCGAGTTGTTGGATCTTTCTAAAAAACTCAACGAGTGGAGTGGAACAGGTTCCTATGGAATGGCCGTCCGCGGAACCCGGAACTGGGCGACCATCCATCCCGGCTATATGACTTTGTTTGCCACCTGGGGCGCCAAAGATTTTGAAGTGGTTGATAATAAGCTGGTGTGCAGGTTGGACAGCCAGGAAGCCATCGACATGACGGATTACTGGGTAAAGCTGGTTGTTGAAGGCTCTTCACCCCAGTGGGCAACCTTTACTTGGTACGAAGCTGGTGCACACCTTGGCGCTGGTGTAGCGGCTATGCTGTATGACGCAACCTGTAATGGGTATTTCCAGAACTACCCCGAAGGCGCTTCTGCTCAGTCTGGCAATCTGGGCTGGTATGCCGGTGTTGTGCCGGATGGCTCAGGCTTGACTGAAGGTGACATTAAATCCAACGTTTGGGTGTGGTCCATGGGGATGAACGCCAGCTCAAAGAACAAGGATGCGGCGTGGTACTTCCTCCAGTACTTCACCAGTCCGGAATTTATGCTCTTCTCCGGCACTGAGGCTGCCTGTGCTGACAGCCCCCGCGCATCAGTGGCTGAGTCTGACGCATACAAGTCTATTGTTGGAAAATCCATCGGATACCTGGAAGCCCTTGATGTGCTGCTTCCCAATGCAACCATTCAGTTCACCCCTCAGCCCTACTTCTTCGAAACCACAACCGAATGGGCAGCCACCCTCCAGGATCTTGTTGAAGAGTATCGGAGAAATGGCTCCTGCGATACCGCGGCAGCAATGAAAGCGCTGAAAACCAAACTTGACCTTGCTGTCAGCGACATTGTGATTGAATAGTCGCAAATAGCTTAAAAGACCTGTTTCTTCAATGACTATGTCCAAAGAGAGGGACACCCTCTCTTTGGACTCCTTCTGAAAAACCTGGCTGTGGAAGAACAATTGAAGGGAGTTGCCAGACTTTGAATAACCCTAATGAAATCAATTCCAATAGCAGTGTTTTACGGGGAATCAACACCGTTCCGTTCAAAACTCGTGTCAGGCCTTATTTGATTGTAGCCCCAGCCTTGCTTATTACAATCGGCATTTTGATTCCATTCGTAATGGCCATATATTATTCGCTGACCGCTTATACCTTCCGGATCCCAAATTCAGATTTTGTTGGCTTTAGAAACTGGACCAGAATGTTTGAGAACCCACAGTTTTGGAATGCGCTTAAAGTAACCATTACCTATGCATTCTGGTCAACAACGGTTGAAATGCTGCTTGGGCTTGGCATTGCAATGTTGCTTGGAAACCTTAAGAACAGGTTTTCGCGCATCATGCGGGTGGCCCTGATTTTCCCCTTGATGGTTGCCCCGGTGGTGGGAACCATCATCTGGCAATTGATGCTGAGAAGCTCAGTTGGTATCATTGATAAACTATTGAATTTGCTTGGGATATACGGGGCACAATGGGGCGCATCACATCAAACCGCTATGATGACTGTTGTGATGATTGACGTGTGGATTAACTGTCCATTTGTGATCATTTTGATTCTGGCGGGCATTCAGTCTTTGCCCAAATCTCCGTTTGAGTCTGCGAAAATCGATGGAGGCAGCGCATGGTTTAATTTCCGGAACCTGACACTGCCCATGCTAAAACCGGGCATTCTCATTGCGCTTTTATTCCGCTTGATGGCTGCGCTGCAGGAGTTCAGCATTATCTTTGCTTTGACAAAGGGGGGGCCAGGCGATACCTTGATGTCTCTTTCCGTGACCGCCTATACCCAGGGATATATGTATCAGAGGTTTGCATCTGCACTTCCCCTGATTCTGGTTCTCTGGTTTTTGGTTAATGTAGTTGCCAATATCATCGTCAAAGCCTGGCGCAAGGCCCAGTATCAGGCGGCAGGCAAAGATATCGAGGAGACTCACGCGAAACGCGAAAAGAACGCCTCCAACCAAATCATCAGGGAAGGAAAGTGAGTAGACATGACTGCGCGAAAAAGGCTTACTGCAATTCTGCAAAACGGGGGGCTGGCGATTTATGCGGTCTTCGCTTTGTTCCCGTTGCTTTGGATGTTTATATTGACGTTCAAATCAGATGCTGAGATGCTCACAACCACCTTTGTCTTTACGCCGACACTGGTAAACTATCAGCAGGTGTTCTTCCATTCAGATTATCTGCGTTATATAAAGGACTCATTTATTGTATCAACGGGTGCCGTGCTGATTTCTGTTCTGGCTGGCGTACCAGCAGCATATGCCTTTGCACGGTATAACTTCAAGAAAAAAGAAACCATCGCTTTTCAAATCCTCTCCTTCAAGTTTGCCCCAGAGATTCTTGTGGTGCTGCCGTTGTATATGCTCTATCGTCAAATGGGCTTGTACGACACTTATCTGGGGCTGATTTGGGTGTATCAGCTGATTTCCATGCCTCTTATCATATGGGTTGTGCGGGGATATTTTGAAGATATTTCCGTGGAAATCGAACATGCAGCGCAGGTTGATGGCTATCCTTGGTGGCAGATATTCTTCAAGGTATTGCTGCCTCTTATTAAGCCGGGGCTGGTGTCTTCTGCGTTACTGTGCTTCATTTTCGCATGGAATAGCTTTACTTTCCCACTGTTGCTTGCGGGAATCAAGATTGAACCAATAACAGTTGCAGCCACAAAATACTTGGCCCAAAGCACCGTTCATTATGGGCAAATGGCAGTTGCTGCGACATGTTCGGCCTTGCCTTCAATCATTTTTGCAATTGCCATCCAAAAACACCTGGTGCGTGGCCTCAGTTTTGGTGCTGTGAAAGGATAATGTATTATGGCGAAGATAGAACTGATTAATGTCACCAAGCGTTTTGGCAAATTGACAGCGTTGAAGAATGTAAACCTGGAAATAGAGGACAAAGAATTTTTCGTGCTGTTTGGTCCCGCAGGCGCTGGAAAGACCACGATACTCAACAATATCGCTGGAATTCAGATCCCAGATGAAGGGGTTATCAAGATTAATGGGGAGATTGTAAACCAGATCGATCCCGCAAACAGAAATGTAGCGATGGTCTTTGAAAACTATGCGCTATATCCGAACAGAACGGTATACGACAACATCGCTTCGCCGCTGCGAAGCCCAAAGCATAAAAAGGACGAGAACTACATCAAAGGCGCTGTCACGAAGGCGGCAGCACTCATGAAAATCGACATGCTGCTTGACCGTCTGCCCAGCCAGCTGAGCAATGGTCAGCGTCAACGTGTGGCTCTGGGCAGGGCTTTGGTGCGGGATCCTAATGTTTTTTTAATGGATGAGCCTCTGGCCCACCTTGATGCAAAATTGAGGAACTTGATGCGCGGAGAGCTCAAGGAGATGCAGCACAATTTTGCAACAACGTCAATCTATGTAACCCACGACTTCATGGAAGCCATGTCATTGGCTGACCGGATTGCAATTATTGACGAAGGTGAAATTATCCAGGTTGGAATCAGTGAAGAGATCTACTACATGCCCAAAAATCAGTTCGTGGCGCAACTGATGGGGGATCCGGAGATCAACCTTCTTTCATGTGATTTGGTTGAGAATGGAACAGGCTTCACTTGTTTGTGGGCGGCTGCCCCAGACAACCCCATTCAGCTGCCGGAGGATGAAGAGCTGTTCAGCCGGATCAGAACACTGGAAAATAAAAAGGTCAATGTAGGAATCCGCCCACAGAACGTGCATTATTCTTTTGAGCCAGTAGAAGGAGCGATTGAGGGTACGGTCTATAGCTTTGAAACCATTGGCAATAAATCGGTGTTAACGGCACAGGTAAAGGATGCACATGTACGGATTATCGCGCCTAATGGCTTGGTGCTGAAACTGGATCAACCTGTATATATCACATTTGATATTTCCCGGGTGATTGTTTTTGACGCAGACACTCACGAGTATATTGGCCGATATGATGAGAGCGAAGTGATGAAATTGGTGAATGAGCACAGAGGTGAATCCTTTACAAGGGCAGGTGAAAACCATGGCTAAATTGCTGATAAAAAATCTCTATAAGCGCTACACAAACACTGGCAAGAAAAAGGCGCCAGAGAACCCGTACGCTGTCAATGACCTGACTTTGGAGTGCAAGCAAGGGGAGTTTGTGGCCCTGCTGGGTCCGTCTGGATGCGGAAAAACCACGACTCTTCGGATGATAGCTGGATTGGAAGATATTACCCAAGGGGATATATTCATCGGCGATGTCCGGGTAAACGACGTTCCCCCTAAAGACAGGCGTATAGGGCTTGCATTTGAAGATTATGCGCTTTATCCTCCGCTGACAGTCAGAGAGAACATTGCATATAACTTGCGGGCAAAGAAGGTGAACAAAGCAGAAATTGACCGGCGGGTCAATGAAATTGCCAAGCTGATGAATGTCGAGTCTCTGCTGGATCAGATGCCGGTCAAACTCTCAGGTGGTCAGAAACAAAGAGTCAACATCGCCCGTGCGATTGTCCGCAGGCCTGAGCTGCTGCTCATGGATGAACCGTTATCACATCTCGACGGCAAGATGCGCCAGGCAATGCGCACTGAGATAAAACGCCTCCATAATGAAATAGAGTGCACGTCCGTATATGTGACGCATGACCAATTGGAGGCCATGTCTCTGGCCGATCGGATCGCCATTATGGATCTTGGAAAACTCCAGCAATATGGCACGGCCATTGATGTCTATGACAACCCTGTCAACGAGTTTGTTGCCGCCTTTATTGGGGAACCCCCCATGAACATCCTGGAAACCACGGTCATCAAACACGAAAACGAGTTTTACTTCACCTTCCAGGGCAGCTCCCTCAGAATTCTGGTTCCGCGGCGTTACTACAGCAAGGTACATGACGGATTTGCAGTAAAAATGGGCGTAAGACCCATGGACCTTTATATTGGAAGTGAAGAATCAAAAGGCACTTACGAACGCGTTGTAATTTTTGAGAATTTGGGAGATGAAAGGCGTATAGGGGTGCGGGTAGGTGACCATCTGGTTATGTTGATTACCGCGGATGAAAAGCGCTATCGCCATGGCGATGTGATCAAGCTGGATGTCAATGAGCAGAAAACCCATTTGTTTGATATCGAGACGGGGAACAGGATATATTCCGATGAGCCTCGATAATGCACCTGCTTCAGGAGATCTGCATTGTATCGCCTGAAAACCTGGAGGTGTTTAAGGGCTGCTCCCTGGTGCTCACCACGAGCCCGTTGCCCTGATAGCAGCCCATGGCGCATCTAAAACAAGACCAGCAAAGTAATAAAGCAAAATTACGATATGGAGGAAAGTGCTTTGCAGCGAATTCTTAACAACCCAGACCTGATTGTGGATGAAATGCTCAATGGGTTCATAAAAGCTCATCCGGATATTGTACAAGGCACCCAACACCCGCGCGTGCTTAAACGCAGCGGCATTCAGACAGGAAAAGTAGGCGTTGCAACCGGCGGCGGAAGTGGTCACAAACCCGCATTTATCGGATATGTCGGTGAAAACCTGTGTGATGCGGTTGCTGTCGGTGAGATTTTCTCCTCTCCAGCCGCCGCGGCATTCCTTGGGGCATTCCGGGAGGCGGATCAAGGGAAGGGGGTTGCCTGCCTCTACGGCAATTATTCCGGTGACAACATGAATGTTAAAATGGCCGTTAAAATGGCCAAGAAAGAGGGGATTGAGGTCAAAGTCGTTGTGGCAAACGATGATGTTGCCTCCGCTCCTATTGATCAGCGTGAAAAACGCCGTGGGGTAGCCGGAGAAATCCTCATGTGGAAGGTTGGGGGTGCAAAAGCTGCCAAAGGCGCTGATCTGGATGAAGTCATTGCTGCAGCACAGAAAGCCATTGACAATACCCGCAGCGTCGGCATTGGCTTATCGCCTTGCACTTTGCCCGCAGTGGGACATGCCAATTTCGCAATTGATGAGGGCTCCATGGAAGTCGGCATAGGCCACCACGGGGAACCAGGGGTTGAGGTCTGCCCGTTGGAGTCTGCCAAAGAAATGGCCAAGAGGATGGTGGATCTGATACTTGAAGATCAGCCCCTTGCATCAAATGAAGAAGTCGTTGTTCTGGTAAGCGGACTTGGGGCCACACCCGTGATGGAGTTATATGTGTTGTTCGACGAGGTGGAGCGTTTGATGAGTGAAAAAGGCATAAAAATCCACCGGTCGTATGTGGGAAACTACTTTACATCCCTGGAGATGATGGGGGCAACTCTGTCTGTGATGAAGCTGGATGAGGAGTTGAAAGAGCTGGTGGATATGCCTTGCTATAGTGTTGGGCTAAAACAGCGGTAACAGAGGAGAGTGACGATGGCAACATTTCAGAATGCGGCGGGCAGCGGGGTTCTAAAGCGCATGATTTCAGCTATTCAGGAAAACAAGGCCCATCTGGGAGAAATTGATGGGTTGATTGGTGATGGGGATCATGGGATGAACATGAACAAGGGCTTCACCCTGTACCAAGAAGAGCTTGCTGACCAAGAGGTCTCTTTGTCAAACGGGTTGTATGACCTTGGTCAGGTGTTATTCAACAAAATCGGCGGTTCCATGGGGCCGATCTATGGAACGCTTTTTATGGAAATGTCGGATCAGATTGAGAACGCGGAATCCATTGATCTTAAATTGTTTGCCGACATGCTGAAAGCCGGATTGGCCGGGCTGTATGAGATCATCGATGCAAGACCCGGAGACAAGACGCTGGTTGATTCATTGCATCCTGCAATCGAATCTCTGGAGGAGAGCATCAAAGCTGACAAGAGTTTTGGGGAAGCGCTGGAATCAATGAAAGGCGCCGCTCAAAAAGGGCGCGATGCCACAATTGATATGGTTGCAAAATTTGGCCGCTCATCAAGGCTGGGAGAGCGTTCAAGGGGGGTGCTGGATGCCGGCGCAACATCGTGTAGCCTGATTTTGTGTGCTATGGCAGATGGAATGCTGTCCGAATTGCAATAAGGTAAGGAGGCGATCATCATTCACTCAATAGCTATTGGATGTGACCCAAACGCTGAAGAAGCAAAACAGTTATTGATAGCTTTTCTTAATGAAAAAGGATATAAAATTGTTGACTTTGGAAGCAAGGATACCATTTACGCAAATGTTGCCATTCAAGTTGCGGAGGCGGTAGCTGCCGGAGACTATGATAGGGGTATTCTGCTGTGCGGGACTGGGTTGGGAATGTCGTTGGCTGCCAATAAAGTTCCAGGCGCCCTTGCGGTCCCCTTGAGCGACATCTATTCCGCTGAACGGGCGCGGCTAAGCAACGATGCGAACATCGCTTGCTTTGGAGCGTTTACCGTGGGGTCCAAACTCATGGAAAAGCTGGCAGAGGTCTTTTTGATCAATGAGTTTGTGCCTAACTGCCCATCTCAACCAAAGGTTGATAGAATCCGCGAGTATGAACGGGAGAAACATGGGTAAAAATGCATCATTTCCGTGGTAAACCGATGCCAGCAAAGGCGCCATGGGCAGGGGATATGACGTGGTTGAAAGCGCCAATAGAGAACCAAATCGTTCGGGCATTGCAGAGGGGGTGAGCACTCGTATCGCTGGAAGGTTGCTTGGTTCACAATCTGGCAGGCATGACATATACAATTAACTATTAAGAATCGGAGGATAAACTGATGAGCGTTCCTAAAACAATGAAAGCTTTGGTTGCGTATGGGCAAGGAGATTACAGATTTGAAGAGAATTATCCTGTGCCGGAGTGTGGCCCGGATGATTTGCTGATTAAGACAGAAGGCTGTGGCATTTGTGCCGGGGATTTGAAGTGTGAACACAACGCAGCGATGTTCTGGGGTGATGAGACTCAGCCGGCATGGGTGGAAACGCCATTTATTCCTGGGCACGAGTTCTTCGGCGTTGTTGCCTATGCAGGCGAGAATGTCAAAGAGTTTAAAGTTGGCGACCGCATTGCGGTGGATCAGATCGCTCCGTGCAACGAATGTCGCTTTTGCAAAACTGGCAAGTACTGGATGTGCCAGCCTCATAAAATCTACGGTTTTTTCAAAGATTATAACGGCGGAATGGCAGAATATATCAGGATTCCAACCAAGCATTCACTTATCCATCGGGTGCCAAAGTCATTGACCATACAACAAGGTCTGCTGATTGAACCCTATGCATGTTCCAAGCACTGCATTGATCGTGCGCAGATTGAATGCGAGGATATCGTGGTTCTTTCAGGCGCTGGTACATTAGGGCTGGGCATGGTGACCTATGCGAAAATGCGCAGCCCCAAGAAACTGGTTGTGCTTGACATGATCGACAATCGACTGGAGAAGGCCAAAGAGTTTGGCGCTGATATCGTTCTGAATCCCTCAAAAGTGAATGTTGTTGAAGAGATAATGAACATGACCGATGGCTATGGCTGTGATATCTATATTGAGGCAACTGGGCATCCTTCTTCTGTTGTCCAAGGATTGCAGATGATTCGCAAGCTCGGCCGTTTTGTGGAATTTTCGGTGTTTGCCGAACCTACCACCGTAGACTGGTCAATTATCGGGGATCGCAAGGAACTGGATGTGCTTGGTGTGCATTTGAGCCCCTATTGCTTCCCCTTTGTGATTGAAAATATTGCCAATGGCAACCTGAAAACAGATGGTGTTGTCAGCAGTTTGTTCAAGCTGGAGGACTGGGAAAAAGCGTTCGAGTATGCCACCGGAAAACATGGCGACTTTAAGGTAGCTTTCGAGTTTTAACCTCTGCTTTCCTGAATCTGTGCTGGTGCTTCCGTGTTTTAGGCATGAGCGATCCTGCCTGTTCACGCGTGTGAGTTGAAAACCGAAAGATTCGGTGGAGACGTGATCTGCACTTTCTCTTCATGCGGCATACTTGCCGCATGAAGAGAAAGTCCTTATGTTGTTCACATGTCAAATGTTCTGATGGTTTGGGAATGGCGAAACAGCGGGTACAGAAACTGGCCGACGAGCACAAAACCAGGTGTCCCCAGGCAATAGACACATCCGAGGAAGGCAGGAGGATGCGCCGGCGCATAAAGGCGGTGGGCCTCTTCCCGAAACCTGGATTTCTGCTTCAGGCAGAAGACCGTGCATCTGATGGAGCACTCAGAAGACTGGCTGGTCAGGGGCATGATATGGCAAGCAAAATCCCAAGTCACGAACCGCATTTGACAGTGCCTGGTGAACACTCTTGAAAAAAGAGATGCTCTGATCCGGAAAAGCTTGAGATGTAATAGTCATCGCTTTTCTGACCGAGTGCAATTCCGTGTCACTGCTGCTGACAAGAACGCGATGGGTGTGTTTGCAGGGAGGCAATCACATCGGTGATGCTTTTCAGGACATTTCATCGGCCAGAGCCAAGCGAATAAGAATAGCAAGGGCAAAGAGGGATAATGTATGCGTGTATTGGTGTTGTCTGATCAGTTTGTCAAAAAAGACATTGTAATGGCTATATTGACTGATACAATCGGAAAAACGGTGCCTCTGACATTTGAGCATTGTATTTTTGATTGGCCCATGAAACCTTTTGAGCGAAATGAAGAAATAGCCGAATTTCAGGGGGACGAAGCCGAGGTCATCTCCAAAATTGCTGAAGCTGAACTGGTTGTTCTGCATGCGGCGCCAATCTCCGAGGCCGTGTTGTCTGCTGCGCACAACCTGAAGGCTCTTGCTGTCATCCGGGGAGGGCCGACAAATATCAACCTGCAAGCGGCAACCAAGCGCGGAATCCCGGTGTTCAATTCTCCTGGGCGCAACGCTGTGGCAGTCGTTGAATTTACCATTGGCCTGATCCTGGCAGAGTTGAAAAATATCGCGCGAGGACATATGAACCTCGTCCATAAAAATTGGCGGTACGATTACTACTTGTATGACCAGTGCAATTTTGAGTTGCGCGGCAAGACCATCGGATTAGTGGGGTTTGGGAACATTGCTTATCGGATCTGCACGATTCTTCAGGCTTTCGGTATGCATGTTATTGCGTATGATCCTTTTGTCCCGGATGAACGAATGCAGGCTTTGGGGGTCTTGCCCGTTTCCCTTGATGAGCTGCTCAAACAGTCGGACGTGATATCCGTTCATGCAAGGCTGACAAATGAAACCAGGCAGATGTTCAATCTCAAATTATTCCGCAAAATGAAATCAACTGCTTTATTTGTCAATACTGCGCGGGGGGGCCTTGTCAATTACGATGATTTGTATGTTGCGCTTCGCGACAAAGTCATTGCCTGTGCGGCACTGGACGTTTTTGAAGAAGAACCGATTGATATGACCAGCCCTTTGCTGACACTTGACAATGTGACCCTGACACCACACATTGCCGGCGCTACTAAGGATACTGTCGACTACGGGCTGAATGTTCTTGCAGATGATTTATGCCGATACTTTGCGGGCGAGAAGGTTCAGCATTGTATGAACCCAGAAGTCTTGACAAGATAATATGCATTGTTTGTTAGGCATTGACATTGGAACCACCAATGTAAAAGCAACGCTATATGACATGCGCTTTAATCAGGTTGCGGAAAGCAGCGTGGAGTATCCGACGCATTTCCCCATGGCAGGTTGGGCTGAACAAGACAGCGATGATTGGTGGCGGGCAACAGTTTCAACAATACGGAACATCGCCAGACATGCCGCGTCAGCTGTTGGCCAAATCAAGGGAATCTGTGTTAGTTCTCAAGCGCCGGCGGTCCTTCCGGTTGATTCGGATGGCCGGCCTTTGCGCAAAGCCTTGATCTGGATGGATCGTCGCTCTGAACCGCAGTGCTCCCGGCTGAGGCAGACCATGGGACAAACCATGCTAAGTCAGATAACCGGCAACCGAATTGATCCATATTTTGCATTGCCCAAAATCCTATGGTTCAAACAAGAGGAGCCGGACTTATATGCGAAGACGTGGAAATTCCTGCAGGTCAATGGATATGTGAATTACCGCCTGGTCGGCAAAGCGACTTGCGACCGGGTGCATGCAAGCCTGACCGGTCTGTACGATATTTCGGCATGTGACTGGTCTGCCGAAATCACCTCCCGCCTGGCGCTTGATGTGAAGTACATGCCGGATATTTTTGATACAACGGATATAGTCGGTTATGTGCATGCCGATGCTGCGAAGGAAACAGGTCTCCCCCTTGGTGTTCCGGTGATTGCAGGCAATGTTGACGCATCTTCGGCGGCTTTGGAAGCAGGGGTGATCGGTCAAGGTGAGGCTGCAGAAATGACCGGGACATCATCTTGTTTTATGCTGGGATGTGATCAGTGGCCGAACAGCATCAATCTGGTTTCCATTCACCATGCAGTCAAAGACCACGATCTTCTGATTGGGCCGATCAGTTCCACTGGAGCGTGCTTGAAATGGTATCGAGATCAATTTGGGGCTTGCTCCAACGATGACAGGGCGGCCTTTGAACGTGAGCCCTATGCTTATATGGACACATTGGCTGCACAATGCGCCAATTCAAACAAGCTCATTTTCTTGCCATATATGGCTGGCGAGCGGGCGCCGCTATGGGACATTCATGCCCGCGGTGTGTTTTTCGGGCTGACACACAGCACCTCACGCGGCCAAATCATCCGGTCCATGCTGGAGGGCTCAAGTTTTGCTCTGAAACACACTGTGCTGGAAGCTGAGAAATCAGGCCAGGCGATTGAGTCCATCAGTTCAGTAGGAGGCGGCAGTAACAGCCGGATCTGGCTTCAGATAAAAGCCAATGTGCTGGACCGACCGATCAAAACCTTGCAACATTCCTCTAGCGGAGCTTTTGGCAATGCGCTATTGGCGGGCTATGGCGTGGGATTGATTCCAGACATTCGTGAGAATGTCAGCCGCAAAATACACATCCGGGAAACATTCTATCCCCAGGCTGATCAAGTCAGGCGATACCGAAAACTGTACGATATCTTCCGAAACATTTATGAGCATACCAGGAGTGATTTTGCGGACCTGGCATCGGTAGAATGAGCCAGCGTGCCGCAAAGGACAATAATTAAGTGAGGTGTAGAGAGATGACAGGGAAACATAATCCATTGCAGGCAAATCAAGATGACGAACAACAGCTGAAAGAAACGATTTGTGAAGTGGGCCGCTTGCTTTTTGCGCGTGGCATGGTGGCGTCAAATGACGGCAATATTTCATGCAGAACAAAGGATGGCAACATTCTGGTTACGCCAACCGGCGTCAGCAAAGGCGCTATGACGCCAGACATGATCCTGAAATGTGATATGGATGGCAATGTAATATCCGGAAGCTGGAAAAAAACCTCAGAACTGCCGATGCACTTGCGTGCATATGCCGAACGCCCTGATATCCAGGCCGTGGTGCATGCACATCCGCCAACGGCTACAGGCTTCGCCTGTGCAGGGGAACCGCTGGATGATTATGTGGCAACCGAAGCGGTCTACGCACTTGGCTGTGTTCCTGTCGCCCCCTACGGCACGCCATCTACCCCGGAAGTGCCCAATTCCATTGCGCCGTTGCTGGCTGAATATGACGCTATCATGCTCGAATTTCATGGGGTTTTAACCGTTGGTGCTGATTTGATGTCTGCCTATTATTTAATGGAGTCGGTGGAACAATACGCGAAAATTTGCCTGACTGTCCGGCAGATTGCACCCAACCGCATGATGCCCCTGGACAAAATCAAGGCATGGCTGGATGTGCGCAAAAAGGCAAATGTCCCCGGACGGCACCCCGGCTTTCGAAAGTTGCCGAGGTATCCCGCAGGGTACTGGTACTTGGATGATTGAGGGTTGAAGCTTGCAATGGCTTAAGGAATTGCAGCGGTTTTCTGACAGGTTTTAAAAACCGGTCAACTATGCCAGAATGGTTTAAGCCAATCCGACAATTGTTGAAAAATCGGGTAAAGCTGCTGATAGGTTGCGTGTCGCTGCATGTCAGGTTTGAACTCGGTCTGGGACCCAACCTTCAGCAATGCAAAATCCTGGCTGTGGCCAAGCGCAAAGGCCATGGTATTGGCCATGCCAAGGATGCCAAGTTCCTCATATTCGGGCCGGATGATGGGGAGTCCCATGCAATCGGCGATCATTTGGCATAGCACCTTGCTTTTTGATGCCCCTCCCCCAACAACAATCCGATCAATATGGCCGGAAAGGTTTTTATAACAATCCAGCATAGAGAAGACAACCCCTTCATAGGCCGCGCGGGCCAGGTGGCTGCGCGAATGATTTGCTGTTAAACCAAAGTAACCACCGCTGGCAAAAGGGTCGTTAAATGGTGCTCGTTCACCATACAGATAGGGGTGGAAAAAAAGGTGATCACTGCCTACAGGGATCGACTCAATGCGCTCTTCAATCTTTTCGTATGGTTCATCGCAAAAAATCTCATGGCGTACCCAGTCAAGTGAGGCAGCGCCGCTTGAAGTGGCCATAAACCTCAGGATATTGCCGTTGGAAATATGCCAGAGGGCGCCTCCGCTGATCATCGGCTCTATCAAGTCAGAAGATCTTAGAACGACCTCGTTGCACAAAGTCGTGCCAACAATCGTACAGGCATCTCCGGGCTTGTAAACCCCCATTCCCATGGCCACTGCAGCAACGTCAATTGAGCCGGCGATGACAGGTGTTCCGGCTTGGAGGCCAGTCTGTGAAGCGGCCTCGGTCGTTACCGCACCTATGACCGTGCTTGAAGGCACTGGGGCGGGAAACTTATCTCTTAACGCTTTCAGACCCAGGGCGGCGAGCAATTCATCCACAAACACACCTTTTCGAACATCCATCAAAGAAATGGAGACATCAGAATAATCTGAACCCATGACGCCGGTCAACTGATAGTTGATCCAGTCTTTGCAATGCAAAATCCTGCAAGTGTCTTGGATTTGGTCAGGATGGTGGGACATCTGCCACAACAGAATCATGGGCATGGCACCAGGAAATAATGGGGTGATAAAATTGTCCCGGCACATTTTATCGATTTCCGGGTTAGAAAAGTGTTTCAAGGATTTTGCTCTGGTATCATTCCACAAAATTGCGGGGCCAACCGGTTTGCCAGCTGCATTAACCGGCCAATAGCCATCCCCCTGTCCTGAAACCCCAATCGCCGCAATCTGTCTTATTTTATCCGGGTGTTGACTCCCCAGTTCTTTTAAAATTTCAGCAAGCTGATGCCATAATTCAGCCATATTGATTTCGGACCAACTGCGCTGAGTCTGGTTAACTTTAACCGGACAGGAAACAAGCCCTATCAGTTGGCCGGATTGATCCACAAGGCCAGCTTTGATTTTGGTTGTGCCAGCATCAATTCCCAGGTAATATACTTTCCCCATGTCCAACCCTCCTTGGTGAACGCATGAAATATAAAAGGGATTTACTGTCCAGAGCGAGTTTCAGCAGTTTTCAGAGAACGGCACCAGCCTTGGGCAGGCCATCGGATTGCTTGATTTATCAGCTTCAACGCGTTGAACACTCGGGCCCTCAGCGCCCCCCAAATGGCAACGGTAATCCGAGAAACATTTATGATATCCTCGTCTCGAATCACTGGATTTGCCATCCGCAAAATATCTTAGTAACAACCATTGTAACGGAGTTTCGGTGGTTTGCCAATTAATTTTTAAAGAAACCGTTGATCCTGGCGGCCATGGTAAGTGAAGCGTAGTCTGAGCTCTTCTTGCAGACAATGATGATTTCATGGTGTTGAATGCCAACATACCATTGATGATGCATTTTTTCGCTGAGATACGTCCCGGTCACCGCCCTGTTTTCCGAGGGTGCAATCAGGGATATCATGATAAGCCGCAAATAGGCACTGGGTCAGGAAAGATGCCAGGCATCCGGCCGTCTCACCCTGTCCATTGGCGTAACAGGCTGCCCATTTCCGTGGCGTCCTTGTGCTGGGCCATTGGTTTTCGCCTCATGAATGCTATAACAACATTAGCTGTAGTGGGGCTCCGATGGATTGCCTGTTTTTTCGGTGCGCGATCTTCAGGGCGCTAGATCCGCTCATATCGCTCTAGCATGATGAATCAGCAAAAAGACACCTCCAATGCTGGCTTTTGTCCAAGGTTGGAGGTGTATACTGGTTTCTATGCTCTATATGCCGGTGTCAGGCATCTTCAGACTGGGGTGCATCCTATCCCGGGAGTAGCCTTTCATGGCGTCAGGCAGGTTATTTTCCATCACCGGGAAGGAATCCGCGGTTTTGCCGGCGGCGTTTTGGTACAGCACGCCGATGTTGATGCGGTTCACAGGCACGCTCAGGTGCAGGTTCACGCGGCCTTGTAGGAAGAATCAGCCCCACAGGGGTGGCTATGCCGCATGGATTACCTCAGTTTCGCCCTGGCCTCCTGATACGCTTCATAGGGGTCAGTGCCGGTGAGGGCCACCTTGGCCAGGGCATCGCCGTAGGCGTCCAGGTCAAGAAGGGGCTGGCTCAGCAGGACATCCACCTCTGCCTCGCCGGGGAGAACCGATTCGATCAGCTGCCAGGAGCGGATGGAGGCTTCCCCGTCCTCAAAATCCATGCGCAGCTGGCTGTAGTACAGCTCCTTGTTGATCAGGATCATCAGGATGGCCATCTTCTCCCGGTTCTCCTGGGGCACGGAGATGGGCAGGAAGGCGGAGACAGACAGCATGTCATTGTACAGGAAAATATAAGCGTTGGCGCTGCCAAGGCTTGAGTCCAGGCTGAACTCCAGCTTGAACCTCTGGCTTTGCGCGTCATATTCGTAGCGGTACTCCTCTGCGTTCAAGTGGGCCTCCACGATATCTTTTAGCACAGGAATCACCGCTTCCTGATCCAAGGCGAGGGCGGGGAGGCTGGATAGCAGGCTGAGGGCGAGCAGAAGCGCCAGAGCTTTTTTCTTCATGAGATACCTCCATCATATCTAATTTGTTGAATGCAGTGTAAAACACTGCGCAGGGGGTGTCAAGGCGCGGGCACGAAAATGGGATGCTACATCATTCTTTGTCCGTTGATCACCAGGCCGAAGGCCAGGCCCAGCTTGTCCGCCGCCCGGCGGCACAGCAGCATGCGGCTGAGGAAAATCTCAAAGTAGTCGGAGATGGCGCTGATTTTGGTGTCAATCACCAGGTGTAGCAGAATCTCCTGGGCGACGGGGTTCACCGTCAATTCGGATTTTTCAACAGCATAGTTCACCCGGTCGTGAATGTCCAGCTCGATGGTGTCCTTGTTTCTCACCCGGGTGCGGCGCACGTCGGTTTTGTCGGCGATAATCAGCGCCGCCGCCACATCGTTGACCGGAAAGGCGGTGGCCTCGTCATGGTTGCCAATGGCGGTGATGACCGTGGCGATGTCATCCGGGTCAGCCCCCATGTCCTTGAGCAGGGAAAAGGCCAATAGCGCCCCTGTGCGCTCATGGGCGGCGCGGTTGACGACGTTTCCGATGTCATGCAGAAAAGCCGCGATGGCGGCCAATTCCGCCATGCGCTCCGGGTGCCCGGTTTCCAGCAGGATGCGTTTGGCGGTTTCCGCGGCCTTGGCGACATGGGCAAAGCTGTGCTCCGTGAAGCCCAGGGCGATGAGGGTTTCATCCGCCTTTTTGATATAGGCTCGGATGGCCGGGTTTTTTTTGACCTGTTCAAATGTGATGGGCATGCGTCTCTCCTTTACGGGAATTTCAAAAACAAAAACAGCATAACACACTTAGGGGCGCAGGGGTATGGGGCTGGCCCATGGGGCAAAGTGATTTTACCCCTTTTTGACCCCGCAACGAAACATTTGGCGTTTATTTTGCGTCTATATAATGAGAGGGACAAAAAGGCTTGACAGATGGTAAGCGGCGTGTTACCTTGATGGTAACCAAAAAGTTACCTGATGGACTGACATGAAGGAGACAAACCATGACCAACAAAGAGCCCATTTCGCTTACAGATGTTGAGTGGCGTGTGATGCGCGCGCTCTGGGCGCTGGATGAGCCCAGCCTGGGGCAGATATTGAAGGAAGTGGCCGATGCCGGGTGGAGCAAGCACGCGGTGATCTCCTTCCTCAAGCGCCTGGAGGCCAAGGGCGCCCTCACCATCGACGCGAGCCGCCGCCCGCCCCGCTACCAGGCTGCCATTGCCCGGGAGGCTGCCCAGCAGCACCAGGCCCAGGAGGTGCTCAAAAAGGTGTATGGCGGCAATCTCATGCAGATGGTGTCAAACGCGGTGAGCGCAGGCCCGCTCAGCTCCGAAGAAACCCAGGCCCTGATTGATATCCTGAAAAGAGGAGGATAAGTTTATGGCAAGCATCCTGGATATTCTGGTGCAAAGCGGGGTCTTTATCCTGCTGCTGTGCCTGTTTCGTCCGCTGCTCAAACGCCATCTAAGCGCCAGAACGCGCCATACCCTGTGGCTGATTCCTGCCCTGCGCCTGGCGCTCCCCCTGCGGGTTGACAGCGCGCTAAGCCTGTGGGCATGGCTTGCGCCAGCCCCGGCAAAGCCAGCGGCGTTTGTGCAGGCGGGCCCCTCTTTGCCCCTGCCCGCCAGGGCCATTCAGCCAGCGCTGAGCTTTCAGGCGCTTGATGTGCCCACAGCCAATCCGGCAGTGGGCGCTGCCCCGGCCACAAGCATGGCCTGGGAGGCGCTGCTGCCCCAGCTGCTGGTGTGGGGCTGGGTGGCAGGCGCTGCGGTGATGCTGGGGTATGTGATCATCTCAAGCCTCCGGCTGCAAAGGCCCGTCAAGGGCATGCAGCCGTTTTTTGTGCCGGAGGTGCCCCTGCCGCTGTATGTGGTGCCGGGGCTTGATTCCCCCTGCCTGGCAGGGCTTGTGCGCCCCCGCATCATGCTCAACCGCGCGGCGATTCAAACTGAAACGCTGCTGAACATGGTGATCAGCCACGAGCTCACCCACTACAAGCGCAAGGATCACCTCTGGGCAGCCCTCAGGAGCCTGCTTCTGTGTGCCTGGTGGTGGAACCCCCTGGTGTGGCTGATGGCCAGCCTCAGCCGGGAGGACAGCGAGGCCGCCTGTGATGAGGCGGTGACCCTGCACATGGATGCCCATAAGCGGGAGACCTATGGCATGAGCCTGATCGCCCTGATGCAGACCGATCTGAAGGTCAGCCGGCTGCTCACCGCAGACACCGCCATGTCCTGCGGCAAACGACAGATGAAGGAAAGGATCGCTATGATAG
>ENA-UOOM01000922-UOOM01000922.1-fermentation-metagenome-genome-assembly--contig:-NODE-922-length-30973-cov-21.322822_pt1 | contig 30973 bp, 27 predicted proteins | sample MGYA00245781_ERZ724031 | MGnify/ENA primary metagenome ERZ724031 (study PRJEB28704, sample SAMN03018317) | fermentation metagenome | biome: anthropogenic terrestrial biome; feature: soil; material... | reverse complement strand
AGTATAACCAGTTGAATTTAAGTACAGAATATATCTTTCATTTAAATTTTTAAATAAAGGTTTATTTGATGCTAATCGCCTCATATCAGATAAGATTTATAAAGTTGATTTTTTTTGAACGTTTAGTCAGACTTTTTTGTTAAGAATAGCAGAAATTTATATCGATCTTTCAAGAAGTTGAAATCGATGAATAGATTATATTATCTACCTGAAAATAAAATTAGAAATTCATGAAAAAAGTACTTCTCTTTCTATCAGCTACCCTCCTATTCGTTTCATGTCAACCAACAAATAAAAAGTTGTATAACATCGATTCGGTAGCATCGCCAAAAGGTACGCAAGTTTTTCAACCCGATTGGGAAAATATTGCCGCAAATTATAAGTTTCCGCAATGGTTTACCGATGCAAAATTCGGAATCTTCATTCATTGGGGAGTTTATTCCGTTCCGGCTTTCGGAAACGAATGGTATGCCCGCAATATGTACCAACAAGGAAGCAGAGAGTTTGAACACCACGTGGCTACATATGGTACTCAGGATAAATTCGGCTATAAGGATTTTATACCTATGTTTAAGGCAGAAAAATTTGATGCAGGCGAATGGGCAAAACTATTCAAAGCATCCGGGGCAAAATATGTGGTACCGGTAGCCGAACATCACGATGGATTTTCGATGTACGACAGCGAATTGAATGAATGGAACTCAGTGACGATGGGTCCTGAGAAGGACATTATAGGCTTATTAAAAAACGCGGTGGAAAAAGAAGGGCTGACATTCGGACTTTCAACACATAGGGCCGAAAACGCCTGGTTTTTTAATGGTGGAATGAAATTTCCATCAGATGTACAGGATAAAAGCATAACTTTATACGGCCGTCGCTATGCAGACCAGGCATACACAGAAGATTTAGCACGAGAATGGCTCGCACGAACCTACGAATTGGTGAACAAGTATGAACCAAAACTTATTTGGTTCGACTGGACGGTAAATGACTCAATCCTGATGCCTTACTTCAATAAGTTTTTAGCCTACTATTACAATAATGCCCTTGATTGGGGTGAACAAGTGGCTGTTAATACAAAACAGGGTTATCCTACCAACATCCAGGTATGGGACGTGGAACGTGGAAAATCAGGAAACATGATGCAGTTCCCCTGGCAAACAGACACTTCTGTCGGGAAAAAATCATGGTGCTATATCGAAGGGGAGGAGAATAAAACACCCGGACAAATTGTACATGATCTAATTGATATTGTAAGCAAAAACGGAAATTTATTGCTGAATATCGGTCCCCGCCCCGACGGCACAATCACGGAAGAACAAACCGCGATACTACTCGCTATTGGAGAGTGGCTTAAGATAAACGGTGAGGCGATATATGGAACTTCGTGCTGGAAAAAATCCGGTGAAGGTATAACGGAAACCACAAGAGGTTCTTTTACCGATAATACGGCAGTTGAATACACGGCACAAGACATGCGCTTTACTACTAAAGGAAACGACTTTTTTGTTATTCCGCTGAATTGGGGCGACAATATTTTAGTAAAATCTTTGAATAAAGATGCAGTAAATGATGCCGAAATATTAAATGTGAGTTTGTTAGGCTCAGATGAAAAAGTTGCCTGGGAATTGACCGATGACGGATTGAACTTAAAATTTCCAAAGCAAAAACCTTGCGAATTTGCCTATTCATTCAAAATATCCTTTAGCAAACCGGTTGGAGAAAACCTGAAATCCGAAGCTATTAATCAGGTAATGAAACATGGAGGGTGAGTAAGTTTGTTATGAATTTGAAGCTTTACTTGAATTTCAAAGTAGTACAATGAACAAAGGGTCAATAATATAGTGATATGGAATACAGAGAATTAGGTAAAACTGGCATGAAAGTGTCTAAAATCAGTTTTGGAGCCTCATCATTAGGCGGAGTCTTTCATTCGTTTCGGGAGAAAGAAGGTATCGAAGCAGTACATACAGCTCTTGATAACGGCATTAACTTCATAGATGTATCGCCTTATTACGGACATCTGAAAGCGGAAATTGTACTGGGAAGAGCACTGCAAGATGTGGACAGAAACCGATACTACCTCTCTACAAAAGTTGGCAGATATGGAAAAGATGGCGTGAACCATTGGGATTATTCTGCAAAAAAATCAATTGAAAGTGTTTACGAAAGCCTGGAGCGATTGAACGTGGATTACATCGATCTGATTAACGTGCATGATATTGAATTTTCAGATTTGGATCAGGTGTGTAAAGAAACTCTCCCGGCACTCACAGAATTGAAAAAAGAGGGAGTTGTAAGACACGTGGGAATTACCAACCTGACATTACGCCATTTCAAATATGTTATCGACAATGTACCAAAAGGAACGGTAGAGAGTGTTCTTTCGTTTTGCCATTACTGCCTGAATGATGATGCCCTACTCGATTATCTAGATTATTTTGAACAAAATGATGTAGGTGTAATTAACGCTTCCCCTTTTTCCATGGGCCTGCTCACCGAACGAGGCGCACCATCATGGCACCCTGCACCTAAACCGTTGCAGGATATTTGTCGAAAAGCAGTTCAATATTGTAAAGATACGGGAAAGAGTATTGAGGGCTTAGCTGTAAGTTTTTCGGTAAGTAATCCAAGAATTGCAACTACATTGTTCAGTACGACACGTCCCGAATCGGTATTACAAAACGTTGCCTGGGCCAACGAACCGTTAGATGAGGAATTACTAACAAAAGTCCGAAAAATATTGGAACCCCGTTTCCGTGATACCTGGTTAAACAGTTAATATGTTGTCTTTATTATCTGTCTTTATTATTATTTATACAAAAAAGTTAAGCTAATGATAGCAGTTTCTATTTTACAAGAAAAGAGTACAAAACTTGTTGAGATAGACAAGCCACAGTTAAATAGAGGTGAAGTACTTATTAAGATTAAGTATGTAGGATTTTGCGGTTCCGACCTGAATACATTTCTTGGAAAAAATCCCATGGTGAAACTTCCTGTTATACCCGGACACGAAATTGGAGGAATTGTGGATGAAGTATCTGAAGGAGTTCCCGAAAATATCCGGGTTGGCATGCCATGTACAGTAAACCCCTATACCAGCTGTGGAAAATGTTCTTCATGCTTAAACAGAAGACCTAACGCATGTCGTTTTAATCAGACCCTGGGAGTCCAACGTAACGGTGCAATGAGTGAATATATTGCAGTTCATTGGGAAAAAGTTATTACAGACAATGAATTACTCCCACTCGATTTTGCTTTAGTAGAGCCAATGAGTGTTGGTTTCCACGCTGTTTCTCGTGCAAAGGCCACCGATCAAGATACAGTGATGATTATTGGCTGTGGAATGATCGGCGTTGGTGCTATAGTACGTTCTGCCCTGCGTGGTGCAAAGGTCATTGCCGTGGATGTTGACAATAAAAAACTAGAATTAGCACGAGAACTGGGTGCTCATCATACAATAAATTCTCACCTTGAGGATGTGCATCAACGGTTGACTGAAATAACTGAAGGCTCTGGGCCAGATGTGGTTATAGAAGCTGTGGGTGCACCCTCAACATATCAGATGGCGGTGAACGAAGTTGCTTTTACAGGCCGGATAGTTTGTATAGGTTATGCAAAAACCGAAATTGCTTTCGAAACCAAATATTTTGTAATGAAGGAGTTGGATATTCGTGGTTCGCGTAACTCGTTACCTGAAGATTTCCGTGCAGTGATGAGTTATTTGAAGCGGAATAAATTGGTAGTTAATCACTTAATAAGCGGTATTTACAAACCCGAAGATGCACAACAGGCGCTGTCCGATTGGGCTGCCGACCCGGGAAAAGTATTCCGGATCCTAATTTCATTTTAAAGAAGATGGATTATACAATTATAGATGCCCACGCACACTTATGGCTGCACCAGGATACTACAGTGAATGGTTTAAAAATTAAAACTCTGGAGAACGGTAAATCTGAGTTCATGAGAGAAATCAGGCAGATGTTACCTCCGTTCATTACCGATGGTAAAAATACAGCTGAAATATTTTTATCGAATATGGATTATGCTCAGGTTTCGGCAGCGGTAATTACCCAGGAGTACATCGATGGTCTACAGAATGAATACCTGGAGCAGGTACAACAGAATTATCCGGATCGCTTTTTCTGCTGTGGTATGGTTGATGCTCGTAAGGATGGTTTTTATATAGAAGCTGAGAAACTTATAAAGCAGGGATTTAAAGGAATAAAAATCCCCGCACAGCGCATTATTCTGCCTGAAAAGCGCATTTGGCTAACTTCCGGCGAGATGATGAAAATGTTCAAATTAATGGAAAAGAATGGCATAGTTTTTTCAGTAGATCTGGCCGATGGCGATACTCAGGTGAGCGAAATGAAAGAAGTAATTACCGAATGTCCCAATTTGCGAATAGCCATTGGGCACTTTGGAATGGTCACCCGACCTAACTGGCAGGAGCAAATAAAATTGGCCCTATACAAAAATGTAATGATTGAATCAGGTGGTATCACGTGGCTTTTTAACGATGAGTTTTATCCGTTCAACGGTGCGGTTTGGGCAATTAAAGAAGCTGCATCACTGGTAGGTTTTGAAAAACTGATGTGGGGCTCAGATTATCCCCGCACAATAACGGCCATCACCTATAGAATGTCTTACGATTTTATTATCAAATCAAAAATGCTTTCTCAGGATGATAAAGCACTTTTTTTAGGAAAAAATGCCGAAAAATTTTATCGTTTCAACAATTTAATGAAATTGCCCTATATTAAAAATATGTCGGAATGAAAATTTATGTTTTACGTTGATTTGTCATCCTAAATGTCATGAAATTTTACTTCTATCTTATCTCCATTATTCAATCATCAAAGCATCAAAACTTCTTTGGAGATAGTGCTTTTTCATAATAATTGACCATGGCTAGTGCTTTGTTCTCCCAAGAAAGTTCTTTTTGAAGTTGCTTACAGTTCAATGACATTTCATTTAGTATTTGACGATTGTGAAACAAGGAGTTGAGAGCATTTGAGAAATCTTTAACTGATTGTTTCGGGTTTGTTAATGGAATTTTGACTCCTACTTTTTCATTTACACTGTCTCCTTGTCCACACGTATCGAAACAGACAACAGGCAAATTATTACTAATAGCTTCTAAAACAACATGGGGCGTACCTTCTGCAACACTCGTAAACAATAAAAGATCACTTTCTCTCATTAAAGATTGTACTGTTTTATGGTCAACAATTCCATGCCAAATACATTGATTTGCAATATTTAATGAATTGGCAAGCTTTTTATAGGAAGCATCATCACCTCCTCCAACAATATGAATGACTATGTCTGAATTATTTATCATTGCTATAGACTGCAAAGCCAGTCCCAACTGTTTACGATAATCCATTTTACCTACCCATAAAACATTTAATTTTTTCTCAGGAAGTTTATTCTTAGAATCAGTTTCGATTACTTTGCATCCCGTTTCATTTAAGACAGGAGAATCAATATTAAAATATTTTCTAAAAGATCTTTGTGAATTTGAGGAAGCCGACAAAACAACGAAAGCACTTCGTGCCGCCTTATTAACTCGTCTGGAATATTGTAACTGAAAGCGGGTAATTAAATTCTTGAGACGAATGAAAAGTTTTGTTTTTAACTCTGTTTCACCAAGATAATTGATTGGAAAGCTTTCTTTTGCATCTACAGGCCCCCAAATAAAGGGAATATCTTTAATTTTCCATAAATATCCCGGCTCCCTGAACCCTATCATGTTTAATTGATGCAAAATATCTATTTTATGTTCCGCTATAACCTGATTTGCAATTTCCAATGTTTTCTTATGCCATCTTTTGTAATAAATATAAAATCTCCAGTCACCTTGATTTTTCGACATTTCTCTAGCTCTCTCAGATATGGGATTATAATAGAAATGCATATTTTCTCCTTGAGGTAAATCAGGTAAAGCTGCCTCTATTTTCTCTCGAAACTCTTCTTCAGTAATAATATACAATTCACAATGCTTAGCCAAATGAATGCACCAATTCCAACCCATACCGGGTTCGCTTCCTCTGTCAGGCGAACAAGCATATGAACTTACAAGTATTTTTGATTTTTTCATTTTATGAATAACTCATGTGTTTTTTGTTGATTCAACATATCAAAATAAAGATATGCTATTTTCATTTGTGCAATTATCAAAATTTATGGATAGCAGTTTTAATACTTAAAGATTTTAGTAAACCCATAACCCTTAGCAAGCTAATTTCCAAAATGCATAATGGACATAAGTCATTTGAATCAAGAAAATTAAGATAATTATAACTATGCACAAAGACAGTAATTTTAAAATTTAACTGCTGTCATTAAATAACTCCCGTAGACTGAAAGTAAAGGAAAATGATATCCAAGATAACGGGTAACTTTTCCACTACCATACATTTTAACATCAGAAAAACCAGCCATCATAAGTTGAATTTTAAGGATTTTAGGGAAATGTTGAGATACATGCGGGCCTCCAAGAATTGTTTCTTTACGCAGTTTCCTTTTGAAATCATGGGGATTAGGAGTGGTCAATAAAAATTTTCCTCCTATTTTCAATATACGGAATACTTCAGTCAACATCTTTGCTACATCTTCTGAATAAAGATGTTCAATAAATTCACCAGCTACGACAGCATCAAAATAATTGTCCCCCCAGGGAATATTGTTGGTAGATCCGTGAATGGTTTGTTTGTAAACATCTTTTGGTAATCGTTTAAGTCTGTCTTCTACTATATCAATACCAAAGATTAATAATTCATTGTTGAGATCTTTCAACTTAACTCCTCCTCTACCGGTATTGCAACCCACATCTAAAATTGTCTTTGCTTTTTCAGGAAGATAGTGATTGAATTGCTCATATCTTTCAAGTGTGAAGGTATCGGTTTCACTTACCTTTTGTTCTAAATTTAAAGATTCATAGTTTTTCATTTATTTTTCACTCTTAAGCCTGAAGTTTTAATTACTGTAAAATAACTCTTATATGTAAATCATCACGCATTTAGCAAACAAGTAATTTAATATTATTTTTATTTCTATTAAACTTTTATCGTTTGACAAATTATAACAACCGTATTTTATGTAATAATCTGTTTTTAAATATTATAAAAAACTTAGATCTATAACAACAAACCCAAAACAGAAGAATTACACTTTTAAAAGCTCTTCTTTATATCACAAACTTAGCTAATTTATTCATTAAACCATAGATTTGGTAAGCTTTCTTTTAGATTTTTTTAGAGTTAAATCAAAATTATACAAGGGTGCTTCCGCACATAAAAAATGAACTACTTCTGAAGTGCATCAAGAATTCAAAACAAATGATAATAGCAATGAAGTAATTTGAAAAGACTATCCTCTAAACTGTGTAAATTTGTGAGATTGTGTCGTCAATTCAGAAAAGAACAAAATTACTTTGTGCGATGTCCTTTCAATTGAAAAGTGTTGCCATATGGTATCTCATCGTCCTCAAATTGTATTTCAAAGTAAATACTATCTGAGTTAATTATCTTTCCGTTAAAAATTTTCACTCCTATCCCGTAATTACAAAGTGTACAAATTGATTTTTTTGTTTCAAAGGTTCCGTCTTCGTGATTTGCAGAGGCTTTTACCTGAAAATTCCAAAAATATTTTGCAGAGTCCCTTAAAGTTATAGAATCAGGGCCCGATGTATTATCATAATAAATACTTAAAGGGAAAGTTGTACTTACGGGATCACCATCTAAATAAGTTATAACCTGCCATTCTCCAATTATAGAGCTGTCTAATAAAATTTTCTCTTCACCGCGCTCACATGATATTACAACAAAAGTTATAAGCAGTAAAGTTATATATACTATTTTATTCATTAATTCTCCAATCTAGATTATTCGACAATTATTTGTTTCAATTGTAACTTATCACCATTCTTAACTTTTACATTATAAGTACCTGAAGGTAATTTATCATCTATAGCTGTGTGATAACCCATTACAGGTATGTTAAGAATTTTCTGTCCGTTTTCCTGAGAAACAGAAATAGAGGCAGATGACGAAATGGTGCCTTTACAATTTGTACAGATACGGCCAAATTTGTCTTTGTAAATATTTATATCAGGACTCAATACCGTCTCATCACTGGGTATTTCATTATCGTTATTGATCTTTGATAACCCTCTTACACGTCCTAAAATTTCCGTCGGAAGTATTGTGGAGAGTATATTCGGGTCGCGAACCATTGAATTTCTCCAATCTGGAACAACAACTCTCATATTTTCACTGAACCACGCCGTACCATAAGAGCCGTTTTTATCAGTCCAATTGATAGCGTTATTTTCCACCACAATATTATATGAAGCACCTTGTTGTTGCTGCGTCCAATTGGCTACGACTAAACCAACGTTTGTGAATGGTTGCTGTTTTGCATAAACTTTATTATTTCTAAGGGTCATGTTATGACCTCCGGCTATGCCGATCCCGTATTGACCCGGATCTACCAAAATATTATCTTCTGCTATCTGAAAACTTCCCCCCCAATCACCTAAAAGAATTCCTCCGCTCGACCCATGAGGGCCGCCTCCTCTTATCCAATTGCCTTTGATGATGATCGGGCTATTAGGTGTTCCGTTTGTGTTGAACATACCTATAACATCTATAGTGTTAGTCTTTTCAGGAAGATTTTCAAAAGCATTATAACTCACACTATTATCCGGGCCGATACAAGTAAGAAACTGTACTCCTCCTCCCGCATTGTTAGTGTGTAAACCTTTTACAAGATTTTTTATGTCGTTATTTTCAAATTTAACTCTGCCTTTACAATTATCGGCCTTAAAAGCCATATAAACATCTTCGAACTCACAATCTATAATAGTAATATTAGTGCTGTTCTCTGTATATATCGCTGTATTCCAAGGTATATTTTTAAATTTACAATTTCTTATAATTACATTTTCACAGCTCCAAAGTGTAATACCACGTCCTTTGAAATTTATGGAATCCACGTCTGTGAACTCCAGTCCTTCTATAACGAAATTCTTTTTATTAACGTACTGTAAAGTTGCTGATTTTTTATACTCTCCAGTATACCTGGAGCCTTGGCCGTATGATGAATGAATGATAATGCATAAAAATAATATGCTCAGGATTATAACTATTTTGTTCTTTTCCATTGATTTTTTGATGGTTTATTTTTTGGTATCTTTTTTCTATCACAATCTTCGAAAGTTTGTTTCTCGTTCATGAATCAAAAAATAGATGAATACAAATAAAGTATTGTGTCAAATAAGTAATCACTTTGCAAAATTACTTACATTTTTTCTATTATAATGCTATATTACAAGCAAATAACACACATTAATTATATTTATACATTGTTGATATTTGTTAACGATGCGCGTTTTGTACAATTTATATTATCCTAATTAGAAAGAAAATGAAATGTTCTTTGTACACTTCTTTTCAATTGCCATTTTTACGATGATTTTCTGAATTTATCTGTAATATTTTTAAATAAGAATTCAGCAGGTTTGGACAATAAGTGCATTTTCTCATTTTATAATTAACTAAATAAGACAAAAAAAACAGACACCACAGAAAAGTTAGAAAAAATAGCAAATTTACGTATAAGCTATAACAATATAATAACCAGTACTTTAATAAACAAATGTAGAGTTGTATCGTAAGACTTTAATTAATTTTTTCTTAACAATTTTCATATTTTGTCTATAAATTCTTTTTTAGAATATATAACTCATTTCTAATTGGTTGCAATTTCTTTTTGCTTGTGTAGTCATAATTTAACAATAAAATCAATTCGAAAGTACAAAAGAATGTTCATTTAGTCCTAACGTTTTTTTCACTCGCAAATTACTTTTGTCAACGTTGTGCAAATAATGAATTCCAGAATTTTGCACAAATTTAATGTTTAACGTAACTCGTCTGATTAAGGCAGAAAGTGTTCTGTCAATCTGAAAAAATTTATTTTAAAATATACTCATAGGTGAACTGTGGGTATAGATTTAATGAAGATTTTAAAGGGTAACTCAGCTAAATTTAAAAATCACATTCTGAATAAGTACTTCAATAGCTTCCAACCACCCTTACAAATCTATATTTTTTAGTCAGATAAATCTTTTAGCATTTCAAAAGAAAGATTGCCTTACGACTCAGACAGATATTCTAAAATCACTGTTTCTGATAGGTGGATTAAACTACAAATGCTTATTCCCAGCCATCATTGAATAACAGGCTCAAGTTTGACAAGTTACAACAACACAACATTAATAATTTTATTTGAATCTCAATTTAAATTATTAGTGTACTATTAATGAGCTTATATTTATTTTAATATGCAATAATATGAAAAAGAATAGTTTTTTATTTACTCTAATTGCAGGGTTAACTATTTCATGTTCTCCGGTAAAGGACATAGCCTATTTTCCTCAATTTGACAAAGAAGTAAATACAGTTAGTGAGGTAAAATATGATGCTCGTATAAAATCAAAAGATTTGTTATCAATCAGCGTCGTAAGTAGTGAACCAGAGGCCTCCAGACGTTATAATCTCTTTGCTCCTCAAACACAGGAACTCATTAATTCTGTTTACTCACAGCCTACACTCCAAAGTTATTTAGTTGACAATGAGGGAGAAATTGACTTCCCTATATTAGGAATTTTAAAAGTGAAAGGGCTTAGTACAAATGAACTGGAATCATTAATAGAAGAAAAGCTGGCACCTTTCTTTACTCAAGAGATGCCTATAATAACAATCCGTATCCTAAATTATTCGGTAAACATCTTAGGCGAGGTGCTCCGGCCCGGAAAATTTGAAACGACGAACGAACGAATCACCATATTTGAAGGATTAGCAATGGCAGGTGATATGACCATTTACGGAAGACGCAACAATGTAAAAGTACTGCGCGAAGAAGCAAGCGGTGAAAGAAAAATTTACACATTAAATCTCAACGATAAAAATGTTTTCAATTCTCCGGCTTATTTTCTTGAACAGAACGATGTAGTGTATGTGGAACCTAACCAATCAAGGGCAAATTCGTCAAAATTTGGTGCAGCAGAAACTTATCGAATATCTACATTATCTGTTCTGATTTCATTAGCTACTCTAGCAGCATCAATCTATAGTATTACGAGATAATATAAATGCACTTGCAAAATAATACAAATACTAAAAGATATGGATAATTACTCTCAAGTTGAAGAAGAATTCAGCATACTGGCCGAAAAACCAATTGATGTGGTGAGCATACTCACAAAATATCTTTCTTACTGGAAATGGTTTTTAATTTCCTTAGTCATTTGCATTACCATTGCAGCGCTTTATCTATCCTATGCACTGCCACAATATAAAGTAAATACTGCCATTTTATTTAAAGATGATGTAAAAGGTGGCGGTTCTTCCGAAATAAATGTATTCCAGGGAATGGGTGTAATCACCCAAAGAAATAATGTAGATAACGAGATCGAAATACTGAAGAAATCTTTAATTGTAGAGAATGTTGTAAGAAAACTTGGAATCTATATAACCTATACAGAAATTAAACCATATGATATAGTTGAGTTTACGAGATTGAATAGACTTTTACCCCAATTTCCCAAGAGAAAAATAAAAGTTTTGTACGGTGAAGAAAATCCGGTACGAATATACGTGCCTGAAAGTTTGCTCAATAATTTACGGGAAAATATTGTTTTTGACGTAAAAATTCAACCAAACAATACTTATGAGTTTTTCGGCTCTTACGACGGAAATAAATATTATATAACGGCTGCTTCCACAGACAGTATTGTTAGTTTTCCTTTTGGCAATCTACAACTACAAATGAGTAACACAAAGCGAACAGAAGATATGTCGGTAAGAGTTAGAATCCAACATCCTGCAGGGGTTGCAAATCAATATTTGAACTCATTAGAGGTGGAACTTACTTCTAAAACCTCAGCTGTTGCAAACCTTTATTTAACTTGTCCAAACGGTGCTTTGGGGAGAGATTTTTTAAAAGAATATATCGAAACCTATAACGAAGAAGGAATTAGATACCAAATTGATCTTGCCGATAAAACAGCTCAGGTAATTGATAACCACCTTGCCAAGCTTAGCAATGAACTAAGTTCAGTAGAAACCCAAGTTCAGGATTATAAACAATCACAGGGACTAACCGATATCGCTTCACAAGCCAGTGTCTATAATACGCAAATGGCCAATGTCGGACAAATGAAAACGGAAGTAGAGACTCAATACGCAATTGTATCGAACCTAAATAATTATGTTCAGGGGAAAAACAGTCACGATCAGCTGATTCCCGCGAATTCAGGTATCAATAGCCAAGCTTTAACAGATCAGATAAATACATATAATAACCTGGTCTTAGAGAGAAACAAACTTTCACGCATTGCTTCAAGCAGTAATCAATCAATGATTGAGTTGAACAACCGTATAGAATCTACTTTCAATTCTGTGAGGTCCGGTTTACAAAACGAAAAAAGTAATCTGGAAATTCAACAACGGGATATTTCTGCCATGTACTATCAAAATAATGCCCGTATAAGAGCTATTCCACGTCAGGAACGGGTTTATTCTGATATAAAACGTCAGCAAAATATTAAAGAAGACTTGTTCTTATATCTCCTTCAGAAAAAAGAAGAAAAATACATGAATATGGCTTCGGTTGAACCAAATACAAAGCTAATAGACAAAATACGTGTTATGGGTATTGTGTCGCCGAATAAGCGAATGGTTGGATTAATCTTTTTGGCAATCGGATTTATCTTACCGATCATCGTAATTTGGTTAAAAGATTTATTACGCTTTAAGATCAGTAGCAAAGAAGAACTAGAAGAATTAACCACTGTACCGGTATTAGGTGAAATTCCGAGATTTCCACACACTGAAAACCTTATAATTAGGGAAAACAGTAACGACAGCTTTAGCGAAATGATGAGGTTGCTGCGAGCCAACTTATTGTTCATCATAGACGATAAAGAGAAAAAAGTGATTAACATGCTCTCAAGTATCAGCGGCGACGGAAAAACATTCATTGCAATTAATCTTGCCATGAGTTTGGCGTTACTCGATAAAAAAGTCCTGATCGTTGAATTGGATATAAGAAAACCCAAGATGAGTGAGTACCTTGGCTTAGATAATAAAAAAGGAATTACTTTGTATTTATCAGGAAATCTAAATAAAGAAGAACTTATAAAACCATCAGAGGAACATCCTAACTTATCAATTATTACTGCTGGTATTATACCGCCTAATCCTAACGAACTTCTGGCAAAACCGCTATTAGATGAACTTATAGCGGATTATCGTAAAGATTTCGATTTTATAATCATAGATACTGCTCCACTTGGTGTGGTTTCAGACAGTTTCTTATTAAATCGGCTTGCGGACGTAAATCTTTATGTAGTACGAGCGGACTATACACCAAAAAGATACGTACAAGAGGCTGCAAAATATTCCGAAGAAAATAAACTTTCTAAAATGTACTTTATACTAAACTCCGTCAGTTTGAACACAATTGCATATCGTTATGGATATGGCAAGAAATATGGATACGGATATGCGTAAACACACACCTGACGATGTACTGAATTAAAAAATAATAATCAAGAATTCAATTAAAAATTTTTATAAAACTCATGAAGACGAAACTCAATGGGATAAAAATAATAGATCTCCCGAAAAATTTAGATAGAAGGGGAAATTTATCAGTAATCGAAGAAATCAAAAACATTCCTTTTAAAATAAAACGAACGTATTGGATTTACGATGTTCCCGGAGGGGAGGTCAGAGGCGGTCATTCCTATAAGCGAAATCAGGAATTTATTGTTGCATTATCGGGTAGTTTTGATGTAATACTAGATAATGGAAAAGAACGAAAAACATTTTCGTTAAATCGCTCTTATTATGGGCTATATGTTCCCAGAGGAGTATGGCGACAAATGGAAAATTTCTCAACAAATTCACTGGCACTCGTTTTAGCATCTATCAAGTTCGACGCTTCTGATTATGTATATGACTACGAATTATTTAAAGAATTAGCAGATGAAAAAGACAAGCATCTATGATTGTTCTATAATTGAAATAGATAAACACCACCACGAAAAAGGTAATATCAGCGTAGTAGAAAATGGGAAAACAGTTCCTTTTAACGTCAAACGCGTCTATTATCTTTATGATGTCCCGGGTGGGGAATCACGTGGTGGTCATGCTCACAAAGAATTGCAACAATTTATTGTGGCAGCCAGCGGCAGTTTCGATGTAACATTGGATGACGGAGAATTAAAAAGAACATTCACTATTAACAGACCTTACAGAGGACTTCTGATTGTCCCCGGTATTTGGAGAGAATTAGACAATTTTTCTTCCGGCTCTGTATGCTTGGTTTTGGCTTCAACCGAGTACTCTGCCGATGATTATATAAGAGATTACAACGAATTCAAAGATTATAAAAAATGACATTCATTCACCCGCGAACCGATATCCTCACAGATAAGATTGGTGAGGAGACTACTATCTGGCAGTTTTGCGTTGTTTTACCCGATGCGCAAATCGGAAGTAATTGTAATATTTGTGCACATGTATTTATAGAAAACAATGTAATTATTGGGAACAACGTAACTATTAAAAGCGGTGTGCAGTTATGGGACGGGATAACAATTGAAGATAATGTATTCATAGGCCCCAATGCGACATTTACCAATGAATTAATCCCCAGATCAAAAGCGCACGACACATCAAAATTCAAAAACACTTTAATAAAAAAAGGAGCATCTATTGGTGCCAATGCAACCATACTCCCCGGACTTGTTGTAGGAGAATATTCTTTTATCGGTGCCGGAAGTTTAGTTACAAAAGACATTCCCGACTATACGCTTTGGTACGGAAATCCGGCAACCCAAAGAGGATATATCACCGAAGAAGGAATTTTGTTGGACATGGACAAAAGAGATGAGAATGGAGTTAAACACGTTTTAAAAATCGACGCAAATGATTAAATTTCTTGAAATACAGAAAATTACTCAAAAACATTCTGATGAAATTCATCAGGCTGCATCCCGGGTTATAGATTCGGGTTGGTATCTTCTTGGAGAAGAAACCAAACAATTCGAAAAGAATTATGCCCAATTTATCGGTACAGATTATTGTATAGGCGTTGCAAATGGTTTGGATGCTTTACGGATAATCTTAAAAGCGTACATAGAGTTAGGTATTATGCAAGAGGGAGACGAAATTATTGTTCCTGCCAATACTTTCATTGCGTCAATACTCGCCATTACTGACAATAGATTAACACCGGTGTTAGTTGAACCTGATATCCACACCTATCAGATTGACGAGAGTAAAATTGAAGAAGTTATCTCACCCAAAACAAAGGGAATTATGATAGTTCACTTATACGGGCAGTGCTCATACACCGATAAAATTGAAATGATATGTAAGAAATATGATTTAAAACTTATAGAAGATAACGCTCAGGCGAGTGGATGTAAGTTTAATGGAAAACGCACGGGTTCTTTAGGGGATGCAGCAGGACATAGTTTTTATCCCGGCAAAAACCTAGGAGCTTTTGGAGATGGTGGTGCTATTACAACTAACAATAAGGAACTGGCAAGAACAGCAAGGGCTCTTGCTAACTATGGCTCAAATATTAAGTATATATTCGAATATCAAGGCTTGAACAGCAGGTTAGATGAAATCCAGGCAGCCATTCTCGATGTTAAATTAAAACACCTGGACGAAGACAATCAGCGCCGGAAAGAAGTAGCACGTTATTATCTGGAAAATATAAATCACCCTGAAATTATTTTACCAAAAGCAGAAGATTGGGATGCACATGTGTTTCATCTATTTGTCATTCGATCTGCTTATCGTGATGAACTGCTTAAATATCTTAACGATAACGGGGTTCAGGCACTTATTCATTATCCGGTTCCTCCGCACAAACAAAAAGCTTATAAAGATTGGAACAACTTGCATTGGCCAATTACCGAAAAAATTCATAACGAAGTGTTGAGTTTACCCATAAGTCAGATAATAACTGATGAGGAAATTGAAACAGTTACAGAAACAGTGAATTCTTTTCAATCAATTGATTTGAAAAAATAAAATGAATAAACATCAATCATCATATCGGCAAATAATGAAAGCGACCTCTCTTTTTGGTGGAGTTCAAGTCTTTCAGATAATAATTTCAATAGTACGCTCAAAATTTGTAGCAGTATTACTTGGACCAGCCGGTATGGGGATTGTGGGGTTGCTTACATCAACAACAGGTTTGGTAGCAGGCCTAAGTAATTTTGGATTGGGAACAAGCGCAGTAAAAAATATTGCTGAAGCAGATGCTACAGGAGATGAGAACCGCATATCAATAGTTATCTCTGTTATGCGCCGATTAGTTTGGATTACGGGTATTCTGGGAGTAGCAATAACTCTTATCTTCTCGTCTTGGCTAAGTCAATTTACATTTGGCAATAAAGATTATACTATTGCTTTTGCATGGATATCAATCACGCTGCTTTTCAACCAGTTAAGCACAGGACAACTGGTATTACTACAAGGGCTCCGCAGATTACAAGACTTAGCAAAAGCAAATGTGTACGGCAGTATTGTAGGGCTTTTCATTACAGTTCCGCTGTATTACAAATTCGGATTTCAAGGAATTGTTCCTGTGATTATAATCACAGCATCCATTACTCTATTTTTTGTATGGTATTTTGCAAAAAAGACAAAGATTAAAAAGGTTAAAATTAACACAGAAATTACTGTTATTGAGGGCAAAAGCATGATGATTATGGGTTTTATGATTAGCCTGAGTGGATTGATTTCTATACTTGTAGCATATTTGCTTCGCATTTTTATCAGTCGTACAGGAAATGTAGCAGACGTGGGATTATATAATGCCGGATTTACCATTATCAATACCTATGTAGGAATGATCTTTACTGCAATGGCTACTGATTATTTTCCAAGGCTTTCCGCTGTTGCTCACAGTAACGATTTGTGCAAACAAAATATTAATCAACAGGCAGAAATTGCAATCCTCATCCTGGCCCCAATCTTAATGATTTTTCTGATATTTATTAATTGGGCGGTTATTTTGCTTTATTCTGCAAAGTTTTTAGCTGTAACGGGCATGATTTATTGGGCAGCATTGGGTATGCTGTTCAAAGCTGCTAGTTGGGCAGTTGGATTTGTGCTTCTGGCAAAAGGAGCAAGCAAGATATTCTTCTGGAGTGAATTGATTTCAAATATCTACATCTTAGGGTTTAGTATTTTAGGATACCATTATGGCAATCTGTCAGGATTGGGATTGGCTTTTCTATTCAGCTATTTTATTGCTCTTATTCAAGCTTTTGTGATTGCAAAAGTAAAATATAAATTTTCGTTTACTATGTCTTTTGTAAAGATTTTTGTTATTCAATTTTCGTTGGCATTGACAAGTTTTGCGATAGTGAATTTAGTGAATAAGCCTTACACATACCTGTTAGGAATTATACTCATTGGAGTCTCGGGCTGGTATTCATACGTAGAGTTAGAAAACAGAATTGGGTTAAATGAGATCATTAGAGATTCTATTAACAAGATCAAAAATAGATAAGAATTTATGAGCAACTTAAGTATACCGCTGGTTTCGGTCATCATCATAACTTACAACAGTTCAAAATATATATTAGAAACGTTGGAAAGCATAAAATCTCAAACATGGGAGAAAATTGAACTGATAATTAGTGATGATGCTTCAAAAGATAACACTGTTCAGATCTGTTCGAATTGGGTAAAAGAGAATCGGATACGGTTTTTCAATTCTAAAATAATTACAACACATCAGAATACAGGAATAAGTGCCAATTGTAATCGCGGATTACAGGCAGCCAATGGTGAGTGGATAAAGCTGCTTGCCGGAGATGATATATTATTGGATAATTGTATCGCAGATAATTTAGCTTACACACAACAATTTCCCAACGCATCCTTCATAATATCGGATATACAGGAAATTGACGAGAGTGGTGTTCCTATAAAAAAGAAAACTATTAATGAAGGACTGATTTTTTTGGTCACCAGGCCTTCTGTAAAAAAACAACTAAAGGCCTATACAAGATGGCCCGCCTTTTTAAACACACCAACTTTTTTCTATAGAAGTGATTTAAGTGCCAGAATCAATTACTGCGACGAAGAATTCAAAATTTACGAAGACATGTCTATGATATATAAGATTATAGGTCAGGGAATTAAAATACATTATATGAATAAACCAACTGTCAGATACAGGATTCATCCAAATGCTATATCACGAAGCGGAACAATTGATGAAATAAGAAAGAAAGAAGCACTCAATATTTTCAGAAAATATCGAAAGCAAAATCTGAACATACTCAATCCCATCGATTTATCTGTTTATTATGAGATCTGGCTGAGATTCAAATATAAAGGATTTTACGGGTTAAAAGGCATATCGGTATTAAAGAAACTGAGCTTGTTTTATTGGTATTTAAAGTTAAACGGAGTGAAATCGTATTGATATACTCTATTTAAATAAAAAAATTATGCGAGTGATTTGGGTTACACATGATGTTTTTGATGTTTTCTCTCCGTTTGTCAAAGGTAAACCAACAAAGGGTGGATCTTGGATTGCACCTCTATTTTATAGCATAAAGGATCTGAAGAATATAAAACTGGCTTCAATTACGCCTGTGGTGGATGGAATGGAACAGAAACAAGAAATCGATAATGTAACTTATTATTCTATCGGTATCCAAAAAGGTGATAATGTTTCCAATATGAGTAAAAGTTTGGTAAATAAGTATTTATGGGCAATAAACGACTTTCATCCGGATGTTATCCATATTCATGGTATCGAAAAGAACTTTGCACTTCTGCGCAAATACGTGGATGTGAGAATTCCTATTGTTTGTTCAATACAAGGTATTATATCACCCTGTATCGAATATCTAAAATACAGCATAGCTAACATTAATATAAAAAAATTTAAATCGATTAAAAACAGAGTCGGACGAGGCGGTGTGAGCTACATATTGAGAAAGTGGAAAGAATACAGCTTAATTGAAAAAGAAATATTTAAGTTGAATAAATATTTTATTGGGAGGACAGATTGGGACAAAGCGCAATTAAGTGCGATGAATGCTGATGCATTTTATTTTCATGGAGAAGAACTGTTGCGATCTCCATTTTACGATCATGAATGGGAAATAAATAAATGCGAACGTAATAGAATATTTGTATCATCGGCACAATACCCCATTAAAGGCTTTCATGTTTTATTACATGCCGTGGCTATTCTAAAAGAAAAATATCCGGATGTGAAAGTAATTGCACCATTATCTGCCATTAAAAAAAAATATTCAAGGTTTAAAGACTTTTTATTCGCCGAAGATTACTCCAATTACTTGAAAAATGAAATTAAAAAATTGAATTTGGAAGAAAATATTATCATGCTAAAAAGGTTAACTGCCGAAGAGATGGCTATGGAATACAAAAAAGCGCATGTATTTGTGTTGCCGTCTTTCATAGAAAACAGTCCAAACTCACTCGGTGAGGCGATGATGGTGGGAACTCCGTCGGTTGTTGCACCGGTCGGCGGTGTAACATCTATAGTTAAAGACTACGAAAGTTCTCTGTATTTTCCGGCCGGCGATTACGCGGTCTTGGCATATCAAATCAATCGGTTGTTTACAGATGACGTTTTGGCCCAAAATATCAGTAAAAAAGCCAAAAATATCGCGTTAAAAAGACACAATGTATCACAAACTACCGAGCAATATTGCACTATCTATTCAGAAATTATAAATCGGTATGAAAAGAGCAGGTAAATCAGCTATACTCAAACATAATATCCTGATAACTATAGAGGTAATAGTTCCCTTGCTGTCGACAGGAGGCATCTTACTTTAATTAAAAAAATAAACAAATGAAAGTATTAAATGTACTTTACGAACTTAAATTCTCCGGAGCAGAAATAATGTATGTTGATGCAGCTCCTTTTTTCCAGAAAAAAGGTTGCGAACTTTCCGTTGTTTCAACAGCTCCTGATTTAGGTGAATACGCCTCCTATTTTGAACGATCGGGTTATCGTGTTTTTCATAAGCCTCACCCTTCATCAAAGAAATATATTTCCCGAATTAAATATTACAAGGACTTCATTCGTTTCCTGAAAAAAGAAAACTATGATGTGGTTCATATCCACAGTAACTCCATTATGTGGGAAATGGCTCTTTGTGCCAGACTAGCGGGAAAACGCAGCGTGTATACTTTTCATAGTGTTTTTGCTTCTCATTTTTACAGTTATCCATATCATTTATGGAAAAGGTGGTCTGCAAAAAAAATATTCAGATGCAAATTTCAAACAATAAGTAATTCTGTATATGATAATGAGTTAAACCGGTATCATAACAAGACCAAAAAAATTTACAATTGGTACGGGAATAACCGGTTTTACCCTGCTCTCGCAGACGAAAAAAAAGTAAAAAGAGATGAACTTGGTATTCCGGAAGATGCCTTGGTATTAATTTCCGTAGGGGGATGCAATTCCGTAAAAAGACATTCAGAAATAATAAAAGCACTTCCACACATCATACAGAATTATCCTAACGTATTATATCTACATTTAGGCAAAGGAGAAACCGAAGCCGAAGAAAAGAAAATGGTTAATGATCTTGGCTTATCAGAATATGTAAGGTTTTGTAACAATCAGGCAGATATTCGGAAATATATGATTGCATCCGATATATATTTAATGCCAAGCAAGCACGAAGGCATATCCATTACTACTATCGAAGCAATGGCATGCAGCATACCTGCAATACTATATAATGTTCCTGGACTACGTGATTTTAACTCAACAGGAGAAAACAGTTTGCTCATTCCGGAAGACCATAAAATATTGGCAGAAAAAGTAATTTATCTGCACCAGAATCCGGCTATCTCTCTTAAGTTATCTGAAAATGCTCGTGAATTGGTAAAGACAACGTATCACCTTGAAAAGAATGCAGCCGAGATATACCAACTATATTTATGATCATGACTAGCAAATGAATACAGTAAAAAAACAGATAATACGACAAGTAATTCCCGTTACCATCTTTCTGATAACGATCTATTCGGTATTGGCATTTGTAAAAGTTGGTGTTCCAATGGTTTCAACTTTAAATAACACAACTTTGTGGTGGGGAATTTCTATTTCTATTTTATTGTTTTTCTTTTTATCAAAATACTCTTTTTTTGATAAGGAAAATACAAAAAATATGAAGATCGTCTGGTTTTATCTGCTATGGAATGCTATCTGCATTATAAGAGGATTATTTTTGGCTGAAACATATTGGGACTGGAAAGGATTGGTCAACAACACAATGGCTATTCTATTACCGATAGTGGCTTACGCGGCAACCAACAAAATACTAGTACAATCAATGCTATCTTTTTACGTGAAGTATGTACTCCCCTTATTTCTGATGTTTGTTGTTATTTTAAGAACCGACGCATATGGATTTTATCTGATTCCGGTAAGTTTCTTACTGTTATTTCTACCTGCACTTACATTACGACAAAAGATTCTTCTGCTGGTATTGACAGGCCTTGTGATTGTGTCCGATTTAGGAGCTCGGAGTAATGTCATAAAGTTTGGGATGCCACTTCTTATCTTGATATTATATTATTTACGAAACATAGTTAGAAAAAAACTTCTTGAGATCTTCCGAATCTCTTTGTTTGTAATTCCTTTAATTTTCTTCACACTGGGTGTTTCAGGGATCTTCAATATTTTCAACATGGATAATTATGTTCAAGGAGAATACACAGCCATGGGAACGGATGCAACAGGTGCGCCTGTAGAAGAAAGCATAACAGCAGATACTAGAACATTCCTCTATGAAGAGGTGCTTCAATCGGCTAAAAATAATGATTATTGGTTATTTGGACGTACTCCCGCAAGAGGAAATGACTCGTATACATTCGGAGCATTGACATACCATCAAACCGGAAGATATGAAAGATTAGCCAATGAAATAGGGCTCGCAAATGTATTTACATGGACAGGAATTATAGGTGTAATTCTTTACACGATGATCTTTTTCACAGCATCTTATTTAGCTGTAAATAAATCAAATAGCATCTATGCAAAATTACTGGGAGTCTATCTGGCCTTCCGTTGGCTTTATTCATGGGTAGAGGATGTCAACAGCTTTTCTCTCAATTATTTTATGCTTATGATTATCATTGGCTTGTGTTTTTCGCATTCATTCAGGAAAATGACAGACAGAAATATCATCTTTTGGGTTCGTGGTATTTTTGATACACGGTATGTTCGATATCAAAATTATCTTATAAAGAAAAGAAAATATGGAAAATAACCAAATAGCCGTTTTGCTAACATGTCATAACAGAAAAGATAAAACACTTGCTTGTTTGGCGTCTTTGTTTGAAGCAAAAATACCTTCGAACTGCCTTTTTGATATTTTCCTGACTGATGACGGCTCAACCGATGGAACGGAAAACGCTGTAAAAGAATTATATCCTCAGGTAAATGTATTGAAAGGTGATGGCAGTCTGTTTTGGGCAGGTGGAATGCGATTAGCTTGGAGAGCTGCTATACAACGAAAATCATATGATGTGTACTTATTGATAAATGATGATGTAAGGTTGCATGAAAATTTTCTAATTAACTTGATTGAAACTGACAAATATTCACTCCAGGAAACAGGGAAAAGAGGTATATATTCCGGCGCAACAGTTGATGAAAAAACAGGAAAGGTTTCCTACGGCGGTATCCGTATAAAATCACATCACTTTGTGATGAAAAGCCAGTTATTACCGGTTAAAAAAACGCCGCAAAAGTGCGAAATCACAAACGCAAATATTTTATGGGTTAGCAAGCAAGTTGTGGAATCAATAGGTATTCTTGACGAGCATTACACCCACGGGATTGCAGATTATGATTACTCATTAGAAGCACATAAAAAGAACATTCCGGTCTTATTAGCTCCTTTTATTGGCGGATTTTGCTCCAACGATCATGGTAAAAACTGGCAACAAGCAACTAAACCTCTAAAAGATCGGATAGCTTATTTAAAAAGTCCTAAAGGGCTAGCTTACAGTGAGTATTTATATTATATCAGAAAACATTTTCCTTTGTTTTTGCCGTACTCATTTGCCATGCTATGGTTAAAAACGTTCTTCCCTTTCATATGGGATAGATTTAAAAATTAAAACTAGAGATTTAATAACGTAAGATAATATGAGCAATAAACAAAAAGACATACTGTATATGCTTCATCTGCCACCTCCTGTGCATGGTTCTTCAATTGTTGGTGAATTTGTTAAAGAAAGCCAATTGATCAACAATTCATTTAACGGCAGATATGTTAATTTGCTCATGTCCCGATCTGTTAATGAAACCGGAAAAACTAACAGTTCCAAGTTATTCCGATTCATTACAATCTGGATTGAACTTTTCGGGAAATTACTCTATCGCAAACCGAATCTTTGCTACTACGCTTTATCTACCACCGGAACAGCTTTCTATAAAGATTGCTTAATGATAGGATTACTACGTATTTTCCAAATAAAAATAATTTATCATTTGCATAACAAAGGAATCAGACAGAACCAGAATAACAAAATAAATGATTTGCTATATCGGTTTGTATTCAAAAACTCAAACGTAATTCTCTTGTCAGAGCAACTGTATCTCGATGTGGAAAAATATGTTTTACCCTGGAAAGTTTATTATTGTCCTAACGGGATCAAAGATTATCAGATAGAAACAGAACTTCTTTCGATACCGGAAACTAAAGTGTTTAAGATACTTTTCTTATCAAATCTCTTCACAACAAAAGGAGTTTACGATTTAATTGAAGCTTGTGCTCTTCTGAAGGAAAAGGGTTACAAATTTAAATGTGATTTCATAGGCGGAGAGGGAGATGTAAATGAAGAACAATTTAATGCCTATGTAAGACAAAAAAGATTGACAGAAAATGTAAAATATCTTGGAAAGAGGTTTGGAAAACTAAAGGAGATAGCTTATGAACAAGCAGATGTCTTTGTACTGCCAACTTACTATCCAAATGAATGTTTTCCGCTGGTTATTTTAGAGGCCATGCAGCATAGTTTGCCAATAATATCAACTTTTGAAGGAGGTATTCCAGATATGGTTAAAGATGGAATTAATGGCTTTTTAATTCCGAAGCGCAACGTAAATGCATTGGCGCAAAGGTTGGAACTATTAGTGCGTCATCCGGCGTTGCGAAAGCAAATGGGAAGAGATGGACGAATAAAATATGAAAATAACTTTACCCTCAATATTTTTGAGCACAAGTTACTTTCTATATTACAAGATGTTACTAAATAAAAATATTTTGTTAAGAAAATGCTTATAGACATTTCAAGAAAAATATACAGGGGATATTTCAATACTGATCATAGTCCATTTATTTCTGAAGCTTTTATTGGGCTTGTAGAAAATAAAGCCGAAAAAGTGATCAGGTTAGTTGAAGAAGAAGACTTGTCTATGGGCCTTATTCTGGGTTTGAAGGGCAATACTCTTTGCTCGCCCTTTTCGGCTCCTTTCGGTGGTTTTCATTACAGACATGAACACCTGTCGTATGATATTATATTTAATTTTCTTTCAAACTTAAAAATATTTGTAAGCAAACACGGTTTCAAACAAGTTATTATCACCCTACCCCCAAATATTTATCAGAAAAATATGAATGCAAAATTTGTAAATGCATTCATAAGATTAGGATTCACTATGGGAGCTCCTGATATTCAGAATTGCATGAATCTAAAGAATTTTGATGGAACCTGGACAAAAGGAACTGTGGGTCAAAATTGTAGAAGAGCTATAAAAAATAACCTTTCTTGCAGTATAGTCACTGATGACAAATCAATGAAAGATGCATATGAAGTAATCTTAAGGAATCGTGTTGAGCAAGATAGGGAAATACATATGACTTTAAACGATATATTGAAAGTGAATACGATATTACCGGTTGATTTCTTTTTAGTAAAAGATAGCATGGGGTGCAATATTGGTGCAGGAGTTTTTTATAGAGGACATGATAAAATTGTTCAAGGTATTTTCTTAGGAGATGACATGGAGAAAAGATCGCTTGGAATAATAGACTTCCTGGTTATGAATATCTATGATCATTACAAAAAAATGGGCTTTGAATATATTGATTTAGGGATATCAAGTATGTGCGGCGATCCCAACGTAGGTCTGATCCGATTTAAAGAAATTCATAATTGTGAGTCGTCTCTCAGACATACGTTTTGGTGGAGTCCGGATGATGATCAATCATTTCAAATCAACAATAAAAATGAATAAATATGTTACACGAGTTCAACTTATTTAATGGCTCATTGAGTGAAATTAGCCAATCAAAAAAACTAATTACTACGTTGAATGCTCATTCATTCAACACACTTCATAAAGATACCTTTTTTAAAGAAGCATTAAAATCAAGCGATATGTTGTTACCGGATGGAATAAGTATTGTTTGGGCACTTCGTTTGTTAGTCGGAGAAAAATTAAAAAAGATAGCGGGAGATGATTTATTCCGACACGAAATGGAAAGAGTTAATCAAAAAGGAGGCAAGTGTTTTTTTCTGGGAAGTTCGGAAAAGACATTAAAACTGATTCAGGAAAAAGCAGGTAAAGAATATCCAAATATAAAAATACACAGCTATTCGCCACCCTACAAGCCACTATTTAGTGATGAAGACAGTCAAAAAATGATAGATGCAGTAAATGAAGTTGAACCTGATGCTCTTTTCATTGGAATGACTGCTCCAAAACAAGAAAAATGGGCTTTTGAACATTTCACTCAAATAAATGCCGGGCATATCTGTTGTATTGGTGCTGTATTCGATTTTTATGCGGGAACTGTAAACAGAGCACCAGCCTGGATGATATCTGCAGGAATGGAATGGTTCTATCGCTTAATTAAGGAGCCAAAGCGTATGTGGCGAAGGTATCTTATCGGTAATACATTATTTATTAAACATATCTTGATTGAAAAGTTATTTAAACTCAAAAAGAAGAATACTCAGCCACAAGTGATTTTGCATGACGTACTCTAAAAGGAAGGAAGATTATTATACTATTTTTCAGAATAAATGCTACTTTGAATGTCTAACGTATTCTAATTTACTTTGTAGTTATGGAAACAGAGCACTCAGGAATAAGATTCTTTTATCTTCTTATTGACTTGCTTCTTTTAAATTTAGCAGTTTTTATTGTTTTTCAGTTCAGTCCGGTTCACGATTATATGGATCTGCCGCGGAGAAACCTATATTATTTACATGCTAATATTTCTGAGATGATAGCATACACTTTATATGGTAAAAGAAATTTTTTCTTCACCGATAAGTATAGAGACAGGGTAAAAATTATAACCATACGTTTCATTATTTTAATTATAACTCTTTTCGTGTTGGGAGAGATTGCTCTTCCGAAAGGATATTTTAAAATATTTCTGTTAGAATATGTCGCATTTTTTTACGCCTTCAAGGTAGTTGTGTTTTATTTGATTTATCAATTTCATCGATACCGTCATATGAAAGGATATTCATTAAGCAGAGTTGCTATTTTAGGTATGAATGAATCGAGTCAGGTACTGGGAAAAATACTAAATAATAATCCCAGGTTAGGATTCAAATTAGTGGGATACGTTTCTGATAAAGAAAACCATAATCAAGAAGACTTAATAGGTGAATTGAAAGAGTTACCGGCTTTGGCAGAGAATCATAAAATAAATATGATTTTTGTAACAAATCCAAAATATTTTACCATTAAAAACACCAAAGAATTATTGGCATTATGCAATAAAACGGGTTTAAGAGTGAGATATATTCTCATGAGTGGGTATTGGAATAAATGCCTTTATAGGAAAGTTGAATCTGCGCGTTTTTTTGAAATGTTTAATCCACAGCAAGTTCCATTAGACGATCTAACATTACGTCTCCAAAAAAGGTCGTTCGACGTTCTGTTTTCATCAGCAGTTATACTACTTATGTTCAGCTGGTTATTCCCTTTAGTGAGTATTTTGATCAAATTAAATTCAAAAGGTCCTATATTTTTTGTTCAACAACGTACAGGAATAAATAACAAAACCTTTAATTGTATCAAGTTTCGAACCATGAAAGTGAATAACGAAGCAGATAGCAAACAAGCTGTAAAAAACGACAGCAGAATAACTTCCATTGGGAATTTTTTGCGGAAGTATAATATTGACGAATTACCTCAGTTTTTTAATGTTCTCATGGGCAATATGTCTGTAGTTGGACCCCGTCCGCATATGCTTAAACATACAGAGCAATATTCTGCTTTAATTGAGTATTACAAGGTTCGTCATTTTGTAAAACCGGGCATAACGGGCTGGGCGCAGGTAAATGGTTACCGGGGGTTGACCGATGAACTTTGGAAAATGCAAAAAAGAGTGGAATATGACATGGAATACCTGGAAAAATGGAATTTTCTATGGGACATCAAAATTATATTTATGACTCTGGTGGGTAAAAACGCGTATAAAAATGCCATGTAAATAATTTACCATATATTTGCATTTTTAAATACAATAACATAAAATTATGACAAAAGTAGCACTAATTACAGGTATAACGGGGCAAGATGGATCCTATCTGGCAGAATTTTTGATTGAGAAAGGGTACGAAGTACATGGACTATTACGTCGTTCATCATCATTCAATACAGCACGCATCGAGCATCTATATTTAGATGAATGGGTGAGGGATATGCACCAAAAGAGACTTGTTAACCTGCATTATGCTGATATGACTGACTCCAGCTCACTCATTCGGGTAATCCAAACCATACAACCCCACGAAATTTACAACCTGGCAGCTCAAAGCCACGTGAAAGTTAGTTTCGATGTACCAGAGTATACCGCTGAAACTGACGCTGTTGGAACACTCCGTTTACTGGAAGCAGTTCGAATTCTTGGAATGGAGAAAAAAACCAAGATCTATCAGGCATCAACATCCGAGCTTTATGGCCTAGTACAGGAAGTACCACAAAAAGAAACCACACCTTTTTATCCCCGTAGCCCATACGGTGTAGCCAAATTATATGGATTTTGGATCACAAAAAACTACCGTGAGTCGTACGACATGTTTGCGGTGAACGGTATTCTTTTTAACCACGAGAGTGAACGTCGTGGAGAAACATTTGTCACTAGAAAAATAACCATTGCTGTTGCTCGTATTGCACAAAATATGCAGGATAAACTTTATCTTGGAAATCTTGATGCCCTCCGCGATTGGGGTTACGCAAAAGACTACGTAGAATGTATGTGGTTGATGCTTCAACACAATACGCCTGAGGATTTTGTTATTGCTACCGGTGAAATGCATAGTGTTCGGGAGTTTTGCACTCACGCCTTTTCTGAAGTTGGAATTGAATTACGATGGGAAGGGAAAGGTATTAACGAAAAAGGAGTCGATGTATCTACGGGAAGAGTTCTTGTAGAAGTAGATCCGAAATATTTTCGCCCGGCAGAAGTAGAACAACTTATGGGTGACCCAACAAAAGCGAAAACTCTCCTCGGATGGAACCCCCGCAAAACATCTTTTGAAGATTTAGTAAAATTAATGGTAAAACACGATATGAAATTTGTAAGAAAATTAAAAGCCAAAGATGCAATAGACAATGAATAAAAACAGTAAAATATACGTGGCAGGACACAATGGCATGGTTGGGTCGGCAATCTGGAAAAATCTTGTGGCAAATGGTTATACAAATCTCATAGGTCGTTCTCACAAAGAAATGGATTTGCTGGACGGCACAGCAGTAAAAGTTTTTTTCGAAAATGAAAAGCCTGAATACGTTTTTTTAGCCGCTGCTCATGTTGGTGGAATTATTGCTAACAACACATATCGGGCAGATTTTATCTACAAAAACCTGCAAATTCAAAACAATGTTATATACGAAAGTTTTAAGAACGACGTGAAGAAACTATTGTTTCTCGGCAGCACTTGCATATATCCCAAAGAATCTCCGCAACCCATGGGTGAAGATTATCTTCTTACTTCACCTCTCGAATATACTAATGAGCCTTACGCTATTGCCAAAATTGCGGGATTAAAAATGTGCGAAAGCTTTAATATTCAATATGGAACAAATTACATCGCGGTAATGCCTACCAATCTTTATGGCCTGAATGATAACTTCGATTTGGAAAAAAGTCACGTTCTCCCGGCCATGATGCGAAAAATGCACTTAAGTAAATGCTTACACGAAAACAATTGGGAAGGAATAAAAAAAGACCTGAAAAAAAGGCCAATAAACGGCATCAATGATAACAGCACTAATGATGAAATTCATAAGGCACTAAACAAATTTGGGATTTTTTCCAATCATTTGGATCTTTGGGGAACAGGAAAACCCATGCGTGAGTTTCTTTGGAGCGAAGACATGGCCGAAGCCTGCGTTTTCATAATGGAAAACATTGATTTTGACGATCTGAAAAACGATAAACAAGAAATCCGCAACTGCCACATAAATATCGGATCCGGAAAGGAAATCAGTATAAAGAATCTTGCAGAAACTATAAAAGGAATAATCGGTTTTAACGGAGACATACGGTTTGACTCGTCAAAACCGGACGGTACAATGCGTAAACTGACCGATGTTTCTAAATTAACTTCGCTCGGATGGCGTCATAAAGTTGAAATAGACGAAGGCATAAGCTTAATGTATGACTGGTACATTGCTAATCAGGGGAAGGAATAAATAGTTTAGAGAAGATTATTATCGGGACTGAGGTTATGAAAATTGTTAATATATGTGTTACAGGACAATATGATGAAAACTTTTCGTATCAGGAAAATTTGCTCACAGATTATTTCAGAGACTCAAATATAGATACCGTAATTATCGCATCTAATCTTACTCCCAACACTCCAGGAAGAAAGAAATATAAATTAGGCGAATTCGACGACAATGGGAAAAAATTGATCCGGATAAAATGCTTTAAAATAAGTAACGATTTTGTCATCCAGCTTGGATTATGGAAAAAATTAACTCAGGAAAAACCGGACATCATCTTCCATCATAATTTGAATTTCAGTTCACTAATTGTATCCACGATCTATAAGCGGCTACATCGGAATACTGTTTTTTTTGCAGACAATCACGCAGATTATATAACTCGTACCAAAAATAAATTCTGGCGTTTTTTTTATCACGGGAATATTCTTAAAACCGCTGTCAAGTTGGCTACTCCCCATATCCGTAAATTTTACGGTGTAGCTCCATCCCGATGCGATTATCTTCGTGATGTATTCAACATACCAAAAGACAAAATATTTTTGCTCCCTTTAGGTACTGATACGAAAGCAGCTGAGTCAATCAAAGAAAGTAAACAGAAATTAAGGGAAAAATATTCTCTTTCTTCAAACTCATTTATCTTTATATCCGGTGGAAAAATGGGAAAAGATAAAGGAACACCTGACCTGATAAATGCAGTTAATGAATTGAGAAATACCGACCTTGCGGATATTACATTAATCCTTTTTGGTAGTTTTACTGATAAGGAGACGGAAGAATTGACGAAAGAGCATTCAGATTCTGTAATATTCAAAGGTTGGCAAGACCATTTAACGGTACTTGAGCTTTTAAAATTATCGGATGCAGCCGTTTGGTCTGTTCGCCACACAACGTTAATGGAAGATGCAATCTCTGTAAACACACCTCTCCTTGTCTGCAAATCCAGAACAACCGAACATTTAATTGAAGGGAATGGCTTATTTATAGAACCTTCCGATTATGATAACCTGTTATCAACAATGCGGCTATTTATTGAAAATCAAACAAGAAGCTCTTATTCAGAATATTGTAATGCCATGAGAGAAAAGTTAGATTACAAAAATATTGTCAAAAGAATATTAATTGATGCTCGTAATTAATTATCGTTAAT
>ENA-UOOM01000921-UOOM01000921.1-fermentation-metagenome-genome-assembly--contig:-NODE-921-length-30992-cov-4.083654_pt1 | contig 30992 bp, 33 predicted proteins | sample MGYA00245781_ERZ724031 | MGnify/ENA primary metagenome ERZ724031 (study PRJEB28704, sample SAMN03018317) | fermentation metagenome | biome: anthropogenic terrestrial biome; feature: soil; material... | reverse complement strand
AGCTGTTCCTCGGGTTGCCTCCTAAACGGAGGGATTTTTTATTCTCTTTTTTATCAGGGAAATGATTTGAGCTTATTTCCCAACCTGTTTCAGTCGTTTTCTCTTTTTTTGCTTTTATCCCCCAACGGTATGAAATCCCACGATACGCCTTTTGGGGCATATACTTTTGATCCATTTTGATTTAAGTATACATCATAGCCGTTGTTTGTTTTGTTACTACTTTTATAGGCAAGGAGACTTTTTCCATGGCACGAGAACCCTTTAGCCTGTCTAAGGCCATTCGCATCATCACCACACCTCCCATAGCGGCGCTATTGTCGCTGCTGATTCTCTATGGCGCCAAACCCCATGCGTTCGGGTCGGTGGGTCAACTTATCGCCATGATTGTTTTTCTCGTTCTCATTCCGCTGTCTGCCTATTTTTTGCAGCCCTTACTTAAAAAATATCGACACGCCGGCCGAGAAGGACAGCGCAACTTGGCGTTGATTATGACTTTTTTCGGCTATTTGTCAGGCCTTGTTGCCGCATTGCTCACCCGCGCACCCAAGGCTGTATTTTTTATTTATCTCGTCTACTTTGTTTCGGGTCTGTTGATTTTGTTTTCCAGCAAGGTGCTTCGTTTCAAAGCCAGCGGCCACGCCTGCGGCATTGCAGGCCCCGTTGCCCTCCTTGTCTATGTCTTTGGCGCACCGGGGCTCATTGGCCTCATTGCACTGGTTGCCGTGTTTTCTTCTTCCTTGCGCCTAAAGCGCCACAGCCTTGGCGAACTCGTCGCAGGCTCTTTCATTTCAGCAGCTACCCTGGTTGTGTTAATTCTTTTTATTCAACAGCCTTTTGCATAAACAAACCGCTCTATAGAGCGGTTTATCGATACTTCTTACAATAATTTTTCTGCCCATTCTTCTTGGTTAAATCCCAACAACACAAAATCTTTACCCACAACGAGGGGGCGTTTTACCAGCATGCCATCGCTTGCCAATAAATCGAACTGCTCTTCTTCGCTCATTTCTTTTAACTTGTCTTTAAGACCCAATGCACGATATTGCATGCCGCTCGTGTTAAAAAACTTTTTCAACGCCAATTTACCTTTTGCATAATAGTCTTTTAATTTCTGTTGATCGGGATTGTTTTCTTTGATGTCAACCAATTCATAGGACACTTGATGTTCGTCCAACCACTTTAAGGCCTTTTTGCATGTGCTGCATCGGCTGTAACAATATACTTTCATTGCCTTTCCTTTCTAAAACAAATTATTTTGCATTTCTGTTTACCATTATACCCGAAAACAGCCTTTTTTGCTTGATATCGCTGACAATATTATTCTTGTCAGTTTCGACACACCCCAACGAATATGATATAATACACCCATCCTTTATTCGTAATTTTCTTGCAGGAGGTATTGTTTTATGAAAACCGTCGGTTTTGTCGGACTCGGCATCATGGGAAAAGCCATGGTCAAAAACCTTTGCAAAGCAGGTATCGCGCCATTGATTTATGACATTGCGCGCCTGCAGAAAAAAGATGCACCCTTTGCCGAAGAACTCCTTGCCCTGGGTGCCGTGCCCAAAAACGCCGAGCAAATCGGTGCCGAAAGTGACATCCTCTTTTTGATGCTCAACGACGGCCCCACCGTGCAAAAACTGCTCTTTGAAGAGGGCGTTGCCAATCATTTGCGCCCGGGCAGCATTGTGTGCGATTTCAGCTCCGTCAGCCCGGTGGAGTCTGTTTTTTGCGCAGATAAATTATTTGCATCAGGCGTCGCCTTTATGGACGCCCCTGTCAGCGGCGGTGACAAAGGCGCCATCGAAGGCACCATGTCGATTATGGCGGGGGGCAATGAAGAAATCTTTGATACCCTCAAGCCTTATTTTGATATTCTCGGCGGCTCTTCCATTTTAATGGGTGATGTCGGCGCGGGTTCCGCAACCAAGCTCGTCAACCAAATCATCGTCGGCTTAAATCTCGTGGCCATTTCCGAAGGATTTGTGCTCGCGGCAAAAGCGGGCGCTGATCCCAAGAAGGTTTACGACGCCATCAAGGGCGGCCTTGCGGGCAGTGCGGTGCTCGAACAAAAGATTGACCGCATTCTTCAGCATGACTACCGACCCGGCGGCCGCATGACCATTCACCAAAAGGATATTCGCAATGTCATGAGCGCTGCGGCAAAACTCAATGTTCCTCTTCCCTTTACTTCGCAGCTGGCGGCTGTCTTTGATGCCCTGGAAGCCGCAGGTCGCATGGACGATGACCACAGCGGCATCATCCAATATTTTGAATCCCTGGCAGACGTAGTTGTAAAACAACAATCCTAACCCATGCAGTCAATCTTAATCGCAATAAAAAAGCAAGCTTTAGCTTGCTTTTTTGTCGGCTTTTGTCTTAAACTGCTGTATATCCGCCATCGATGGGCAAAATTACGCCGGTTACATAGGAAGCTTCGTCGCTTGCCAGGAAAATAGCGCCTGCATTGAGCTCCCCTTCGTTGCCATAACGTCCCAGAGGAACAGTGGCTTTCATGTATGCCGTAAATTGGTCGGTGTTGAGTACATCAACGGTCAATTCGGTTGCAAAGTATCCGGGGCAAATGGCATTACAAGTGATGTTGTATTTTGCCAATTCCGCTGCAACGGCACGTGTAAAGTTGACTACACCGCCTTTGGAAGCATGATACGCCACGGTATCAATTGCCGTGTTGCCAACCATGCCGTACATGGAAGCAATGTTAATGATACGTCCGTATTCTTTTTTCTTCATGATGTTGGCAAATGCTCTTGTTACATAGAACACGCTGTCCAAGTCTGCGCTCATGGTAAAATCCCATTCTTCGTCAGTCATTTCCAATACGCCTGCATTTTTTGCCGATCCTGCACAGTTTACCAATACGTCTACTTTGCCGAATTCAGCTTCCACTTTGGCTGCTGCTTCGTTTACAACGGCGGGAACCGTAACGTCGCACTGTACTACCATGCATTTTACGCCTTTTGCGCGAATTTCTTCGGCAAGTGCTTCCAGTTTTTCGACACGTCTTGCCATGATCACTACGTCAGCGCCTTGTCCTGCAAAACCTCTTGACATTTGCGCACCCAAACCTGAGGATGCACCCGATACTACTACTACTCTTCCTTTTAAATCAAACATAAATACCTCCACAATATTTTTATATGTTGATATTGAGATTATACCAATTCATAGAAAGAATGTCATTACATTTTTGATAATTTTTTATCAATTCCTATTATCGATTTTTATTTTCGCCTGATTAGGAGCCACTTGTCAGAACCAACTCTGCCGCAACGGCCGAGATCATGACTTTTCTGACCAATAACATCTCCTATCATAAACGCGCACCGCCCGATTGCAGGCTTTGCGAAGTTGCACCATTAAACACAATCACAAGCCGCAAACACCTTAGAAGGCAGCAGGGTTTTTGGACAGACATTTTTATCGCACCGATATGCTTGTGTTTCCATCAAGAGAACTAAAAACGGCAGCAACCAAGTCCATTTATGCCGTTGCCGCCGTAAACATCCTTTATGAAGCCCTTTCTTTTTCACAGGTAGTAGTTTTACACACCGCCGCGTTCAAGGGCTTTTAAAAAAAGAAGTTGTTTTTGGAGCTGTTCCTCAACATAATCGAAAAGCGATGCATTAAAATCATTGACGTCTTGATTGATTTGCTTCACATTTTCCATCAGCGCCTGACGTTGGGCAGCATCATAAGCCGAATGCTTGTCGAGCGCCATAATTAACACACTGTTTTCTTTATCCAGCTGTTCCGCAAAAGTCTTTTCTTCTTGAAAAGAAGGTTTAACAAACAACAACTCCAAGTTTCCTTTAACCGGTATAGCGTATATTTCTTTTTCTTCTTTTCCATTCGTTGCTTTTTGCGCAGGCACTGTAATATCTGCCTCCAATTCTCTTATCCTATACTTTTCTGCCAAATTATCAGCCAAAGCAGCCATACCTGCCAGCTCAAAATCTTCTTTGCTCAACGTTCGAATCTGCAATCTTATTTTTTCTTTTTGTCGATCGAAATATTCATCATGTGTTTCATGCTTAAAAAGTGTAATCATCTCTTTATTCCCTTCTTTTATCTATTGTTTATCGGTTTTTTTCGCTAACACCCGTGCACATTTCCATGCAATATCCTCAGGCATCAGTTTATTTTTATTTTATTATAACACATTGTTTTTTTCCTTTCTCTGTAAAAAAGTTCCTTCGGAAAAACAACTTTCAGAAATATATTGACAAATAAAACACAATGCTGTATTATTGAAAATATACCACATGCAGGAATGTTGTTCCGCAGAAAGGAACTTAATGCAAGTCGAAAAACCCCGCGATACCAACGTGCTTCAATCGGTCGACAATGTCTTGCGCCTCATTGAAAGGCTGCAGCAAAACGGCCCCATGGGCATCACCGAACTCAGCAAAGATCTGCGTTTGGGCAAAAGCACTGTCCATCGTCTTTTGTCGACCTTGGAAAATCGCAACTATGTCAAGCAAGATACGCAAAACAGCAAATATATGCTCGGCTTAAAATGGATCGGCATTGGCAGCTCCGTTCTGCAACAACAAAATCTTTTACAAATCATTCATCCCTATCTCAAAAAACTTTCGGAAAAATATAATGAAACAGCCTATTTATCCGTACTCAACGGCGAACAAATGACCTTTGTCGACAAAGTGCTCAGCAAAAACGCCATCATTATGGATATGTCGTTGGGCAGCAGCCTGCAGCCCTATTGCTCGGCAGGGGGAAAAGTCCTGCTCAGCCATCAATCCGCTGAATCTGTTGCCGCATTCCTAAAAGATATCGTCTTTCAAAGGCATACCAAAAACACGCACACCAACGCTGATTCTTTGCAAGAGGAACTGCTTGTTGTGCGCAAACAAGGCTATGCCATTGACAATGAAGAGTACGAAACCGGATTGATATGCTATGCGGCGCCCATTTATCGCTACACCGGTGAAGTGGTGGCTGCCATCAGTCTTTCGGGGCCGGCGGCGCGCATGGAGCGGCGCAAGGATGAGCTGATTGCAGGGGTCATTCAAACAGCGGCAGAAATCTCGCGCGTTTTGGGTTTTAAATCCGCATAAGACAGCGCAATGTTTACTGCAACGATATACTATGCTTTTAAAGCATCATATATATACATTTAAGGAGGATAGATAATGAAAGAAATCAGGTTTCATGGCAGAGGCGGACAAGGCGTTGTAAAAGCAGCCCATTTGATCGTTGATTCTGCCGTCCAAGAAGGAAAGTTTGCACATTTTATACCTTTTTTCGGAGTGGAAAGAAAAGGTTCCCCGGTTTTCGGTTACGGGCGTATCTCCGATACAAAAATCGATCTCAAAACACAGGTTTATAAACCACACTGCGTTATCGTCATGGACGACACGCTTTTAGATGCGATTCCCGTGTTTGACGGACTTCGCGAAGACAGTATCTTTATCATCAACACCACAAAAACACTTGAAGAATTGAACTTGCCCGACACAGTGAAAAAAGCGGCGATTGTCGATGCCAGCAAAATCGCAATCGAAACCATCGGCCGCAACATTCCCAATACGGCAATGCTCGGCGCTTTTGTTAAAGCCACGGGATGGGTCAGCCTGGAACACGTTATGGAAAACACCGACTTGCTCTTCGGCGGCAAAAACCCCGTTGCCACACAAACAGCTTATGACGAAGTGAAAATCTATGATTTGCAGGGAGGTAAGTAATTATGGCAAGAGATTTTATTACGCCCAAAGGCGATGAAGGCATTTATCAAATCGATACGGCGAGCTGGAGAACCTATAAGCCGGTTATGGACAAAGATATCTGTGTTGAATGCGGCATTTGCCTCACCTATTGTCCGGTAAATTCCATTCACAAAGAAAACGAAAAATATATCATTGACCTTTCTTACTGCAAAGGTTGCGGCATTTGTGCAAACGAATGTCCAAAAAAAGCCATTGATATGGTAACAGAGGGGGATAAATAATTATGGGCAAAACAATTGCTATTACAGGAAACACCGCAGCTGCATTGGGCGCTGCGCTGAGCAGACCCAAAGTCATTGCAGCATACCCCATTACACCGCAGTCGTCGGTTGTTGAGTATGCCGCTTCCATGATTGCTGACGGTCAGCTGCAATCTTCTATGGTACAAGTAGAATCCGAACACTCCGCAATGAGCGTTGTGCAGGGTGCGGCAATGGCAGGTGCCAGAACCTTTACCGCTACATCCGCTCAGGGCCTTGCATTGATGTATGAACCATATTTTCGTATGTCCACACTGCGTCTGCCCATGGTTATGGCCGTTGCAGGCAGAGAAATGACCGCACCCGAAACCATTTGGAGCGGACACCAAGACACCATTTCCGTGCGTGACGCAGGCTGGATTCAAATTTATGTTGAAGACAACCAAGAAGCTTTGGATATGATTATCCAAGGATACAAACTGGCGGAAGACAAAGATGTATTGATTCCTGTCAACATTTGCTATGACGGATTTTATATTTCGCATCTCTATGAGGGCGTTAATATTCCCGAACAAAGTGAAGTAGATGCCTACTTGCCGCCTTACAAACAAGAACACGTGATTCTTGACCCCGAAAAACCCATGGCCGTAGACCCGATGACACCGGGCAACTTGGTTATGAAATACAGAAAAAGCCATCTTGACGCCATGCAAAGAGCCTTTGCTGTTTTGGATAAAGCAGACAAAGACTTCGGCGATCAATTCGGTCGCTACTACGGTGGCACAGTAGAAGAATACAAATGTGACGATGCGGATATTGTTCTCATCACCATGGGTGCCATGAGCGGAACAGCCAAAGCGGCAGTAGACGAAAAACGCGCACAAGGCGTAAAAGTCGGCCTTTTGAAAATCCGTATGATGAGACCTTTCCCCAAACAACAAGTGGCAAAAGTATTGGCAGACAAAAAAGCATATGCCGTTATTGATAAAAACGTCGTATTCGGTTGGAACACCGGCGCTGTATACATGGAAACACAAGCCGCATTAAATCAACTGGGTTACAAAATTGCTTCCCTGCCTGTTATCGGCGGATTGGGCGGCGCCGACATCTCTTTGGAACATATGACAAACGTCATTGAAAAGCTTGAAAAAATGAACAAAGGCGACGACGAGCAAGAATGCTACTGGCTCGAAGATTAAAGGAGGAATTACAGTGAATTATATTGAATTGTTAGATAAAAAACCCGATTTGGTCACACCGGGCACCAGCGCATGCCAGGGCTGCCCTGCAGAACTCAGCTTGCGCGCAACACTCAAAGTACTGGGCGAAAACACCATTATGTGCATTCCGCCGGGATGTATGGCCGGAGCAGGTTGCGTTGGCTGGAACTTTGACAGTGGCCTGAAAGTGCCCGTGCACATTACACTGCTCGACAACACGGCAGCTGTGCTCACCGGCATCAACGAAGCCCACGGCAGAGATGTTACCGTTGCAGCTTTTGCCGGAGACGGCGCAACATCGGACTGCGGATTTCAATCCTTGTCCGCCACAGCGGAACGCGGCGAAAACGTCATTTATATCTGCTATGACAATGAAGGCTACATGAACACAGGTTTTCAGAGAAGCGGCTCCACAACCAAAGGCTCCATGACTTCTACGACTCCCGTCGGCGAAGTGGGCAAAGGAAAAGAGCAGCAGAAAAAAGACCTTCCGCTGATCATGGCAATGCACAATCCCGCATACCTTGCTACGCTTTCTCCCTCTCATATGTCTGACTTTGTTAAAAAGATGGAAAAAGCCAAGAGCATCAAAGACGGATTTGTCTATTTGCACATTTTCAGCCCGTGTCCCACAGGCTGGGGATTTGACGGAGCAAAATCCATCGAAGTTGCACGCAAAGCCGTAGAAACCAATATCTTCCCGCTTTATGAAGTGGATCACGGCGAATATAAACTTACCGTACCCAACAAAAACCCCAAACCCGTTTCGGAACTCTTTGGCATGATGAAGAAGTTCAGACACGTTTCCGAGCAAGGCATTCAAGACGTACAAAACTATGTAGACAAAAAATACAAAACACTGCAAGCCCTTGTAGGACAAGAATAAAACAGATAAAAAAAGAAGCCTGTCGAGACAGGCTTCTTTTTTTATCGCATTAAATGCGGTGATACATCCACTTTCCGCCCCTAAACCTAAGTGCCACCAGCACCAAACGAACGGTTTGCTCAAGGACAATGCCCATCCAGGCGCCGTGCAGTCCCAAATCAAACACAAAACACAACAGCCATCCTGCCAATGGGCGCAAAAACGTAATGCACACCAACGACACCATGGCAATATATTTCACATCCCCCGCAGCTCTGAGGCAGCCCGAATAGATAATCATGGATATTTGCGTGAAGGTAATGACACTCAAATACCACATCGTCATTTGGGCGTATTGCAAAATTTGCGGCTCGTGCGCAAACAGCGTAAAAAACGGCTTTCCGAGAGTAATACACAAAATGGCAACAATCAGCGAAAAAAGCACACCGAGGCGTTGTGCAATGCCACCGTAGATCCGCGCCAAATCGCGCCGCTCTTCGCCGAGGCTTCTGCCCACCAAAGCCACTGCGGCAATGGAAAGCCCGTCTCCCAAGGCAAAGGACAATATCAATACCTGCATACCGATTTGATAAGTGGCAAAAATCGTCGTTCCCAATTTTGCCACAATAATGGCATAGCTCATAAAGCCGATGCGCATAAACAGCTGCTCCGCAAAGGTTCCCGAGGTAATGTTGGTCAATACACGCAGGGTCTCTTTGTCAAAGCGCATTTTGGTAATACCCACAATAGACACAAATTCCGTGCGAAACAACACCGAAATCATGCTGACGACAAAGCCGACGCCGCCGCCAATGACTGTGGCAATGGCTGCACCGCGTATGCCCAGTGCAGGAAAACCAAAGTTTCCGCCAATCAACAAATAATTAAATATAATGTTGACCACATTGGCAATCATCGTTGTTTTCATCGATATTTTTGTGTTGCCCGCACCGCGGTGTGCCGCATTGTTAATGAGTGTTATGATGTTAAACCCAATACCCGCCATGGTGATTTTAAAAAACGTCGTCGCCATTTCATGGGTATCGCTTGCCGAACCCGAAAACCGCATAATGCCGTCGGCAAAGACCACACACAGCGAACTGATCAGTATTGTAAAGGCCACAGCAATGAGTAGTGTCTGTATATGCGCTTTGTTGGCACCCTCTTTGTCATTTTGCCCTTTGCGCCTTGCCACAATGGCCGACAGCGCAATGGAGAGCGAAATAAAAAGCGCAAGGGCAAGCAAGCGCGGCTGCCCGGTAAGCCCCACGGCGGCAATGGCCTCCGGACCCAGCGAAGAGACCATAATGGTGTTGATAATAATTACCGAACTGATCAACAAAGACTCCACCATAGACGGCCAAGCCACGCGGATGGTGTTGCTTAGCATCTGCTTTGTCGGCGGAAGTGCGCCCAGGGGTTTTACATCTCCCAATAGTTTTTTATTATTAAAAAAGTACATAGATTTTTTCCTTAATATTTTCTGAATGAGAAACACTATAACATCTTTTCAAAAAAAGTGCAATATAGATACACCCACTCTTTTTTCAAACAAAAGCGCCTCTTTTCGCAGCGAGTTTTGTCGCTTTTCATACTTATAACAGTGCCGCGACTTAGAAAAATAACAACTGCCTGTTGAAGCGGCAGTTGTTGAGTCCATTTTCTTTGCATTTTCTCAATAGTTCTCTTCAATGACCAGTTTTCCCATATCCCGCAGTTTTTTCGAGATAATTTTTAACACTGTTTGGCGCGGCATTAAACCGAGCTGCTTAAACTTCAACGTACCGTGGGCTTCGTTCATGGCATTGCCGATCATAAACAGCACCACATCTGCTTCATAAAACAAAAGGCAAAGCCTCTCCACCACAGTCAGCTCCAAAAACCTTTCCTCTGATTCGCCCAAAATGTTGTTGACCTGATTGAGCATAATAGCGCCTTCGCTCACCAGATCAATGCCTTTGATCTTATATTCCGGCGGCGTGCCGAAAAGCGACATGGAAGAAGTGACAAAATCCACCTCTTCTCCCATTTCGCGGGCAACCACTTCTAAGGTTGTAGAGCCGCACACCGCATGTTTTCCTTGCTTGCTTAAAAATTTTTCTACAATTTCCTTATCTCGCTCACGACTCACAGGCGGCCCGGTAAAGACCGTGAGCTGCTTTGCCTCCCTGCAGGTGATGACGGCAATGGTCGTATCATCCACATAGCAACCGCCGCTGATTTTTGCCGTCTTGTTCATCACGCGCCGGCCAAGGCTGAGCACATCATCGAATTGAGGAATTTTGCGGTTGATGTATTCGGTGATGCCGTCGATGCCAATGCCCAGCGTGTATTCTTGCCCCAGTCCGGCCTGGGTAACCCCATCGGAAAACAGCAGCAAGCTGTCTTTCAAATCCAAAACCCCCGAGGTTTCTCCCACCACCTCCAGCGCTTCGGCGTTAATTTCTGTTTTCAAGCGCATGGCATATCCGTTTTTGATGATCACAGGATCGGGATTTTCATAAACAAATACCGTAAAATGGCCGTTGTTCATGATTTTTACCGCGCTGAATGCACAAAAGGGAAATTCTTGCTTGCGTGCCGTGTGCATGGACAGCGCCACCGATTCGCAGGCGGCACGCATAGAGTGCCCCGAATCAATGAGCTCCATGAGTCTGTTTGCACAGGTGATCGCCGCAATATTGGCATAGACGCCTGAACCGATGCCGTCGCAAAGAATAAAAATCGTTCGCTCCACCGAGCGGTCGCACAAGGTATAGTCCCCACAGAGAATTTTGCCGGTTTTTAACTCTTGTATGGTATTATTTTCAAAATATTTCACGTTTCAGCCTCAAAATATCCTTATTGCAATTCTTCTTCCGAATACAAGTCCATGAGCCTTTTGACCAACTCTTCGCTTTGGGCGGTGCTTCTGCCCAGATAATGCGCCATTTTTTGAGAAAAGTTGATTTGGTGTTCCAACAGTTCGCGCGCATTTTCCAGCGTCTGATTTTTGATCAAATTCATCTCACCGCTGTCAAAACGCACCTTCGATATGTTGGCAAAAATGCCGATATATTGTTTTTCGTCACGCAGGGCATAGACCACTTCGTGGTACTTAATGCCGTATTTGTTGCGAATGCTCTCATATTGATCCACGCCGCCCGTAACCAGTTTTTCAAAGCTGTCCGCGTCAATCAAATAAGAGATTCGCTTGCCCATCACGGCATTGCTGCACAAAAACATGCTTTGAAATGCCTTGTTCATGTTGATGATTTTAAGTTCATCATCCAAAATCACAATGCCGTTGGGGCTGTTTTCGACAATTTTGTTCGTATGCTGCTGCGCCAGCCGTCTCATATACGGCAGACACATTTCAGCTTCAGCCATGCCCTTGGCAACGGCAATGGCTTTGTCGCGGCAGGTGTTGTAGCCGCATGCCCCGCAGTTGAGCTGCATTTCTACATTGCCTTTGCCCGTTCGGTCCAAAATTTCCGTAATAATGTGTTCCGGAATGCGTTCATCGATGATTTCGTTGTTTTGTACCGTAAACGAAATATCACACGATACCGTATTTTTCTGTTCTTGTTTATTTTTGTCCGCATATTCATAGGCATATTGCAAAACCGCTTGTTTGCGGGCAAATTTATTGTTGTCAATGGGAAAACCGGGTCCGTTGATGCACCCACCCGCACAAAAGAGCGGTTCGGCAACACTGTAAGTCCAATTTTGCGGCGGAATATCAAAAACTTCTTTTACCGAATCCGGCCCGCTCACGTCTAAAATTTCCGCATTGATGACATCGCAGGCAATGTTACCCGTTTTGAGCATACCTCCTTGCAGCGGAAACAGCCTTGCCATGCCCAGCTCACCGTGGCTGTCAAACACACCGTCTTCCAGCGTGCTAAGGTCCATTTCAACATCTTCAAACCATTCAATTAATTCGGTAAAAGTCAGCACTTCATCAATGGCACCCGCATTGTCCGGCCGATAGATTTCTTCTTTTTTTGCCGCACAGGGTCCGACAAACACCACCTTTGTGTCTTCTCCCAAGCGTTGTTTCAACAATCTGCCATGGGCAATCATCGGCGAGGTAATGGGTATCAATTTATCGATAAATTGCGGTCTGTATTTTTCAATATAATTTACCACAGCGGGGCACGCCGTGCAGATAATGCCGTTATCTTCCTTGTCAAAGGATTCCACGGCAACCACCTTTGCCCCTTCCGCCGTTTCCGAAATATAGGAAAATCCCAACTCTTTCAGGGCTGTGGGCAGCTTCTTGTGAAAGGCCTTTCCAAAAGCCGCCGGAAAAGACGGCGCCATGCTCACGGCCACATTGTGACCGGCTGCAATAATTTTTTTCACTTTTTCCACGCTGGAGCTCACGCGCTTTGCGTGCTGCGGACACTCGCGTATACAAGTTCCGCACTTGATGCATAAGCTGTCATCTATACGCGCCTGCCCTTCGCTGACGCGAATGGCTTTTACCGGACACACCCGCACACAACGATAGCAGTCGTGGCAGTTGGCCGTCACGGTATAAATTACTTGTTCCATATTTTTTTCCATAAGGAGCCTCATTTATTTCAATAGATTTACAACATAGTTATATCTGTATTATACACTATTATTATAGTCATTAAAGCTGCTTTAACGTCAACTCGTTTCTTTTGGTTTCCTCTTACTTCCTTGTGCAATCTTCGAAAAACCGCAGGCAGTTTCTTTTGAATAGGGTGCGTGCGTCTGACATGCTGCCTATTTTGGTGCCTCTTTGCTTTTGTACGCGCTGCGCCGATAGCCATACCCTTTGTTGGCAATATACACGCCGCACAAAATCAATGCCATGCCTGCAATTTGACCCGGCAGCACCTGCTCGCGCAAAAACACCACACCGGCAAACACGGCTGTGAGCGTTGAGATGCCCACAAAAGACGCCGAGCGATTGGTGCCAATGTAGCTGATGGCAACATTATACAAAGCAAAGCCGCAAACAGAACACAAAATGCCCAAATATAAAACGGCAATTAAAAATTGCATATCTCTAAAAGGCAACATGACAAAGGTCTTGACGGTGCCGTGCATGGCGCTTTCAACAAGGGCGATAAGCGAAAAGGCAATCGCTCCCGCACCAATCATCACATAGGTTTTTTCGATGGCACTATGCTGTGTGTTTTGTTGGATAAACACCGAAAACAGGCTGTAAGAAACAATGGCAAGAAACAGTATCATATAGCCCGCCACATCAAAAGAAGCCTGCAGCCCTTTGACGAGCACAATTGCAACGACACCGCATATGGTAATGCCAATGCCTATTACCTGCAGGCGCGTAGGCCGCTCCTTTAAAACCGCCATCGAGGCAATAATTGCCGCAATGGGAATGGCCGCCAAAATCATACCGCTTTCCGAGGCGGTTGTGCGGGCAATGCCGTAGGTTTCCGATAAAAAATAAAGAATCGGAGAAACCAGCATCAGCGGCAACAGGTTTTTAATACCCTTTTCTTTTAAATTGATTTGCAGCCAACCCAGTTTTACACACAAACTCATTATTGCAAACGCACAAATAAAGCGCCAGCTCAACAATGCAAGGGGCGAAATATTTGTCGTGATTTCTTTTGTAAACAGGTAGCTGAAACCAAACAGCACCTCTCCGATCAGCACGCTGACCACGCCGATTATCATCTTTTTTTTGTCAAGATTTTGTTTCAAGATTTCCTCATCATTCAACGATTATTTTATTTTTCTGATTCGTCGGTTTTTTGTCCCTGTGGCATCATAGCCGACCGTGTTGTACTCATAGAGCACACCGATATCATTTTTATTTCCGCAGATATCCGTCAACACAACCTCCGCTTGCAGCAATCCGCCGATTTGTTCCTCAGTCGTGTGCGGAGGCTGAATAGCCCGGCCTTCTCCATGGATTGTTAAAACAACGTCTCCTCTGCCGATGGGTCAAAGGAAAGCGGACGGCTAATTGTCATCTCTTCTTCATCAAGGGCATACTTCAGTCCGTCATCCGACCCCGCAAGCAAATATCGGCTTTTTTCATTCTTTCTTTTGCCGCTGCCATTTTTGTTTGCAAAATGAAGCTGTATTGACCAACACATCCTATATTATTTTTGTAAGCACTTCTACTTCCAGTCTTTTTTGTTCGCTTTGACGCGCACTTCTTCAATCACTTCACCTACCCCACTCACACGCAGGGCGGTGAGGTAGCCACCATAAGAAGCCGCGGTATCAATATCCCATGCATTGCTTTTCTCGTTGTATTTCGCCCTGCCGCCCCCCAATGCCGCATGACCGTAAATTTGCATTTTCCCGATATTTTTAATTTTTCCCCGATTCCACAGCACGCTTTTGAAGCTGCTTTCACGAAAGGGGTTTTTCACGCCCTCGGCAATACCTCCATGGGAAATGAGCACAAATTCGTTTTCCCAATACAGGGGCCGCAGCTTCATCCACCAAGCGTCGTTGATAACCGCCTCCTTGGTTCGATATTGCCTCAGCGTTTTTTTGCCGTGCTGCTTGAGCCAGTTTTCATCGGGTTTTTTCAGCACGTGCTGCGCCATTTCGTATTCATGGTTTCCTTTTAAAAAAACAGCACCTTCTTTTTCAAGCTCTCTGCACAACCCAATGACTTTTGACGAATAATTGCCTCTGTCAATCAAATCCCCCACTTGTATTATTTTTTCATTTCCCCTGTCCCAATAAGTATCCAACAACTCTTTGAACGTATAAAAGGACCCGTGTACATCTCCGATAACCAGTAAATTCATCTTTCGTCTCTGTTTCCTTTTCGCGTTTTTTGATTGACCGGCGGAAAATTTATGTCCTTGCGGTTTTTATTTTTTGAAAAGCGATTCTTTCGTCGTCTGCTCCGGTTCCGATGCGTATGGTTCTGCAGGCAACAAATCCGTTTTTTGCCAGGGATTTTTGCATGGGAATATTGTTTACATGGGTATCAATGCGCAAATTGTCACACTGTTGCAGGCACCAATCATAACAAAAGGAGGCTACGGCCCTTCCCGGGCGCTCAATGGCAATGCGGTGAATGACACCATATGCCTCTTCATTGAGCCAGCCTCTGCCGTTGATTTTTTCATAGGTGGGTTCAGGTTTTAAGGAAAAATAAAATACCCCGACAATACCCTCCTCATCTTGACAAATAAAGCTGCTGTTTTCTTCTATATCTTGCAAAATGAGCTCTCTTGGCGGATAGCCGCCCGCCCATTGCGATGCATTATCATTTTTTGCCATGAATATTTTGGCTTTGTCATAGACGTTCATGACACTGTCTATATCTTTTGTTTTTGTTTTGCGTATGCTAAGGGATTTTTGCTGTTTCATTTTTTATTTTCGCCCAAGAGGCGCTGTTTTCCTTTGTGATTTTTTATCTTTTTAAAAACGCTTTCCAAGCGGGCAACTCGTCCTTGGCTTGTCTATATCCCATCTCATAGCATTTTGTCAATTTATCATAATCTCGCTCCATGCTGTCTACCGGCATATTTCGGGGTATAAACACATAGGCCTTTTTTTGTTGCTCCAAGCGCTCAATTTCGTCTAATGTCGCGTTATATTTTTCGTGTCGTTTTAACATTATCTTGAGCATTTCGGGATATTTTTTAAAATACCACCTCAATAACTTTTCGTGCTTCAACGGTCCTTTGCGATAATCTCTTGTCCGCGTGCGCACGATAAAAAACTTTTCATAGCCTGCTTGTTTTGCCACATCCAGGGCAATGCCGCCTGCCAGCCCGCCGTCTACATATACCTGACCGTCAATGTCAATGGGCGGCATAAAAAAGGGAATCGTCGAAGATGTGCGCACTTTGCGCATCAAGTCTTGCAGACTGTGCATGTCTTCGCCTTTCCAATAAATCAATTCCCCGCTTTGCCTGTTGACAGCGCCGATGCGCAGCTTTGCGGGGTTTTGACAAAACGCATCAAAATCAAAGGGCAGCACGCCACCGGGCAGGCCCGTCTGCTCATAAATCCAATGGGCGTTAAAATATCCGTTGCCGCGCAGCATGTGGCTTTTGCCCCCAAAGTCGGCACTTTTCACAATTTCGGTAAAACACCTGCGTGCCCGCTGCTCATCGCGGGACAAATAATTGACGCTATGGCTGGCGCCCGCGGAGATGCCTGCCACAAAATCAAAATACAATTCGTTTTCCAGCAACACATTGACCACCCCTGCTGTGTAGCTTGCCCGCATGCCGCCGCCTTCAAAAATCAGTGCGGTATCAAAAATATTATTTTCTGTTTTTTTTCTATCCATTGTCATTGCTCCGCGCTCTGTGTTTTTCATAAAAAAAGACTGCTTTTGCAGTCTTGGGATTATTTTTCTTCTGACTCGGTGTTTTGCTGCACTGTTTCTTTTGCCTCTTCCTGTTGCAAATTAATTTGCTCTGCCTGTTCTGTTGAGGATAATTCTTCATTGGGTTGTGGGATAGTTTCTTGCGGCGTGTTTTCTGCCGCAGGTTTTACGCTTTTTTCTTTCGGGGGCTTCATTTTGGATTGAATCCACAAAACAAATGCCAAAATCAAAATCAATACCGCACACACCAAAAGCAATCCCGTTATAAAACGGCTGTCATGGACAAAAACCGTGTATCCTGCAATAAAAATTGCCACCGCAAACAATACCCATGCCAAAATTTTTCTTACCATATTCATTGTTTCATTCCTCGATTCACTTTCATATCCGCCGTCTTTTCGATATTGATATTTATTCTATTGTATACTTCTTTTCTGATGAAGAAAAGTTTTTTTCATAATTTTACATTGTTTCCCGGGCAATAATTATACGTCGATTATAATTTCTGTGCCCGTGGACAGGGGATTTAGCTGCACACCCAGCATTTCTTTGAGCAGGGCATAAGCGCCCTGTCCCGTGCAATGTCCCGTATAATACAGCGCTGTCGTTTGCTTCATATATTCTCCGATTTTTCGGATTGCAGCAACGTCAACGGCGTTTTGGAGTTCCAAATCAAACAGATGAAATCCGCCGATGACCACCTTTGCATACTCTTTCGACAATCTGCGGGTTTGTTCCATGATATTGACAATGCCGCGGTGTGCGCACCCCGTGACGAGAATTTTTTTGCCGTGGCGGGTGAGCAACAAATTTTGTTCGTGCGCAAAGTCATCTGCACTCAGCTTATCCTGCTTTTGCATCAGCAGTCTGGCATTGCCTGTGGGCTTCATGGTATCCATTGGCACGTCGGCAAAAATCGTCAGGCATTCGTCTATGTCCAATCGGTCTTGCACAAACACAAAGCGATCGTTGTCTCGCAGGCTTTGATCCAGTCCGATTGTGGTCAAGCTGCCGTCGTTTGCCCTGGCATAGCGATGTCCAAACACTTCTTGTTGCATATAGATTTTTGCGTGATCGTTGACTTGTAAAAACCGCTCAAGCCCGCCGCCGTGGTCGTAATGATCGTGGGATAAAATCGCTATATCCGCTTGTGCGATATCGATGTCCAGCTTTTTTGCATTCTCGTAAAACAACTCCCCTGCACCGGTGTCAAAAAGAATCTTATGTTTTTCTGTCTCAATCCACAAGCTGAGTCCGTGTTCTGTTTGAAGTTCTTCACAGACTGTTTGGTTTTCAACGAGCACCGTTATTTTCATCCTTTATCTCCCGTTTTCAATGAATGATTGCCGAGTTACTTCTCGTTTTTATTTTTGCCGTCGCTTTTTTCTGCCCGCAGCACGGCAAAGACTCCTTGCCCCGTTCCGTTTTTGTGTTCTTGAATTGCGTTGTCAAAGGAAAAGATCGTTTGTCTTTTCATCGTCACAGCAAATCCCGCGCGGTGCAAAAACTCCTCTATCTCGGCTGCGGTATAAAAGCGGGCATTGCGATAATAATCACTTGTGGCTTTTTTTGCCTCATATTTTTCACCCAATGGCGTGGCTCTGTCAATAAAAGCAATGACAAATACACCGTCTTTTTTGAGTATGCGATACACCTCGCCAAAAGCTTGGGCAACGTCAGTCAAAAAACTGTCCACAGTAACCATCAGTGCATAGTCAAAGATCTCATCCTCCACAGGCATCTCTTCCGCAGATGCCAAATGGATATCAATGCCTCGACTCCTGGCAATCTCCGCCATTTTGACAGAAGGTTCTATGCCCGCACATATGCCCAATTCTTTGGCAAACAACCCTGTGCCGACACCGATTTCAATGCCCTTTCCCTCGGCGGGCAGCAGCGCACGAATCGCTTCCAGTTCCGAAAAAAATAACCGGTCGTTTTCAACAAACCATTGGTCGTACTCTTTCGCCTTTTCATTGAATACATTTTTATATTCCATAACACTCTCCGCACTAAAGAAGGTCTGCTTCAGGACGGTCTTTGTGGACAAAATCCACAAGCACCTCGCAAGCAAAATGCGTTTCCAAAAGCTGCCTAAGCTCCTCTGCCGCTTCTTTGACAGCAGCATCGTTGATGCCGACAAATCCGTCAATGGGAAAAAAGATTCGCGTCGTATCTTCCGTGATTTTGCCCACATCGCTCTGCCGCCAAATCCATCTGCGCGTGCGAATGCGCACCTCATCGCAATAGACCAAATCCCCCGCTTCCACACGCTCTTCTTCGCTTTCACCCAAGGGCAAAAACACCTCATCCGCCCTGCTGAAGCGCACTGCAATATCCCCCGTCAGCGCATTCATATCATGCGAGCCCATGGGCAGCAGATATTTCATGGAAACGGCGTTGCTCATATCCACCGCTGTATTAATCGAAGCCAGGGCATGGCCCTTTTGCACGCGTTTTAACATCGCCTCAATGGAGGAAGGATATTTGTTGGGGTTGATCCCCACGGTTTGCATGGCTTGTCGGTAAGGCAAAATGGCTGCGTGTTCTTTCAGGTTTTCATTTTCCAATTTCGCCATTGTTTGCTGCATTTGCCCCTCAAACATTTCTTTAACAGCCTTGTTGGCCTTAGTATTGTCTATTTTCTTTGCCGTCACAACACCTACACAATAGGTGGGCAGGGCGCGAAAAACTTCTTCGTATACCTTAAATTTCATCTTCGATTTCCTTCTCTATTTTATTTTTGGTTTAATGTTTTCAAACGGAGCAAGGGCCTGCAACATCTTTTCTTTGATGATTGCCACACCCCCCGCGCGGCGGCTTTCGATGTTGATAACCATGATGGGATCGTGCAGCGACAGGCGCATCAGCGCCCAACCGTCACCGTTTTGCTCGTCGGCTTTAATGCGCACCCCTTCATAATTCGGTGCTTCAATCTCCCAACCTGTCTGCTGCGCAGCATAGTGGGCAAAAGCATTCAGCGCTTGGTTGCCATAGGCTTGAAAATCTTCACCGTCAATGTGCATGCGCAGCTCCTGAGCCTCCTTTGCCTCTTCAAAGTTTTCCAACAAATCCGACACATTTTTATTTTCCTCTATCAATGAAGCATATAAAATGAGGATTTTTACCGCCATATAGGCGCCGTCATCCAAAAAATAATTTTCCATCAAGGCGCCGTGACCGCTTGTTTCAATGGCAAGCGGGGCATATTGCCCTGCCTCATTGAGTCGAACTGCTTCGTCAATAACGTTTTTGTATCCTCTTTTGAATCGATGATGCACTGCGCCGTTGCTCTCGATAAATTCTTTGAGTGCAGCAGAAGTCACCGAGTCGGTGACGATGGTGGGACGCGGTTTACCGTCTTTTAGCACGATCAGTGTCATCAGCGCAATGAGCGCATTGCGCGCAATGATTTTTCCGCCCTTGTCCACCACGGCCGCCCTGTCCACATCCGTGTCAAAGATAATGCCCATATCCGCCTTTTGCAAAACAACCTGCTGTGCAAAATTTGACAACACTTCGGCATTTTCCGGATTGGGAATGTGCCCCGAAAACGTGCCGTCGGGCGCCAAAAACAAACTGCCCGAGGTGTCGGCACCCAGTGCATGAAGAATGTCGACAAAAAAACCTCCTGCGCCGCCGCCGGCATCCACAATGATTTTTTTCCCGCTCAAGGGCGTAGCCTTGCCGGTTCGTTTGCGAATGACATTTATCAGATGCGCGGCATAGCGCTTCGTCAAATTCAACGGTACTATGTCGCACTCGCCCATCTGCACAGGCTCCAATGTGGCGTCCAGCAAAATTTGCCGTATCATTTCCTTATTTGCCCCGCCTGAGCGCGTAAAAAACTTCATGCCGTTTCGATTGGCCGGCAAATGGCTCGCCGTTATCATAATTCCGCAATCGGCATTGATTTCTTCAAAAACAGTGGACATAAAAATCGCCGGTGTTGAACTCAGCGCCGCATCATAGACTCTAAAACCCTCCGCTGACAACCCGCGCATGACCGCGCCCTTGAGCACGGGTCCGCTCAGGCGGCTGTCCATGCCCACTGTGGCAATGTATCCTTCTTTTTTGTCGGGGTTTTGTTTTTTGACCGCACGGGCAAAGGCACGGGCAATGGCATAGGCCGTCTCTTTATTCAGCGTTACTTTTTCGCCCTCGGTTTGCAGCGCAACACCGCGCACGTCCGAACCGTTTTGCAGTCTTAACAACTCTTGTCCCATTTTTTCTCTCCGTTTCATGGTTTCAGCAGTTTTTATACTATATTATGAAAAAAGTCCCAACCATTTCCAATAAGGAAAATAAAATGCCAGCAGCACCAGCAGGGTCACTGCCGTCATGGGCAGCCCAAAACGCAAAATTGTTTTTTCGTCAAAATAATTTTGCGCCACCCCCACCGAAATGCTCACACGGTGAAAACTCATCAAATAGTGAATGCTGATAGCAATATAAAGACTGAGCATCACCACATGGGGCTCATACCTTCCCGCAAACAACAGCAAAAACCCGGGAATAACAATGGCTGAAGTGCCCAGTGCGCTGCCCAGCAACATATGCAGTGCCATGGCCACCATCACGGCAATGACCAGCGGCCATATTCCCCCTGCGTTTACAGGCATAATGTGCAGCAGTGCGCCGTTGAGCATCTGTGCAAGCCCAGCGGTTTTCATCGAAGAGCCGATGGCAAAAATGGCCATTAAAAAAATCAACATATGGTAGTTTAATTTTTTGATTTGAGAAATTTTCACCAACCGAAACACCATCAAAATCAACACGGCAATCACTGCCAGTTTGCCCGCGGAGATGCCATGCAGCCCTTCGGTGATCCAGGCAACCATCAGCGCCAGCAAAACGACGAGGATTTTTTTCTGTTCTTTGTTCATCGGCGTTTTGTCTTCGGGAAAGTGCATGAGTTTGATATCAATTTTTTTCAAATCTTTTCGAAACACCAAATAATACACCACCCCGATGAGCATGGCCGAAAGAGCCGTGGGCAATGTCATATATTTCACCCACTCCAACCATGTCAAAGACAGCTCCGTCATTTCCATGACACTGGAGGTGAGCATGGCCGTGCCGTTGACAAACATCAAGCTGACAATATTGGAAGCGGCAAAAATGCTGAACAACAACGCACTTTGGGCATCTTTGTTTACATTGGCCTCTTTCATAATCACCACATACACCGCACAAATCAGCAGCATACGACTCATGGGGTCATAGAGCACAAAGGACAGCACCAGCTCAATGACAAAAGAAAACACCAGCAACATCGGCACCGAAGAAGAAAAGCGCTTGAGCAGTGACTTGAGCGCCTTATCCGCCAAGCGATAGGCCACCACGCACTGGGCAATCATCATCACCGCCACCAGCACCAAAAAAGAATCCGAAAAAAGAAAACCGAATACGGCACGGGGTGTGTTGTTTGAAAACAGCAAAAACACGATCAGCAGCATAATTGAAACCGCCGTGCGGTCAAACCACTTGGTCATCCAGGCCAGCAGTGTAAACAAAAATGCCGCCAGCACGATGCTTGCGGATGTATCAAGCCCAAAGGGGCGCATATAGATTAACACCGCCGCAGCGGCAATGCAAATTGCCAAACGCAACAGGTGTGTCTTGTTTCGATATCGTTTTTTCAATGACTCAATTATCTGCATGATATCCCGACTTTCGATATTTTTTTATTGTTTATCGATAAAAATATATTGACAAACGGTTTTTTCGGCAGTATACTTTGCCCTGTGAGGTGATGGATATGAAAATCACGGGAAAACATTCCCTGTCTGTTGTTATTAAATGGATGATACACATTGCCATGGTTGCAGGCATCGCTTTAATGCTTAGCCTTCCTTGGACACTCAAATGGCTGATGCAGCTGTTGTTTGAGAATGTTTCATCCCATTATCGGTTTTATCTCATTATATTATATGTCATCGGTTTGTGTCTACTGTTTATCTTAAACGAACTGCGCATCATGTTTGTCTCTCTGGAGCGCACAGATCCCTTTGTGTATCGCAATGTCATCGCCCTGCGCCGCATGGGCGTAGCGGCAGGCATTCTCAGCCTTGCCTTTGTCGTTAAGATGTTTGTCGTCAACACACCCATGACGGTTTTGTCTTTCTTTGTCTTTTTTGTGGCGATGCTGCTGTCCTTTGTTTTGGGCGAAGTATTTCAAAAGGCCGTGGCATATAAACAAGACCACGACCTGACAATATAGGAGGCGCACCATGTCAATTATTGTCAATTTGGATGTCATAATGGCAAAACGAAAAATCAGCGTCAACCAGCTCAGTGAACGCATTGGCATCACCGCCGCCAATCTTTCTATTTTAAAAACAAACAAGGCCAAGGCCATACGCTTTTCCACCCTTGAGGCCATTTGTCGCGAACTAAACTGCCAACCCGGCGACATTTTAATTTACGAAGAAGAGGGGCAGAAATGAAAATGACTACCCAATCAGCCATCAACAACAACAAACCGAACACGAAACTGTTTTTGTTTGCCACGGCGCTGGGCGTTATCTTTAATGTCTTGTTTCAACGCCTTTGGCAGCTGAATGTCAATTATACGATATTGATTTTTTTGATTGTTGCTGTTACTTACATAACTCTCAAGCACACCTTGGGATTTAACCGTGGACATTTTTTGGTCGGCGCCTTTACTATGCTGGCGCTCGCCTTTTATTTTTCACTCTACACCAATCAATTTTTCAAGATGGTCAATTTTGTGCTGATTCCCGTTTTTTACGGCTGCAGCATTCTGTTTGCCTATGGATACCGTCCACGCGTCCTCAGCATCTTGCGCTTGCTTTTTTTGCCGCTGCTGTCTGTTCATCACTATTTTTTAAACAGCGTCAAGATCCTCTCGCCGTCCAAAGAGGTTCACTCGGCTAAACGCAGTGTTTTCATCGGCATTATACTCAGCATTTTGCTGCTGCTGATTATCGTGCCTTTGATGATATCTTCCGATCAAATGATTACCGCGCTTTTAACCAACTGGTTTAAGGATTTGCACTTTGATGTAGTGAACCTTTTATCCTATCTGTTTTGGTTTGCGATGGTGGCCTCTTATGCCTATGCCTCTTTGCGCCTTTCGCTGCGCACCTCTTGCCTGCCCGCTGACAAGGCATTGTCCGAAGGCAATACCAACGCGCTCGCTTTTCCCGGACGCAAAACGACGATTACCACGGTGTTGTCTGTTTTGACCGCGGTCTATATTTTGTTCTTTGCTTTGCAGTTGTTTTATCTTGTGGGCAATCTTCGCCTCGGTCTTCCCGCAAACTTTGACTATGCCGCCTATGCGCGCAGCGGATTTTTTCAACTGCTTGCTTTGAGCTTGATTAACATCCTCATCCTATCCGTGACCTTTTATCTGCTGAAAAACGAACAAAACCTGCATTTTGTCAAAGTCTTGCTCGTTTTGTTTACTTTTCTGACACTGCTGCTGGCTTGCTCGTCATTGTATCGCATGTATTTGTATGAGCATACCTACGGCTATACCATGCTGCGGCTGATTGTGTTTTTGTTTTTGTATTTTGAAATTGCCACACTGCTCTTGACCTTTGCATTCATCTACCGCCCCTCCTTGCCCGTTGCAAAAATTGTATTGATTGCTGCCGTGCTCTATTATACGGTAATTATTTTTGCCAATCCCGAAGCCTATGTTGCCAAAAAAAATATCGATCGTTATTTTGAAACCGGCAAACTGGATTCGGCCTATTTGTCCGGCTTGAGCGTGGATGCCGCACCGCAAATTTTGCGGTTGCAAGATGAAGAAAATCCCGAAATCCTATTTTTCCTGCAACAACAACATCGTCGTGCATCTTCCTTTTCGGAAAATCACGACATCCGTGCATATAATTATGCACGCTACAGAGCCGCTGATTTGTATGCGCCTCTTGCCCTAAAAACACAGTGGTTTCAAATTTACCTGCAAAACAACAGCAGTGCAGAAGTGTTGTCTTTCAACATCACCGGCGTAGCGTTTTCAGCCTCTTCTGCCGCCCCTTTGCCATCAGGAGAAAGTGTTATGCAACTGCTCAGCAGCACGCCGTCAGCCACATACACCGTTGTGCTGCAATTTGCCGACGGACAAAGCCACAGCCAAACCCTTGTTCTTTTTCCCGATTTCGACAAAGCCACCTATCTTTCCATTGTTGACGAAAACGGCGGTCGGTGGATTTATACCCCTTGACACTTTTTTATGCAGCCAACGACGCTGCCGCCCTGCACCAAGCAGCCATGTCTTTGGGAAACATTTTTATTTGCCGCACTTGAATCGTTTTGAATCACATGAAAAAAGCGAGTTGCCAGCTTGGTTTTCGGCTCGCTTTCTTTTTTTCTCACCAACAAGGCACTGTGCTATAATAATATTATAGCACCCGTGCTGACACATCAGCTCATGCTGTGGCAAAAACAGCGGCTTATCTTTTGATTTGGGAGAAAAGAAAGTAATGAATATTTTAATCAGTGCTTGTCTGCTTGATCTTTGCTGTCGCTATAACGGCGTAGCTCTTTGTTGCCCGCTGCCTGCCCCGCTCACAAGCCGCCATCGTCTGATTGCCTTTTGTCCCGAAGTATCCGGCGGGCTGCCCACCCCGCGCCCCGCCGCAGAGCGCCTGGGCGATAAAATCTTGACACAGCATCAAACCGATGTCACCGCCGCCTTCCAAAAAGGCGCCGAAAGGGGCCTTGATTGCTATCGGAATATGCATTGTCATGCGGCCATTCTCAAATCAAACAGCCCTTCCTGCGGATACGGAACCATCTACGACGGCACTTTCACAGGCACACTCACTGCGGGCAACGGCCTGTTTGCCGAGCTGCTTGCAGACAACCATATCCCGATTTTCAACGAATATCAACTGCAGGACTGTCTTCAATTTTTAGATTCTTTGTAACATTTTGTTTCATTTTCCATTCTTGCGCTTCCTTGGCCATTGCATTATAATGACAATAACTCAGTGATGTTCGGAGGGTTTTTCATGTCTGTTTATCACTATGAATATGCCATCAAAACCGAAAAACAGCAATTTCACAACATCACCTTGCTGGTGCAAGACGCCCTGCGCCAAAGCGGCGCTGTCGAGGGCATTTGTCTCGTCTTTTGCCCCCATACCACTGCTGCCGTCACATTGAACGAAAACGCAGACAGAGATGTGGTGACTGATTTGTGCTTTGCGCTTGAAAAAACCTATCCCGATCGAAACGAATTTCGGCACAGCGAAGGCAACAGCGCTGCGCACCTCAAATCGAGTTCTTTCGGTGCGTCCCTCACACTACCCGTTGCAGATGGTGCGCTCAAACTGGGCACCTGGCAAGCTGTTTATTTTTGTGAGTTCGACGGTCCGCGCAGGCGAAAGGTTTTTATCACCATTCTCACCTGATCACCACAAAACCATGGAGAAGCAATTCTATGAAAAAATTTTTTAATAAGATTTTAAAGTTGTTCATCATCACCATTCTCATCTTGGCAGCCCTCTACATCGGCTTTGGGTTTATCACCGGAGGCTTTAAGGCGACCGTCACGCAAACCGTCTCCATCAACGCCCGACCCCCCGCCGTGTGGGCAGTGTTGACGGATTTTGAAAAATACCCCGACTGGAACCACTCGCTTCGTATTGAGGGAGATGAGTATCGGGCGGGCGAAAAAATACGCGTGACTTTATTGGACAAAAACGGCGAAGAGAGCGACACCTTTACAACGAAACTTCTCACTTACAGTCGTCCCGAGGCCATTATTTGGAAAAGCAGCCTGCTCTTTGGCGGCATATTTGACGGCAGGCGGCAGTTTTATCTGGAACTGCAAAATGACGGCACCACGCTGTTTACGCAGACGGAGGATTTTTCGGGTATCTTGGTTCCTCTGGCGCGCTTTGCGACTTTAAAAAACACAAAAGAACAATTTTCCACGATGAATGCAGCGCTCAAGGTGCGCGCAGAGCTTTTGCAATAGCGCAGAGGCAAATCTGTTTGCACAAATTCACAAATAAGGTGTAATTATGCAATATTTTCTTTATGGCGATGAAGAAGTCGATTATTTGAAGAAAAAAGACAAACGGCTCGCCCTGGCCATTGATCGCATTGGCCCCATTCAGCGCAGCGTGGACCCCGATTTGTTTTCCGCGCTCATCTCCTCCATCGTCTCTCAACAAATCTCTTCCAAGGCGGGCAAAACCGTTTGGGATCGCATGTGTGCGGCACTTACTCCCCTCAGCCCACAGGTGATTTGCAACACCGATGAGGCCACAATTCAATCCTATGGCATGAGTTTTCGCAAAGCCGGCTATATCAAAAGCGCCGCGGCTGCCGTGTGCAACGGCGAGATTGACCTGGATTCTTTGCATGCCAAAACCGATGAAGAAGTTTGCCTGACGCTCTCGTCTTTGCCGGGTATTGGCACTTGGACCGCTGAGATGCTGATGCTGTTTTCCATGAACCGCAAAAACATCTTCAGTTACAACGACTTGGCCATTCATCGCGGGTTGCGCATTTTATATGGCCACAAACAAGTCAATAAAGCCCTGTTTGAAAAATACCGTCGCCGATACAGCCCCTATGGCAGCGTTGCCAGCCTGTATTTGTGGCATATCGCCGGCGAGACGGAAAAATAGATATAAAGGAAGAACTGTCGATGCCAAAGCCCTCTTCTGCCAAAATTTACGGTCTTTATGATACTTCGATTGGTTTATTGAGCCTGTCTTCCGAAAAAGGCGCCCTGACTGAAGTGTTGTTTGGCAACGCCTTGCCTGCACAGGCAATCGACGAAAAAAGTCCTGTGACCGACCGGGCAGTCGAAGAGTTGGAAGAATACTTTGCGGGAAAGCGAAAAGTCTTTAGCGTGCCCATTGCCCTGAAGGGGACACCCTTTCAAAAGCGTGTTTGGCAAGCACTGCTCGATATTGCCTACGGGCAAAGGTGTTCCTACAAAGACATTGCCCTCAAAATCGGCAGTCCCCTAGCCTATCGCGCCGTGGGCATGGCCAATCACAACAACCCCATCTCCATCATCGTCCCATGCCATCGCGTTGTCGGCACCAACGGCTCCCTTACGGGTTATGGCGGCGGCCTGCCTCTAAAGGCCATGCTTTTAAACCTTGAACAGCAGCATGTTTCTCAGCAAAATGCTGCCGCTGTGCATAGCACACTCTTTGATGCTGATTTGAATCAAAAGAGATGAACTGCCTTGAAACCTTCCTTGCGCTGCCTACGGCAACGCGTTATAATAATACTATCTTGCTGTGAGGAGGAGACTGCTTCTTGAGCATCAACAAAAGCCCCTTTTCAAAAGAATCCGCCACGAAAAAAAACTATCAAACCCCTCCATCCACCAGCCGACGACACTACGGCAAGCGAAAAAACTACGTTTTGTTTAACCGTTCCGCCGTTGTTATTCTCCTGATGCTTTTCCAACTTTTTCTGCTGATTTATGTACTGTTTCAACTGACGGAATACGTCAGTATTTTGCTGTCCTTTAACTTTTTGCTGAGCTTTGTCCTCGCCATCTATATCGTCAATCAAACCACCAACCCCGCCTACAAAATGGCCTGGCTGACGCTGATGTGCCTGTTGCCTTTTTTTGGCGCGTTGTTTTATTTGTTTGTCCAATTCGACCCGCGCTCCAAAAAAATGAAGGCACGCATGCAGCGCCGTGTCGAGGAGACTTCTTCGTATTTGCAAGCAGATGAAGAGGTGCTCTTTGCCATGCGACAGCGCAAATCCGCAACCATGGGCATTGTTCACTACCTGCAAACCCACGGCCCCTATCCTGCTTATCACAACACCGACGTCACCTATTTTTCCCAGGGCGAAGAGGCCTTCGAGGCCATTAAACAGCGCCTGAGAGAGGCTACGTCTTTTGTTTTTCTCGAATATTTTATTGTTTCTCCCGGCAGCATTTTGGACGAACTGCTGGATATTCTCCAAGAGCGCGCCGCTGCCGGCGTCGAAATTCGTTTTTTATATGACGGTTTTAGCCACTCCAAATCACTTTCCGATACGTTCTTGGACGAACTGGAAGAAATCGGCGTACAGGGACGCGTCTTTCAACCCCTCCGTCCTTTTTTGTCCACCGATCAAAACAACCGCGACCACCGCAAAATTATGATCATTGACGGCAAAATCGCCTTTACGGGCGGCTTTAACCTGGCAGACGAATACGCCAACCGCATCACGCTCTACGGCCATTGGAAAGATGCCGCAGTGGAAATCAACGGTCCTGCCGTTCGTTCGTTTACCGCGCTTTTTTTGCAAATGTGGCACAGCGAAGAGAGCCAACCTGCCCAAGAAGACTTTGATTTTTACCTGTCTTCTTCGTCTTTGCCCGCCACAGCGAATCCTGCCCTCGGCTTTGTGCTCCCCTATGGCGATATGCCCAACTTTCCTAATGAAATCGGCGAAATGGTCTATATGGAAATTTTGACACAAGCCGAAAAATACGTGCATATTATGACACCCTACTTGATTTTGGACCACGAAATGGCGGAGGTTTTGGTGTATGCCGCTCAACGCGGCGTGGACGTGAAAATTATTTTTCCGCACATTCCCGACAAAAAAATTCCTTATCTCATCGCCAAAAGCCATTATATGCAGCTTTTGCAAGCAGGGGTTCAGCTCTATGAATACACGCCGGGCTTTGTTCATTCAAAGGTCTATTTGTGCGATGACCGCGTGGCAACCGTTGGCACCTATAACATGGACTATCGCAGTTTTTATCTGCACTACGAAGTGGGCGCACTGCTCTATGACAGCCCCGCACTCAAGGATATTGCCGCTGATTTCAATGCAACACTGCCGCTGTGCCAACCCATTACCCCCGATATCTATCGCGCGCTGCCTTTGTGGCAGCGTGTTGCCGGCTATATCTTTCGTCTCTTTGCGCCGCTGATTTGACGGGAGCATCCTTTAGGTTGTTTTATCTGTCTTTTTCTCTTCTCTGCTCCTTATAGCTTTTTCATGAATTTTCGTGATATAATTGTTTCATCTTTTTTTATCCTCAGAGGAGTGTTATTCATGCATCTTATTGTTGGACTCGGCAATCCCGGCCGCCGCTATGCCCTGACACGACACAATATCGGCTTTGAAGTCATTAATTATTTGGCAGAGCAGATGAATTTGGGCAAGGGCAGCACCAAATTTGAAGGACTTCATTATTCTGCGTCTTTCGGCTCGCATCGGACGCTTTTGCTTAAACCGCTGACATATATGAACCTGAGCGGGCTTTGCGTAAAAAACTATGTCGATTATTTTTCGATTCCGCTCGAAAACATCCTCATTATCTATGACGACACCAGTTTTGATGTCGGCACTTTTCGCATTCGCAAAACCGGCAGCGCCGGCGGACACAACGGTATGGATAACATTATTTATCATCTGGGCACAGAACACATTGCCCGCATACGCATTGGCATCGGCGCCGCTGTTTACGATAAAAAAAATTATGTTTTATCCCGTTTTTCCCCCGAAGAAATTCCTGCCATGCAACAAGCGGTTATTGAATCTGCAAAAGCAACGCAAACCTTTGTGAGAGAAGGCGTTGACCAAGCCATGAACACCCACAACCTCAAAATGAAAAAACAAAGCCCCGCCGTCTTGGAAGAGTGATGATGAACGCCGATTTTTTATCCCATCTTTTAGAGGATGCATCCCTGAAACATGTTCTTAAACAAGTAAAATCAAATCATTCTTTGACGCTTTATGGCATGGAACCTGCCTTTCGCAGCGTCTTTTTGTCGTTGTTGGCCTCCTTACAAGACCAGACTATTCTCTATGTTACAGACACGGATTTTGCCGCCAAAAAAATAATTGCGGATATGAAAAACATTTTCCCCGATGCGCTTTTGTATCCCGCCGGCGGCCTTTATACCGCGGTGAGCACTGCACACGATCGCCTGCTTGACTTTGAGCGATTGCTTGTTTTGCAGGCTGTGCAGACAACTCAGCCGCGGTTGATTATTACAAGCGCAGAAGCTTTGGGGCGCAAGATTACGCCCAATTTGGACAGCCATGTGCTGTCTTTGCACGTGCAAGACGAGCATGATATTTTGGATTTGACCGCACAGCTGATTCGTTTGGGTTATGAACGCTGCGAGCTGACGGAGTCGGTGGGTCAGTTTTCATTGCGCGGCAGCATTGCCGACGTGTTTGCCGTAGGCAGTGAGCACCCTGTGCGCATTGACTTTTTCGGCGATACCGTCGAGAGCATCAAGCTCTTTGATGCGCAAACACAGTCTTCGCTTCGAGAAATTGACCATACCTCTATTTTCCCCGCTTATGAAAATGTCTATACCCCACAGCAATTAACCGAATTTATTGACAGTGCCAAAAAAGAAATTTCCGCGCGCCTGAGTGCCTTGCAGGGCGAGTCTGCTTCTGCGGAGACGGTGGAGCAAACAGAAGAAAATCTGCTTTATTTGACCTCGCACCTTACTGAGAGAGCCGTTCATCTGCCTTCTTGTCAGCTTGCCGGCGCAAATCTTTTGACTTATCAGCCAAATGCCCTGGTTGTCATCGACAATTTTCGCGCGGTTGAAGCGGCATACCAGGCTTATTTTGAAAACCATCTGCTTTTATATACCGAGCTTTTTCAAACAGGCAAAGTGCTCAAAGCCGAACTTGAGGCTTTGCTTGCGCCCGACG
>ENA-UOOM01000920-UOOM01000920.1-fermentation-metagenome-genome-assembly--contig:-NODE-920-length-31008-cov-10.498433_pt1 | contig 31008 bp, 33 predicted proteins | sample MGYA00245781_ERZ724031 | MGnify/ENA primary metagenome ERZ724031 (study PRJEB28704, sample SAMN03018317) | fermentation metagenome | biome: anthropogenic terrestrial biome; feature: soil; material... | reverse complement strand
GGAGACAAAGTAATTGTGAAAGGTCAGGATTACATAAGCGACGGCAGCAAAATAAAGGTTGTAAGGGGTGAATAAGAATGCTTGCAAAATTTTCGGTTAAAAAGCCCGTTACAATCGCCATGATGATTTTGATAGTGATTGTTTTAGGGGTAGTATCCTTCAGCAAGCTTCAGATAGACTTGCTTCCTCAAATGGAGCTTCCCTATGTAATGGTTCAGACAAGTTACCAGGGGGCAGCACCTGAAGAAATAGAAAATATAATATCGAAACCATTGGAACAAACTTTGTCCACCGTGGAAAATATTGAAGCAATTATTTCCATTTCCAATGAAGGAAGCTCAATCTTGCTGATGCAGTTTGCATTTAATACGGACATGGACGAAGTAATGCTTCAAATAAGGGAAAAAGTCGATATAATTAAAGGTTTTCTTCCTGATGGAGCATCCTCTCCATTGACATTGAAGATGGACCCAAATGCACTCCCTATAATACAGTTGGCAGTTTCAAGCAATGGGAATCTTCACACAACTCAAAAAATAGCCGAGGATGTTATATCACCGCGTTTCGAACGTATAGAAGGAATTGCCTCTGCCGGAGTATCGGGGGGATTGGAGCAGGAAGTTGAAATAATGTTAAAAGAAGAAATGATTAAAGGATATAATTTGAGTTCTTCTTATATTGCTCAAATACTTCAGGCTGAGAATTTAAATATGCCGGGGGGAGCCGTTAAAAAGGGAAATAATGAATTGACCGTAAGGACAATGGGTGAATTTAAATCAATTGAGGAAATAAGAAATTTGACTATTCCGCTTACAAGAGGCGGCACCGTAAGGCTGAAGGATATTGCCGACGTGAATTTAAAGGATAAGGAGCAGTCATCCATAACTAAATTAGACGGCAAGGAAGTTGTTCAGATATCAATAATGAAGCAATCGGACGCCAACACCGTAAATGTTGCAAATGTCATAAACAAAGAAATAGAAAAAGTTAAAGCGGAATATCCTGATTTAAAATTAGTTACTGTATTCAATCAGGCAGATTATATTAATTTAGCCATAGATAATTTGATAAATACGGCGGCAATAGGTGGCATTTTAGCAATAGTAATACTGTTGGTTTTCTTAAGGAGCTTTAAAACAACATTGGTTATTGCCCTTTCAATACCAATTTCCATAATAACTACATTTGTTATCTTATATTTTACTGATATTACGTTAAATATGATGACGATAGGCGGATTAGCTTTAGGCATAGGAATGTTGGTTGACAACTCAATCGTTGTTCTTGAAAATATATACAGAAACAGAAGCTTAGGCTTAGACGCGGTAACTGCATCAATTGACGGGACAACTGAAGTATCAATGGCAGTTACAGCTTCTACATTGACTACGGTTGCCGTATTTATACCGATTGTTTTTACCGGAGGGCTTGCTGCAATAATATTTAAAGATTTTGCACTGACCATAGTAATTGCTTTAATAAGCTCCTTGGTTGTTGCTCTCACGTTAGTGCCGATGCTTTCATCAAAACTGATTACCGTAAAAAATCTTGAATCAGAAGAGGCACAAGAAAAAAAGCACGGACCATTAATTGTTTTTTATAAAAAGGTATTGGGCTTAAGCTTAAGACACCGCTTTATAACAATACTGTTAAGTATAGCAATGTTTGTTGTAAGTGTTGTAATGGTAATTTCCGTTGGTGCAGAGTTTTTCCCCGCAACCGATGAAGGTATGATTAATGTTGATGTGACTTTGCCTGCCGGTTCTGATACCAAGGAAATAGATAATATATTAAAGGAAATTAGTGATTCAATATACAATATTCCTGAAATTGAATCTGTATTTACTTCTGCCGGAGGCGGAGAAATTATGGGATTGGGAGGAGGCTCCGGCGGTTCCATAAATGTATTGTTGAATGATTTAAGCGAAAGGGACAGAAGCGCAAAACAAATAAGCGATGAAATACGGGCAATAGCGAAAGACATTCCCGGAGCTGAAATAAGTGTTTCCGAATCATCTATGGTAATGATGGGAATGAGTCAGGGAGCAATCAGCATCAGCATTAAGGGTGATGATTTAGATACTTTGAAAAATATAGGCGATGATTTTAAAAAGATTATCGAAAAGGTTGAAGGAACAAGAGAAGTTGCTTCAAGCTACGAAGATGGCATACCTCAAGTGCAGATAATAGCCGACAGAGGAATTGCATCACAATATGGATTGACGACCGCACAGATTGGAAAAGCGGTTATTAACACTCTGTCAGGCTCAAATGTTACGAAGTACAAAATTAACGGCGACGAAATAGATATTGTGCTTAAGGGGGACAATATCTACGGAGAGAGTATTTCATATTTGGAAATGCTTCCTGTGGAAACTCCTGCCGGCAGCAAAGTACCGTTATCAGAGGTTGCGGATATAAGAGTTGAAAAGGGTCCCGTCAGCATAATGAGGGAAAATCAAGTCAGGGTTTTGACCGTATCGGGAAGTGTTGTCGGAAGGGATATTCAAACAGTATCAACGGAAATACAAGGACTCCTGAAAGAGTACGATATGCCTTATGGTTACAATTATACATTTGGCGGGGAAATCGAGCAGATACAGGAAACCTTTACGGACTTAGGCTTAGTAATGCTGATGGCAATCGCCTTGGTTTATATGATTATTGCGGCACAGTTTGAATCATTGATTCAGCCGCTGTCAATTATGTTTTCCGTACCCCTTGCATTGTCCGGAGGTTTCATAGCACTGTTTATTGCAGGGCTTCCTCTCAATGTAATAGGTATAATCGGATTAATTATCTTAGTGGGTGTTGTTGTTAATAATGCCATAGTATTGGTTGACTATATCAACAACAGGCGAAAAAGAGGCGAAGACAGAACTGCTGCAATAATGAAGGCAGGACCAATCCGTATACGTCCAATCATGATGACTGCATTGACAACCATATTAGGTTTGGTACCCATGGCTTTAGGAATAGGAGAGGGAGCCGAGCTTACACAGTCCATGGGTGTTGTTGTAATCGGAGGCTTATCACTGTCAACCGTATTAACGCTGATTATAGTTCCTGTTATGTATACTATATTTGATGATATTTCAAATTTCTTTAAAAGAAAGAAAAATAAAAATGAAATTGCTGAACAAATACAGTAGTAAGCATAGGAGGTGCCATGACTGAAAAAAATCAAAAGCGGCAGGACATATTAAATTCTGCCAGAGCTTTATTTAAGGATAAAGGGTTTCATAGTACAAAAATGGAGGATATTTCAATAGAAGCAGGGGTGGGCAAGGGCACCCTGTACGAGTATTTCAAAAATAAACAGGATATATTTGACGAAGTATGCATAGAATTTGTTGATTTAATAATTGATGATATAAAATATATAAGCAATATGGATAATACATTTAAAGAAAAACTATTGATTTTATTCAATGAAAAACTTAAAATGGAATCAGAGTTTGCGAATATGTCAATAGATAATATTTTATCCAGCAAGAACATTATATCGGAAAAAACCGTCAAAACAATAATAGGAAAAATATCCGAAATGTATAGTGCAATTTGCAGTATTATTGACCAGGGCAAAAAGGAAGGAGTTGTTGTAAAAAATATTCAATCGGAAACTTTAGCTTGCTTAATAGTTGGAACTATGAGTGAATATTTAAGACTGAAGTTTCATAACAAGGAATATGAAATTAAGGAAGATGATGTAATTTTCAATTTGCTGTATAACGGATTTGCAGTTAAACAGTAAGAGACAAACATGAATCGGAGGAAAAAATGAAAAAAATAATATCATTAACAATGGTGATGATGCTTATATTAGGCAGTTTAACAAATGTATCGGCAGCAGTGGATGCCGAAGGTACTGAGGAAGTAACAGAAGAAGCTGTGGCGGAAGCAGCTGAAACCGGACCACTTATGCTGTCATTGGATGATGCTGTTAAAATTGCAACAGAAAACAGCAGGGAAATGTGGAAAATCGATGATGGAATAAAACAAGCTAAAGATGAAAGAAGAAGCGGGAGAGATGCCAGGGAAGTAGCAGAGTCTATGATGAGTAAGTCTTTAAATGAGGAGCTTACATCAGCTGAATTATTAATGAGCAGTGATTATGTTAAAGCTTTATTGGCTAAAAACGGTTACTATATGAAATATGCCGATACTCAGCAGGCACAATTGGAAAAAAACAGAGAAATGCTTTTGGCAGGCATTGAAGTAGAAACGAAGTCAATGTATTATAATGTACTTGTAGCTGAAAAATCCATTGAAATTAACAAAGTTAATTTAAATAGTGCAGAGGAACAATTAAGAGTTGTAAATTTAAAATTCAATAACGGCTCCGCTACAAAGGCAGAGGTTTTGAATGCGGAAATGGCAGTTCAAAAAGCTAAGACGGATTTGGATTCCGCATCAGATGATTATAGAATTGCACAGTTGAATTTATTAAACAAATTAGAACTTCCCTTTGATTCCGAATTTATACTGACAGACACCGAGCTTAAATATGTGCCTTCGGAAGAAATTAATTTAGATGAAGCTATAGAGAAAGCAAAGGAAGAAAGACCCGAAATACTTACTGCAGAAAACAATTTAGAACTTCAAAAAATTGAAACTCACGTAAATAAAGCTTACTATGCTTCAAACTTAAGACAGCACAAAGCTGCTGTGGAAAAGCTTAAAGATGCAGAGCTTAATGTACCGCAGGCATATAAGGATGTTGAACTTGATGTGAGAAAATCATACTTGAATTTAATAAAAGCGGAAAGAACTCTTAATAATATGGAAAAAACTCTTGAATTAGCAAGGGAAGCTGCAAGAATAAACAAGCTTCTTTATGATAACGGAATGGCTACGACCCTTGATGTTTTAGAGGCAAATGCAGGATTAGCCCAGGCTGAAATCGGTCATTATCAGCTTTTGGCAGCATACAATATAAATAAACTCATATTTGATAATTCGAATTTAATCGGAAGTAAATAAAGGAACTTTGGGGACGGACCTGCTGTTACCTGAGGACCGCGTCAGCGGTCCTTTTTGAATACTTCAGAAATTATTTTCAACCCTGTCAGTGCAAAACCCACATACATGTTTATTCCAAACACAAATCCTCCGAAACCGTAAAGCATAAGCTTTCTGAAATACCTTTCCCCGAAGGAGTTAAACATTTGGTGAATTTTTTCAGGCTCCATTTTTTCGATTTCTTCTGCTGCAATTTTGTCAAATTCGACGGATTTCAATATTTCATCCAAATTTCTTCTCAGACTTTCAATGCTTGAATCAACAAATTTATTGACTGCATATTCTTTGGATTCAGAATCAATGAAGCTGAAATTTGAGCTTGCGGCATCATCAATTATAGAATATAAAATTTGCATTGCTGTTTTTTTGGTTTCATAGCTCATTAACAGATTATTTATGAACTTTTCCGCAGAATTTACAAAATCATCCCTGTTGATGCAATAATTTAAATAAACATTATTATGATATTCTTTGTATGTTCCTATGGATGATTTAAGAATCTTCACCACATCATCATTTTTATAAAGAATGTCTGTTGCATTTTTTATAATTTTATCTATGTTATCTTGAGATACATTATTAAAAATATCGCTGAATCTTAAATTCATAAATTCTTCAGCCACAGCACCGGTAAAAGAAGATATTTCTTTTTCTGTTTTAACCTTATTGCTGATTAAACTTGAATGTATTGCAGCTGCAAATGTATTAATTTCAGTTTCATAGGAATTAACAAAGCTGTCTAAATCATCTAATTCAAAGAATTTTAAAATACTGTCTATGTCTTTGTTTTTTATCTTATTGTATAATTCAACCGTTAAATTATTTATCTTGTTTTCAATTTTTACGGTATTTATGCTTAAATAATTGTCAATCATTTCACTGACTTGCAGACTGTCTAATTTAGCATACAAAGCTTCAACCTGTGTTTTATAAAATTTATCATTTATTAAATCAGTTATGATATTGTTTATTTCATCGCTTTTTGCATCCATAAACTTAGGCAGCTTATTTGTCATTATTTTAGTGAGAAGTTCATCGATTATTTCATCTCCGCCCATAATGGAGAACATGCTTCTTTCAATGAAGCCAAGGTGATTTTTAAATTCGGCCCGAACTGTTGCGGATATACTTTTTTTGCTTTCTGCAAGGCTGTCTTTAATTTTATCTGTTATTTTCTTAAGAATATGAGGCAGGCTTTTGTCCAAATAAATTTTGAACTTACCGTCAAACAATTCTTCGAAGGTCTTGCTTCTGTCAAATGATTTGTTAAACAAACCGACAGCAGCAAGCGAAACATTATCTTTAAAATTATCGGATAAAATAATCTCATTAACTTTTCCGGAAATTGAAGATAATTTTTCATCATTCAAATTAAATGTTTCTTGTATACTTCTGCTTATATAACCTTTATATTTGTCGTTATATTTTAAAATTTCCTTTTTGAAATTATCAGGCTCAATATAACCCGCTGTTTTATCATAGAATTTTGCTGTCTGACTATTTAAAATGTTAATGAAAAAATTAGTTGATATTAATGCTTTTAATTTTTTATCAGAGCTAATAAATGTATAAATATTATTGCTTAAAACTTTTGTATCCTTTAACTTTTCACATGCAAAGTTACATATGCTGTTGATACTCTTGCCGGTAATTATTGATGAAAGCTTTATCCGGGAAATACTTTCATATAGATAATTGCTGAATGCGCTTAAATTTTTCAAAGCTTTGCTTTTAAGAAAGCTGTAAGTTCCGGCAATTGTGCTTTCTATGTTTTTCATAAGCAAATTGCCAAGAATGGCATAATCATTATCTGCGATATTTTTTACAAAGCTTTTCTTTATATTGCTTTTATGCTTTTCAAATAATTCATTTATGCTTTTTTTGCTTAAGAGGCTGCTGTCAATGTATTGGGCGGTGCTCTTTGCAAACTTTTTCTGGTTTTTAATTATGTAGCCAAGGGAAAAATTGCGTAAAAAGGGTATTTTAGATAAAACTTTTATTTCCCTGTACGGCTTAAATATCATATTAATTGCTGCCACATTTGTAATAAAGCCTACAAATGCATAGGTTAACATATTGGCTATATTTATTTCACTAAAATTAACGGGAGAATTCTGAAACGCAGCTAATATTAAGCCTGCAATTACACCTAAAATACCGCCAAAAAACATTATAGGCTTTAATTCACGACCTATAAAATCATTTGCAAATTTAACAAGCTCATCATCACTCAACTTATTTAAATTATCTGAAACAATACCCTTAACAGAACCCTTTAAAATAATATCCGTATTGCTTATCATATATTTACGTAAAGTTTCCGAGCTGTTTTTTGATATATTTTCTATGGAATTTAATTTATCCACTGCAACGGACAGCTCAACATCCATTAATGCAGCAGATTCTTCCCTGTATTTATCATAAGATTCATTTTTGATAAAATCAATAATTTCCTTATTTTTCAAAGTTTCCACGTCAATGCGAATTCTTTTTATTGTTTCGGATATTAAGCTTTTAATTGTTTTTTCATTTTCATTAAATTTTAATTTTAAATAATTCCCCGCCTTATTAACAGATGTTTCCACATTATTTTCAGAAATTAATTCATATAATTTTTTTGATAAAATTGATTCAATATAATTTACGGATTTATTTTTTAAAAAGCCATGTGACGATGAAGATAATATTTTTTCCGAAGAAAATTCAAACATGGGAAAAATATCTCTTATACTCAGCTCTGAAATATAATTTTCTAAACCTTTAATAATCGCAGTACCATTTTTATTTATAAAAGCAACAACCGAATCATAAGCCTTATCAGCACTGAAGCCGTTATTTTCGACCTCTGTTATTATATCCCCTAAGGTTAAATTATTTAAACGCTCAATTACTTTAGCGCTGATATTTATGCTTAATTTCTCAGGCTCCGCGGATTTCTTAATAAATGAAATTATTTTGTCAACAATACTGTATTTTTTGCTTAGATTGTTGAAATAGGCATTTTTAACGGTTGTTAAAAGCTTTGCTTTTAAGCCTTCCGATTCCTTTATTACCTCATCAATTGAGTCTTCGATAATTCTGTCAATTATTATGCTGTTTTTTTGAACATAGCTTACTGCTTTATCGGTCACAAAAGGCAGGTTATCTTCGATATATATCTTAAGGCTGTTTTCAAAGGCAGGATCCAACAGCGAATATAAGCTTTTATTCAAGTTTCTGCCGTAAGAAAATAGTGATTGGCAAATTTTATATACAATATTACGCTCATTGCCTGTAATGTATGAAATAAAAGAATTCATTATATCTTCACCGTTGATTTTAACTGCATCTTTAATTTTCCTGTCATAAAAAACATTTAAGGCTTCATTGACTGCATCATTAAGCCCTGTTGTGATGAATTCGGAATCAGCAGCATTATCTGCGGCAATTTTCACAAATTTATTTACAGAGCTTTCAATTGCTAAGCTCATATTTGTATCAAAAATTTCGGAAAGCTTTAATTCCTTATTGCTTTCATACAAATAAAATAATGAATTTTCAACTGTCTCAGTATTTTCAAGAACATCCTTAATTGAGCAATACAGTGTATCGGAAATTTTATTTGCATGTGATTCTGTAATAAAATAACTTAAATCAAAATTACAGGCAATTAAATTAACTATGCTGCCTATATGCTCATTAAGTATTCCATTGACATATTCATTTGTCATATTTAAGGTGGAGTCAAATCCGTCAAGGTCTGAAAATTTGTCAGAACCAACTGCTTCATACAGACAGTTTATATAGAAATCATCAGTAAGTTTTTCAAATTTAACTTTGAATTCATCACTGTTAAAAATTTCATGAAGTTTTTCTTTGTTTATTATGTCATTTTCAACCATTGAACTTAAATTTTCTATAAATTCATTTCGTGTCTTTTTAATTACACCGCCTAATTTTAATGGAGTATATTCTTTAAAAAGCATATTAATGGCATAGTCATTTGTTATATAACCGGAGGCACCTCCTAAAATCGCCTGAACTATGTAGTTTAATTCATTCATTGCAGTTCACCTTTCGTTAAGCTTGCAAAGATTATAGCACTTAAGAAAGAAATTTGCAAAAAACATTTTTTAAATTGACAAATAATATTAAAAATATTAAAAACTTGTGTATTCATACATTTTTATAGGAAAATTTCGCAATCCGGGAAAATCTAAATTACACCGAATCAGATAAAAGACATTGCGGAAATGGAGGCAACTGTGGCAAGTTTGAGACAAGCTTACGGAGGTGCATATAATAAAGCAGGAAGCCTGCAGGCTCTCCTTTTGAAGGGAGAAATGATTTATGGAGAATATAAATAAATACACAATAGAAATTATATCAGAATATAACATCTTAGTAGGAATGATAGTAACAATACTGACTGCTATATTTGGGGAATTCTGGTATCTGTTCGCCGCATTCCTGATTTTTAATATAATAGATTGGTTAAGCGGATGGAGCAAAGCAAGAAAACTTAAACTTGAAAACAGTGAAAAAGGATTAAAAGGCATAGAAAAAAAGATATGGTACTGGGTATTAATTTTAGTTGCATTCATGATATCGAATATATTCATAATTTTGGGTAAGGAACTGCTAAATGTTGAATTAAGTTTTTTGACCCTGTTTGGATGGTTTACACTTGCCAATTTAACAGTTAATGAAGTAAGAAGTATTCTTGAAAATATTGTTGAAATGGGCTATAAGGTTCCGGAGTTCCTTATAAAAGGATTAGCTGTAACAGAAAAATTAATTAATAGTAAGATAAATATTTCTGACAGAAATGATATAAATGATTTAAAATAATGATAGACCCGGGACATGCTCCCGGGAATTCCGGTTCTTTAATAATTTTTGCCGTCAAAAAAATGACAAAAATTTATCATAGTTCTTAATTTTGTTTCTATTCTTATTTATGATAAAATTATAAACTTATGTATTTTTCAAGCCGTTTTGTTGACAATACAGTTTGTAAAGATAGTTCTTGAAAAAAAATAAACTTTAATGTAAAATAGAGTAAATAAGCACATCTATTAGGAGGAATAAAGTTAATGAAAACGTATAGCACTGACAAAATCAGAAACGTAGCCTTACTTGGCCACAGCAGCTGTGGCAAAACGACAATTACGGAAGCTCTTTTGTTCAATACTAAAGTAACAAACAGAATGGGTAAAGTTGAAGACGGAAATACTGTATCCGATTTTGATAAAGAAGAAAAAGAACGTCAAGTTTCAATTGGAGCATCAGTTATACCGATTGAATGCCAAGGTACTAAAATTAATTTCTTAGACACTCCCGGATATTTTGACTTCGTCGGCGAAGTTTATGGAGCGCTTAAAGTTGCAGACGGTGCAGTATTAGTTATCGATGCCAGCTCCGGAATAGAAGTAGGAACAGAGAAATCATGGAAATACTTGGAACAAAGAAATATGCCTCGAATTATTTTCATTAATAAATTAGATAAAGAGAATATTAAATTTGATGAGCTACTTGATAATTTAAGAGATAAATTTGGAAAGAAAGTAATTCCGTTTACTCTTCCCATAGGCAAGGGAGAAAACATTGACGGATATATGGATATATTGAAAGGACAAAGCTATATAGATTCAAAACCGGTTGAAACATTCCCGGACACAGCAGCAAAAGCTGAAAATTTAAAGGCTATTCTAATGGAGGCTGTTGCTGAAACAGATGAAGAATTGCTGGAAAAATACTTTGAAGGCGAAGAATTTACCGACGAAGAAGTTCACAAGGGATTGAAAAAGGCAGTTCTTACAGGTGAATTGGTTCCTGTAATCGTAGGCTCGGCAATAAAAGGATTAGGTGCTGATTTTCTATTGAGCACTGTTTCAGAATATTTACCAAGCGCTTCCGACTCACTTTCGGCAAAAGGTGTGAAGGGCATGAACGGAAGTACGGAAGAAACAAGAAAAGGCGTGCCTTCGGAGCCTATATCCGCATTTATATTTAAAACAGTTGTTGACCCCTTTGTAGGTAAAATTACCTTATTTAAAGTAATGTCCGGAACCATGAAAAAAGATACGGATGTTTACAATGCAGACAGCGGTGAATCTGAAAGAATAGGCGGCGTTTTTTATTTAAGAGGAAAAGACCAGATTGAAGCTTCCGAAATTTTGGCAGGAGATATAGGTGCTACTTCTAAGCTGCAATATTTTAAAACAGGAGATACTATTTCATTAAAAACAAATCCGATAGTATATGAAGGAATTGATTTCCCTAAACCATGCTATTTTGTGTCGGTTTCGGGAAAAACAAAAGACAGTGATGAAAAAATCGGAACGGGACTTCACAGACTAAATGAGGAAGACCCTACTTTCTCCATAGAAAGAAATACTGAAACAAAGGAACTTGTAATAGGCGGTCAGGGCAATATTCAGCTATCCGTTATCGCAAGCAAGCTTAAAAATAACTTTAAGGTTGATGTTGACCTTAACAATCCAAAGGTTGCTTACAGAGAAACAATTAAGGGTAAATCCGATGTTCAGGGTAAACATAAAAAGCAATCAGGCGGCGCAGGTCAATACGGAGATGTTCATATCAGATTTGAACCATCCCAGGATGAATTTGAATTTACCGAAGAAATATTCGGAGGCTCAGTACCGAGAAACTATATACCTGCAGTAGAAAAGGGACTTAGAGAAAGTCTTGATAAGGGTGTATTGGCAGGCTGTAAGGTTGTTAATGTAAAAGCTACATTGTATGACGGCTCCTACCATGATGTTGACTCAAATGAAATGGCATTTAAAATAGCAGCTTCATTGGCTTTCAAAAAAGGTATGATGGAGGCTAAACCTATATTGCTTGAACCTATAGCAAAGGTTGAAATCAGCATACCCGATGAGTACATGGGAGACATAATGGGAGATATGAATAAGAGAAGAGGAAGAATTCTTGGTATGGAACAGCAGGAAGACGGTACTCAATTAGTTATGGCAGAAGCTCCTATGGCAGAAATGTACACCTATGCAATCGAGCTTAAATCCATGACTCAGGCAAGAGGAAGCTTTGAAATGGAATTCCTGAGATACGACGAAATGCCTTCAAACATGGCTGAAAAAGTAATTGCCGATTACAAGGCAAAGAGCGAAAATTAATAAGATTGCAGTTTTAAAAGAAAGTTAAGACTATTTAAAAGAAACTCTGATTCATTAAAAGAAAGTTTGACATAATTAAGAAATAAAATTGACCTGTATTACACCTCTTGGATATAATTATCAAGAGGTGTTTTTTATGGCAAAAAGAAACAGAAATTTAGATTATTATAAAATGATTAACGAAGGACTTGGTTCCGGAAAAGGCAAAGATTATAAACCGTGGCTTAAGATTCAAGATTTTCCCTCAAAAGGACGTGTAACACGTGTTAAAGGAATTAAAACTCTAAGACAACATGAATTGTTTTCAGACTTAGAGCGAAATTACTTTTACTATTTAGATTTCTCTGATAACGTGATGGTTTTTAATCTGAAATATATAAAAAATAATCTGTACCTATTTGAGAGTGCAGATTATTTTAGGAGTGTACTAAATTTCGTGCAAATAGATTTTTAATGAAGCTATCTAATATCTTTGGCTTTCTTTGCATTATAAAACTTCATAAGATTTTTAGGTATAATGTAATTATATTCTTCCTGATTTTCACTGCTACCACTATAAACTGCTTTTAAAATGGCTTCGATTATCATAGCTTTTGGTGGCTGTGTATATTCTTTTTCCTCATGAACCCAAACTCGACATTCTACGTCATCTCCGCATAGATCTCCACAAGATTCGCATAAACTTTCTTTAAAATCCATTTGAATATCATTTCCATTAATACGAATGGTTGGCGAAGATACAAATTTATATTTTCTTGCAAGTTCTTCATTTATTACATTGATTTTATTTACTGCTACTTCCACGCCTGTTGCTTCAAGAACCTTTGAAACTTCTGATACTGCTTCATCTAAACTATTATCTGTTCCTTGGCATCGATCACATATTGTAACATCAAGATACAAAAAATCGATTATAATTTTTTTCTTGTTGAAGTCATTACTGCCGGGAGTACTGCAACAACTTGAACAGCTACAACATAAATTATTATTTTCCATCACTTAACAGCCCTTTTTTCAAGAATCTTTATTATGTCATTTGATTTCAATACCTTTCCGAAGGAAACAACCTTCTCATCGATTACCAATGCAGGTGTTTGCATTACGCCATATGATACAATATCCTTCATATCCTGCACCTTTATTACTTCCGCTTCAATACCTGCTTCTCTTAATGCCGCTTCAGTATTTTCCTTTAAAGCAACGCAATTTTTACAACCTGAACCTAAAATTTTAATTATCATGATTCTGCCTCCATACTTATAAATTATATTAACAAAACCCCAAAGGCATTAAATGCATATCCTATAATGATAATGCCTACAGTAACCAGTCCGACAAAAATTATTAATAATTTAGGCTTGACAACCTGCTTTAACATAATAATTGAAGGCAGGGATAATGCCGTTACTCCCATCATGAATGAGAGAGCTGTACCGAGTCCCACACCTTTAGCGACCAATGCTTCTGCAATGGGCAATGTGCCAAAGATATCAGCATACATCGGAATTCCGACTATAGCAGCTATTAAAACAGAGTACCATTTATCTTTTCCCAATATTGCGGTAATAGCAGCTTCCGGTATCCAATTGTGGATTGCAGCTCCAATACCAACCCCTATTAATATATACAGCCATACTTTCTTAATAATTGCTAAAACCTGCTCAGCGGAGTAATCAATTCTGTCTTTTGCTGTCATGCCTTCCTGTTCCATTTCAAGTGATTTGTTGCCATAAACAAATGGTTCAACGTAATCTTCAAGCTTTAATTTGCTGATTGTCGTCCCGCCTATTACAGCAAGTAAAAGACCCACAAAAACATAAGCAATTGCAATTCTCCAATTGAATATACTTGCGAGCAATAAGACCGAAGCTAAATCAACAAGAGGAGATGATATAAGGAATGAAAAGGTCACACCCAAGGGCAGTCCTGCACTTGTAAAGCCGATAAATAACGGAATTGACGAACATGAACAAAAAGGTGTAACAGTCCCAAGCAATGCGCCTGATATATTTCCTGTAATTCCATTGAATCTGCCTAATATTCTTTTAGTTCTTTCAGGAGGAAAATAACTTTGTATATAAGAAATTATAAAAATCAGGACTGATAAAAGTATAAATATTTTTATAACATCGTATATAAAAAAGTGAATGCTTCCGCCTATTTGCTCTTGTATGCTTAGTTTAAATACATTTTCTACCAAAAGTCTGACTAAATCGTAAAGCCACTCCATTTTAAGTAATTGATTATTCAACCATTGAAAAATATTCATTTTATTCCCCTTGAGTTTCTATTTGGATTTCATATTATGCGCTATACCATCAATAAAGCTTTGAAGATTTTTAAAATTATCCTTGTCTATAGAATATTTAGTCCATATACCGTCTTTTCTGCCGTTTACCAAACCACTTTCACATAATATTCTCATATGATATGATAGTGTTGGCTGCGTTATGTTGAATTCTTCCAAAATTTTGCACGCACAGAGCTCTTCATAAGAAATCATTTCAAGTATCTTTACCCTCGTTTCGTCAGAAAGAGCTTTCATATATAGTGCAAAGTCAATATAATTTTTTGTCAAAACTATTCACCTCCTTTTCACATAGATAATCATCTATGTATTTAAAACTATTATATGCAACACATAGATAATTGTCAATGTGTTTTTTGAAAATAATATGGTATGTCCGGGAAATTTTACGTAAATATCCAATGCAATTATATTTATCATATTGACATATGAGCATATAATCATATATAATGTGAATTAAAAATTCTGATAGGAGCTTATTATGAAACCAAAAGTGGCATTTATATGCGTTCATAATTCATGCAGAAGCCAAATAGCAGAAGCTTTAGGCAAACATTTTGCATGGGATGTATTTGAAAGCTATTCAGCCGGAACAGAAACTAAGACGCAAATTAATCAAGATGCAGTAAGGCTGATAAAAAAGATTTATAATATTGATATGGAAGAAACACAACATTCTAAATTGATAACCGTTCTTCCTGAAATAGATATTAAAATAACCATGGGGTGCAATGTTATATGTCCTTTTATTGACAGTAAGTATGAAGAAGATTGGGGATTAGATGATCCGACAGGCAAAAGTGATGAAGAATTTGAGTCTGTTATAGCTGAAATTGAAAAAAAGGTAAAAGAGCTTGCTATGAAAGTAAAATCAGAAAGTCTGTTTTAATAATTTTATTTATGGGAGGAAGTTATGATTGATATTTTAAAAGCATTAGCTGATGAATCAAGATTACGCATTTTATCTCAAATACTGAAAGGGGAAATGTGTGTGTGTGAAATTGAACATTGCTTAAGTCTTACACAGTCCAATGCATCAAGGCATTTAAATATACTCAAAAAGGCAGGAATTTTAGACAGCTATAAAAATGCTCAGTGGACATACTATAAAATAAGCGATGAATTTATGAATAATAATAAGGAATTATACGATTATCTGAAAATAAAAGTTAGCACACTTCCTTTCTATTTAGATGATTGTTCTAAGCTTGAAGACTGTAAACTGCAGAATTTATGCAATAAGTAATCGGAGGATATCATGAGAAGTGAAAATACATCAGGAATAGGATTTTTTCAAAAGTACCTAACATTATGGGTTGTACTATGTATGGCCGCCGGTGTTCTGATAGGTAAGTTTATACCCTCAATTCCTGGATTTCTTGGAAGGTTTGAATATGCTAATGTTTCAATACCAACTGCAATATTAATTTGGGTAATGATTTACCCTATGATGATGAAGGTAGACTTTCAAAGTATTAAAAATGTAGGCAAGAATCCTAAAGGTCTTTACGTGACATGGATTACTAATTGGATTATTAAACCCTTTACAATGTATTTAATAGCATCTTTTTTCTTATTTGTTGCATTTAAACAATTTATTACACCTGAACTTGCAACAGAATATTTGGCTGGTGCGGTGCTGTTAGGAGCTGCTCCCTGTACGGCAATGGTTTTTGTATGGAGCACATTGACAAAAGGGAATCCTGCTTATACTGTTGTTCAGGTTGCGACAAATGATTTAATTATACTAGCCGCATTTATTCCAATAGTTAAATTTCTTTTGGGAGTGAGCAATGTATCTGTTCCGTGGGATACATTAGTTCTATCAGTGGTTTTATTTGTAGTAATTCCATTAACAGGCGGTATATTAACAAGATTGAATGTTATTAAGAAAAAAGGATTGGAGTACTTTGAAAATGAATTTCTTCCAAAATTTGACGGTGTAACTATTTCCGGATTACTGTTAATGCTCGTGCTGTTATTCTCATTCCAAGGGGATACTATTATAAATAATCCGCTTCATATTTTACTGATAGCAATTCCTCTTACTATACAGACATTGTTAATATTCTTTATTGCATATTTTGCCTGTAAGTTGCTTAAGCTTCCTTATAACATAGCAGCACCGGCCGGTATGATTGGAGCATCGAATTTTTTTGAACTTTCAGTAGCAGTTGCAATAGCATTGTTTGGAATGGATTCTCCGGCTGCTCTTGCTACTACAGTAGGCGTATTAACTGAAGTTCCGACAATGTTATTTTTAGTGCTAATTGCAAATAAAACAGCATATTGGTTCCCGACATCCAAAAATAAATAGAAATAAGGAGATAATTCATTAAATTGATATTAAGCAGAGTTTAGGTCAAACTTTCTTTTAAAACTACAAGGATTGTAAGCCTTCAATAAAGTTGTTAAATGAAAAATTCATAAACTTTCATAAAAACGGCATAGCAAATGGTGCTATAATGGTATTAATCACAAGAAATAATATTTTAATTTTATGGCGGGAGAGTATATGAATAATAATCTTATAATTCATGAAGCAAGAACCAATGAAGAAATAGCATTGTTTTGGGATAAACGAAACGCATACATGAGAGAAGATATACTGCCAAACTGTACAATGGGAGAGCCTATTACAAAAGAAGAGGAAGATTGGTTTTTTTCTCAAGAATATGCAGATCATATTATGGGACTATATTACAGAGATATTAATAAGCTATACATAGTGTTCTTTGTTATGGATGGAATTAAAATAGGATTTTCAATTTATCTTACTTATCATTCCGAAGATGGAAAATGCTTTATCATTGATTTTTGTATAGATGCTAAGTATAGGAATCAAGGTCTTGGAAAGGAATGCTTTTGTTTGCTTAAGAACAGAGAGCTTAAAAAAGGTGCGGCTTATTTTGCTTTAAACCTTTCAAACGAGAAAAACGAACGTTTTTGGAAATCGCTTGGATTTGTAAAGAGCGGCAATGATGAGTATAATAACCATTTTCAGGCACGAGCTGCAGCACATTCGGCGATGCGATACCCGTACCAAGGCATTTCTCGGTTTTTGCACTGCAATGTGCTGGTTCAACCCGCTGATGTGGATTGCGAAGCGCAAGGTGTCTGACGATTTGGAGTTGAGCTGTGATGAGGCTGTACTGGAAGGCAGTGACGAGAAAATACGCAGGAAGTATGCCGAGCTTTTGCTCAGAACTGCCGGAGACGGCAGAGGCTACACGACCTGTCTCTCCGCAGCGGCAAGCTCTCTTCGTTACAGGCTGAAAAATGTGATAACGCTCCACAGACGTTTTGCCGGAGGAGTCGTCGTAGGAGCTGCTATGCTTGTGCTCTTTATGGGCTCCGGCAGCATTGCTCTGTCAGACAGCGGCGGAACCGTGAAGGAGCTTATTTTTGACAAAGCACCGGAGGAGATTTTCATAGACAGTGTTTTTACATACAGGTGGAATGAGAATCTTCGCGGTTTCAGCAGTATCTATGGCTGGGAAGAATCCGCCTTGACCGAATATATTGCATCACTTCATGTAAAGCAAGTTTATGCGGGAAGTTATCCGGAGGGTGAAGTGCGCCAACTTTATGTGGACTACGCCGAAACAGCGGAAGATGCAGTTATCAGCCTGAGCAGGAAAAAAGATGGGTAGTAGTATCTCCTCCGGGTTCAAATGGAACAACAATTTTACTTGCAAGAGCATCTAAGCCGGAACAAGAGCCTTTTATAGGAAACCAAGCGGGAGGAAGAGTTTTTCTTTTTTTAGGTACCGATAATTTTTGGCGTGATTATAATGAAATGAGAAAAACGGGAATAGAATTTATTAGAGAACCTAAAGAACAGGATTATGGAACGGTTGCAGTATTTAAAGATTTATATGGGAATTTATGGGATTTGGTTGAATTCAATAAAAATCATCCAATGTTCAAAAGGGTTAAATAAATCGCAACGAAAATATGAGAAGCAAAAAGTATTATAAGATAGCAAGCTGTGTTGCGTTGATAGGCATTGCTATTTTATTTTTTAATAATTAAGAACATATAAAAATTAAAATTCCTCAATAAAAACATTGTAGAATAATGTAATTGGCATATTGTCATTATAAACATAATATAAATGTATAATTTGATTATCAGGAGGATATACAATGCAAGCAAGAAGTAATTTCGTACAGCAATCATTAGAGCTGCACCTATTCTTTTTAAGAATTATGAAGGAACATTCTTTTTTTCTGCAATTGGGGTTTACCCCTAGAGATTTTAATTATTCCCAAAGAGCTGATGAATTCAGAAGAAAATTTGATAAAATATTGGATGAAGTTATTTTCCTTTCAAATGGAAATGTAAGTCAAAGTGTACTTCAGTCAGGTGAAGTTTTTACACCTTACACACTACAGGCTGAAAGGGTCTCTTCATATTATACCGGTGTTAATATCCCAACTGAATTGACGCAAAAGGAAACTGAATTAATGGGAAGTAATTTTATTTCTGTTAATCCGCAACTTGAAGAAAGAGTATATTATATAAACCAATGGGCTATGGACTTAACTTCAGCATTGATACAGTTTAAAGCTAATATTTTAAATAATGTATTGTCATGTAATATGTTCACGGTTAATTATCCGTTATTAATTGATCATATAATGCGAGAAGCAAGGTTATATGTGCAAACAATACAAAAAATTCAAAACAGAGAGTACTTAGATATTGAAAAAGAGGTTTTAGAGCAAGAAATGTTTTGGAACAGAATAATGGCGGAACATTCAAAATTTATTCGTGGTTTACTTGATCCTTCCGAGGATGAATTGTTCAATGCAGCTAATAATTTCGGCAAAGAATTTGATCAACTGACATTAGAAGCAAAAGCTGCAATAGATATGGCAATACCCATTGATGAGGTTACAAATAATAGCCTAAAGGCTACCCAAGCATTAAAAGACTTCAAAACACAGGGAACACAGGGATTGCTTAATTGCAGCATAAAATCAATTATAATACCTCTATTGGGAGATCATACAATTCGTGAAGCCAGCCATTACTTAAGGCTATTAAATGTTTTTAAAAATTACAAATAAACCTTATATCTCTTACAAATATTCCTATAGTTTGGAATCGGACTGCTGAAAAAATCAGCACAAAAAATATGTAAATTTAACGGGAAACGTTGAAAGAACAACGACTTTTCTATGCTTAAGTGTTTTTATTATAAATATTTTTTATTTTTGAAATGAAAATGTCATGTTACTTACTCTAATAAGCAGAAAGGAAGGTAATTGGTGCAATGCTTAATAAAAAAATAGACAAAGAAGCCTATACTTCATTTATAATGGAAAACAAGGAAATGCTTCACAGAGTTGCATTTGGTTATCTTCGCGACGAAGCTAAATCATTGGATGCGGTTGATGAGGCAATATATCGGGGATATGCGCACAGGCATGATTTGAACGGCATAAGTATTGAATTAATAACCCTCTGCAATCTAATTTCTGATTGCAGAGGGTTGATTTTGAATAATATATATTACTTCTTATTCGCATGAAAGATTTCACATAAAAAAATATATTTTTGTAAAAATAACTCTTGAAAATTGTTTTTGGGGTGGTATAATTATATTAAGGTCAAAGAAAGTCAAAGTCAAGGACAGGCAAGGTCAAAGTAAGGAAGTGATGTATTGTCAAATTTAAGTGATATAATTGAAGGCTTTTTAAAAGAACTAATGGATGCAAACAATAATCGGGCTATTGAAATTCAAAGGAATATATTGGCGCAGCAGTTTGATTGTTCTCCATCACAAATCAATTATGTGCTGACTACCCGCTTCACCAATGACAGAGGATATGTGGTGGAAAGCAGAAGGGGCGGAGGCGGATATATACGAATTTTTAAGGTCAGTTCTTCAATTGAGGATGAACTGAAACGTATATTGAATGAAAGTATAGGAGAAAGCATTACATTGAATAAATCCATTGATTTAATTAATGCATTGGTGGAGAGAGAGGTAATAACCGAAAATGAAAAAATAATTATGCAAAGCGCTTTAGGTGACAGAGCACTTAATGCTGTTGCTTACGAAGACAGAAATAAATTGCGTGCTGATATATTAAAGGAAATGATATTGGTATCAATCGAAAATGATTATTAAAAAGAAGGAGGGGTATATATGTTATGCGGCGAATGCGGAAAAAATGAAGCCAATGTGCATGTAACTCACATAATAAACGGAAAAAAGACGGAAAGTCATCTGTGCGAAGAATGTGCTAAAAAGAATCAGACAATTTTAAATTCAAGTTTTTCAATGGAGAATTTGTTCTCTGCAATGCTTAACAATGCTTTTAACAATAAAACAGTCTTACCCGCAAAGGGATGTTCAAACTGCGGTATGACATACGATACTTTCAGAAACACAGGCAAATTCGGATGCAGCCACTGTATTGATTCATTTAAAACAAGGCTTATGCCCGTGATAAAAAGTATACAGGGATATGACAGACATACGGGAAAAATCCCTAAAAGAGCAGGCGGAAACTACAGGGTTCAGATGGATATCGAAAGGTTGAAAAACGATTTGAAAAATGCCGTTGAGCGTGAAGAATATGAGCTTGCGGCTGAGCTTAGAGATAAAATTCATGAATTGGAAAATAAAATGCAGGGAGATGAGTAATTTGGAAAATAATGATATTGTAATAACCAGCAGAATAAGACTTGCAAGAAATTTAAAAAATTATAAATTCCCTATAAATATGACTCAGGAAGAAACCGATAATGTGATTAAGGAAGTTAATAGTGCAATCAATGAGCATGGCAAAAATTACAAGTTAACATATATGAAGGATTTATCCGATGTTCAGACAAATTCATTGATTGAAAATCATATTATAAGCCCTGCCTTGGCGAAGAAAAGGGATGACGGCGCATTTCTTTTAAGTCCCGACCAAAAGGTTTCGATTATGATAAATGAGGAAGATCATATCAGAATACAAACATTGGGTGACGGATTATCCTTGAAGGAATGCTGGAATTTAAGCAATAATATCGATGACATTCTTGAAGAAAATATTGAATATGCATTCGACAGAGAATTGGGATATATTACTTCCTGTCCCACAAATATAGGAACAGGTATGAGAGCATCGGTAATGCTGCATTTGCCTGCACTGTCAATAACAAATCAAATTGACAAACTCCTTTACGGTGTTTCACAATTAGGAATTGCGGTGAGGGGAGTTTATGGAGAAGGAACAAAATCAATCGGACATTTGTATCAAGTTTCAAATCAGGGAACATTGGGGGCTTCGGAAGAAACATTAATCGATAAAATTACCCAAATTGTAATGCAAATTATTGATAAGGAAAAAAGCACAAGAGAGCATCTGATGAAAAACAATTATGATGAGTTGGAAGATGATTTTTACAGGGCTTACGGGCTGCTGACAAATGCCAGAAAAATATCGGCGGATGAAGCAATGAAGCTGTTGTCGCTTGTTAAGCTTGGAAGCGAAATGGGAATAACTCCAATGGTTAAAGGCAAGAATATATATGAGCTGATGATTTGCATTCAGCCTAACAATATTTCTACTATTGAAGGAACCGATATTTCGATAAAAGAAAGAGATAAAAAAAGAGCAGAAATAATACGACGTGAATTATTGCGTTGAAAAAGTCTATAATACGAAAAGGAGATGAAAAAATATGATGGGTGGATTAAATAATTCTGCAAGAAATGCATTGGCAATTGCTCAGGAAGAAGTAAAAAACTTCAGACAAAACGTTCTTGGCACGGAGCATATTTTATTGGGACTGATGATTGAAGAAGAAAGCATTGCAGGAAAACTGCTTAGAAATAAATTAAATGTTGATAAAGTAAGAGAAATAATAAGGAATTCAACAGGCATGGGTGATGCTATACCTGAATACATTACCGTAAGCCCAAGAAGCAAGTATATAATTGAGCTTGCCCGCCAATATGCCACACAGCTCAATATGCCCTATGTAGGCTCGGAACATATACTTTTAGGGCTTATAGACGAAGGCGAAGGCATAGGCGCACAGATTATTAAGTCGGTTGTAAGCTTAAGAGATTTAAAACATGAAGTTATACAGGCAATACAGGGCGGCGGCACAGAGTCCGAAAATCAAAATGTAAGTGATGGCTTGGCAAAACAAAGCTCAAATACGAAGACTATCGATAAATATGGAACCGACTTAAATCAGCGTGCCAAGGAAGGAAGACTTGACCCTGTTATAGGAAGAGAGGATGTAATCGAAAGGGTAATTCAAATATTATCAAGAAGAACAAAAAACAATCCGTGTTTGATTGGTGAGCCGGGTGTCGGCAAGACAGCAATTGCGGAGGGCTTGGCTCAGGAAATTATAAAGGGAAATGTTCCTGAAACACTTAAGGATAAGCGGGTCATTACATTGGATATGGCAGGAATGGTAGCAGGAGCAAAATACAGAGGCGAATTCGAGGAAAGACTAAAAAATGCCATAGATGAAATAAAGGCTGCGGGAAATATAATTTTGTTTATTGATGAAATGCATACAATAATAGGTGCAGGAGCGGCAGAAGGTGCAATTGATGCATCAAATATTTTAAAGCCGACGTTGGCAAGAGGGGAACTTCAGGTTGTTGGTGCAACTACTCTTGATGAATATAAGAAACATATTGAAAAGGATGCGGCTCTTGAAAGAAGATTTCAGCCTATAACGGTTGAAGAGCCAAGCGTCGAGGACACCATAAAAATACTTTATGGTTTAAGGGATAAATATGAGGCTCATCACAAGGTTGCAATTACCGACGAAGCGATAGATGCAGCAGCAAATCTTTCGCACAGATACATTTCTGACAGATTTTTACCGGATAAGGCAATAGACTTAATTGATGAAGCAGCTTCAAGAGTCAGATTAAAATCGTCAACGGCACCTAAAGAATTAAAGGAAATGGAAGATAAGATCAAAGAAATTGACACTGAAAAAAGAACCGCAATAAACAATCAGGATTTTGAGAAGGCGGCTTCATTAAGAGATGAAGAAAAAAGATTATCCGATGAATTGGATAAACAAAAAAAACTATGGGCTGCAAGAAATTCAAAGGATACAAAGATTGCATATGAAGATATTGCCGAAGTAGTGTCACAATGGACCGGGATTCCGGTTAAGAAGCTTCAGGGAGATGAATCTGAAAGACTTCTTAATATGGAGGAAATACTTCATAAAAGGGTAATAGGTCAGGAACCTGCGGTTGAAGCATTGGCAAAAGCAATCAGGCGCTCAAGGGTTGGCCTGAAGGATCCTAAAAAACCAATTGGTTCATTTATATTCTTAGGTCCTACGGGTGTTGGAAAAACAGAATTGTCAAAAGCCTTGGCAGAAGCTATGTTTGGCGATGAGGATGCAATGATAAGGGTTGATATGTCGGAGTACATGGAAAAGCATTCGGTTTCTAAGTTGGTGGGCTCGCCTCCGGGATATGTAGGATTCGACGACGGAGGACAGTTAACCGAAAAAATAAGGAGAAAACCATATTCGGTAATCTTGTTTGATGAAATTGAAAAGGCACATCCCGATGTATTTAACATATTGCTGCAAATACTTGATGACGGACGTCTTACCGATTCAAAGGGAAGGACGGTAGACTTCAAAAACACTGTAATTATTATGACCTCCAATGTTGGGGCAAGTACCATAAAGAAACAAAAAACTTTAGGGTTTGCAACCTATGCTTCTGATGAAGAAAAAAATGAATACGAAAAAATGAAGGAAAATGTAATGGCTGAATTGAAAAGAACATTCAGACCTGAATTTTTAAATCGTATCGACGAAATAATCGTGTTCCATTCATTGAACAAGGAGCATATAAAACAAATCGTATCCTTGATGATAAACGGTCTGTCAAAGCGTCTTGAAGCAATGAATATTAACATTCAAGTAGACAACAAGGCTATGGAGCTTTTGGCAGATTCGGGATTTGACCCCGTGTACGGAGCAAGACCTCTTCAGAGGGAAATAAGAAGAAGAATTGAAGACAAATTGTCGGAAGAGCTTCTTAAAGGAACTATAAAGAAGTCGGATACAATTAAAATCACATCCGATGATAAAGAGCTGATTTTCAGCAGCAATAAATGAAATATAAAAGGAACCCCTTTCCTCCGGCCATAAGATAGATGGCTGGAGTTTTTTTAGTTTGACGGTCATGTCATATGTCTAAGGTTGGGGGTGAAAGTAAGGTGCCTAAAAAAAATATTGACATAAAATAAAGATAATAGTATTATATTGATAATAGATATATCGAATATAGATATAGCGCTTTGGAGATGATGATATGGCGAGAGAACAATTAAAAACCTTGACGGAGCAAATGTATTACATACTTCTGACATTAACGGAGCATCAGCACGGCTATGGAATTATGCAGGAGGTAGAAAGGCGTACGGAGGGCAGGGTAAGGATAGGAGCAGGTACCTTGTACAGCCTTTTATCCAGATTTGAGGATGAGGATATTATAGTACAGGTTTCGGAGGAAAACAGAAGGAAAATATATGTTATTACAGACAAGGGACTAAATATTTTAAAGGATGAATATCAACGATTAAAGCAATTGGTTTCAGACGGCAGTGATATCTTAGAAGGGAGTGTGCGGTAATGAAGAATAAAGCAAAATGGATATACTGAGGATTCTTTTCTTTTGATTATAAGGCTATGGGAGAATACTTGGAGGAAATGGCAGAGAAAGGCTGGATGATAGAAAAGGTCGGGCATTATATGGCTAAGTTCAGAGCCGTGGAGCCCAAGAGGCTTAAGTTCTATGTAGATGTATATGAGGAAGGAAATTATAATCCAGAAAGGAAACACGGTTCTGCATTTGTCAGGAGATATAGATTGTTAAATATTTTCTTGATATTATATCGATATTTTGATATAATATAGATATCGCGGAAGGAGGTGTTTTTATGGCAACCATAAGGCCAAGTTCAGACTTGCGCAACAAATACAATGAAATTTCTGAATTTTGTAATAAATATGATGAGCCTGTATTTATAACCAAAAATGGAACAGGAGATTTGGTAGTTTTGTCTAATATAGCATATGAGCGTTTGATTGGAAAATATGAGCTACACCGTTTACTTGATGAAGGTATAGAGTCTATGCAAAAAGGAACAGGACGTAAGGCAGAGGAAGTGTTTGCTGAAGTTGAGAAGGAGTTTGATATTGGAAGATTATAATGTTATCATTGAACTCACAGCTAAAAGAGATTTACAGGGTATTCTTCATTATATAAAAAATATACTGAGAGCACCTGAGGCTGCGAAGCGAATTTATATAAAAATTAAAAATGAGATTTTGACATTAAATCAAATGCCTATGCGTAACAATGCTGTTCAGGAGCAGCCATATGCTTCAATGGGATTACATAAACTGTTGGTTGAAAATTATATTGTTTTTTATATTATTGACGAGCAAAAGCATGAAGTACACGTTTTGCGTATTCTCTATAATCGCAGAGAGTGGCAGAGCATTCTATAAATATTTTTCGGAAACTATTGACAAAGCAAAATAATTGTGGTATTTTTATAAAAATTATTAAACATAAATAAAAATGAAGCTGAGATAAGAAATAGTAAATACATTGTGTTTTTTAGAGAGTGTGCGGTTGGTGAAAGCACATAAATATGCTGTATTGAACACATCTTTGAGCTAATCGGTGAAACCTTTTGGGAGTAGTTGGATTCGGGAGCTCGCACCCGTTACAGTGCAAAAGTATGATAGTACTTTTTGAGGTTGATGCTGTGAAGTATCAATAAAAAGAGGTGGAACCACGTGATTAATACTCTCGTCCTCTAGCCATAGGCTAGATGGCGGGAGTTTTTTTATGCCCTGCGAACCCCCTACTATTGCGGGTATACAGGGTAAGAAATTTATTGAATCATATGTAAACAAATTAAGTTTTAAAAAACAGGAGGATATTATGAAAAAAATTTTAAAAATGGTTTTGGTTATGCTTATTATTTCAGTAACATTGGTTTTATCAAGCAGCTGCGCAAAGAAGGCGGCAAATGAGACGAGTAATCGCTTAGAGGAAATAATCTACAGAGGGTACATAGAAGTGGTTACGGAGCCATACTTTGCACCAAATGAATTTATTGACCCCACAAAAAGCGGCAGTGAGCAATATGTAGGCAGCGATATAGAATTGGCAAGGTATATTGCGGACAAATTAGGAGTTGAGTTAAAAATTGTTCCTTTGGAGTTCACTGCAGTCTTAAGCAGTATTACAGAAGGTAAATATGATTTGGCTATATCTGCTTTAGCCTACACACCTGCCAGAGCGGAAGCAATGATTATGTCAAAAGGCTACTATTTTTCAGAGGATTCACCCGGGTACGGACTGTTAATCAGAAAAGAAGATGAAAAAATAATAAAAAGTGCAAAAGATTTAGCCGACAAAACTGTAGTCGCACAAAGCGGCTCGTTGCAGGAGTTATTTGCAAACGAACAAATCCCTGAATATAAAGAGCTTAAGAGAGTATCTGCCACAACAGACGGAATATTAATGGTCGAAGAAAAAAAGGCAGATTCCTGTGTCGTTGCCAAATCAATGGCTCAATTATATATTGATGCAAACCCGGGAAGCGGTTTGTCAATAGTAGAAAATTTTGAATTCGAAGTGGATAAATCATTAGACGGAACAAGAATCGGAATACCGTTAAGTGAAGATGAACTTGCAGAAAAAATTAATGAAATTATTGATGAAGTAGTAAAATCGGGACAATATGAGCAGTGGTATAAGGAATATACCGAATATGCAAAAAAATTAGGGTTGTAATTATGAAAGGTTTAAGGTGAGAGTATGATTGATACAGTGATTATGCTATGGGGTAAATACTATTATGTCTATATTGACGGGTTGCTCGGAACCTTATGGTTGGCTGCATTGACAGTATTTGCGGCAACCTTGCTGGGAACTGTTATAGCCATCATGAAGTTATCTAAAATTAAAATATTAGATTTATTTACATCTGTATACATAGGTGTACTTAGAGGGACCCCCATACTTTTGCAGCTATATTTTTTTTGGTTAGTACTGCCTAAGGCAGTACCAATCAATTTAAGCGATACAGCATGCATTATAATTGCTCTTATTGTAAATGCAAGCTCCTATGTCGCGGAAGTTATACGAGCCGGCATACAGGCAGTTGATAAGGGGCAGGTAGAAGCTGCAAGAAGCTTGGGATTATCAAGTGTAAATACAATGAAAAAAATCATTCTTCCTCAGGCCGTTAAAAATATACTTCCAGCATTGGGAAATGAATATATATCAATGATTAAGCAAACATCCCTTGCCTCGGTATTTTTTGTACAGGAGCTTATGACATCCTATAAAACTGTTCAATCGGCAACCTTCTTAGCAATCCCATCATTAATAATTGCCGGCGTAATTTATTTAATAGTAACCACAGTATTGACCAAGGGATTAAGTGTATTTGAAAGGAGGCTCCAAGCCAATGAAAGCTAAGGAATTAATAAGGGTTGAGAGCTTAAATAAATCCTTTGGAGATTTAAAGGTTTTGAATAATATAACAGAAAGCATATATGACGGGGAGGTTGTTTCTATTATAGGACCCTCGGGTAGCGGGAAAAGTACATTTTTAAGATGCTTGAATTTGTTGGAAAGACCAACAAGCGGCAAGGTCTATTTTGAAGGAGTGGATTTATCTGACAAAAAAATCAACTTAGACAAGCATAGGCAAAAAATCGGTATGGTATTTCAGCTTTTTAATGTTTTTCCCCATTTGAAGGTTATAGATAATATTACTTTAACTCCTATACTTGAAAAGAAAATACAGAGGGAAGAAGCAGAAAAGAAAGCTGATGAGCTTTTGGAGAGAGTTGGATTGATAGACAAAAGAGATGTTTATCCCACAAAGCTTTCGGGTGGTCAAAAGCAGCGGCTGGCAATTATAAGAGCCTTAGCAATGGACCCTAAGGTAATGTTGTTTGATGAGCCCACCAGCGCATTAGACCCGGAAATGGTAAAGGAAGTTTTGGAGGTTATAAGAGGCTTGGCTTTATCGGGAATGACTATAGTTATAGTAACTCATGAAATGGGATTTGCAAAGGAAGTAAGTGACAGAGTTATATTTATGGCTGAAGGCATGATACAAGAGGAAGGTACTCCCGATGAGATATTTAACAATCCGAAAAACCGCAGAACCATAGAATTTTTAGGCAAGGTATTATAAGGGGGATTTTATGAAGGAACTAAAATTTATTGAAGAAATACTTGAAAAAAAGAAAGAAAAAATAATTGGTGCCAGCGATAGCATATGGGAGTTTTCAGAGCTTCCATACAATGAATACAATTCATGCAGGCTTCTAACGGAAATTTTAGAAGATGAAGGCTTTATAATCAATAGAGGTGTTGCAGATATACCTACTGCATTTACGGCAAACTTTGGAACCGGAAAGCCTGTGTTTGGCTTTTTAGGTGAATATGATGCGCTTGATAAATTAAGTCAGGCGGCGGGATGTACCGAAAGAAACCCGGTTGTTGAGGGAAAACCCGGCCACGGCTGCGGACATAATGTTTTGGGGGCGGGTTCTCTTGGGGCAGCCTTAGTTATAAAGGAGTATTTAGCTGCCAATAAATTAAACGGAACTGTTATTTATTTCGGCTGCCCTGCGGAAGAAGGAGCTGGAGCGAAGCAATTTATGGCAAGAGCCGGACTTTTTGATGATGTGGATTTCGTATATACATGGCATCCGGCTGCTATTAATCAGGTGCAATCTAGCAGGTCGGTTGCAATTATGGGTGCTAATTTTAAGTTCAAAGGTCTGTCTGCTCATGCGGGAGGCTCGCCTCACCTCGGGAGAAGCGCTCTTGATGCGGCAGAACTGATGAGTGTTGGTGTTAATTATTTAAGAGAACATATGATTGACCAGGCGCGAATACATTATGCTTATGCGGATGCAGGAGGAGTTTCTCCGAATGTTGTACAAGACCGAGCTTTAATAAAGTATGAGGTTCGCTCTCCGAAGGTAACGCAGGTAAAGGAATTGTTTGAAAGAGTTGTAAAGGTAGCTGAAGGTGCTGCTCTTATGACGGAAACAGAAGTTGACTATGAAATAACAATGGCATTTTCAGATTATATACCAAATGCTGCCTTGGCGGAAATTGCTGATGAAGCTTTTAAAGAGGCAGGGGCACCAAAGTGGGATGAAGAGGATTATAAATTAGCAAAAGCGTATTTATTCAGTTATAATGATTCAACGATTAAATCAATAAAAGAATATATAATTGAAGAATATGGGGAAGAACGTATGGATGAAATATTGGAAAGACCATTGGACTCCGAAGTTCATCCGTATGACGGGAATAACATTAAATATGTATCGGGCTCTACAGATGTGGGAGATGTATGCTATGCCGCTCCAACTATTAATTTCAATGTTGCAACCGCTTGTATAGGCAATGTGGGGCACACATGGCAAATGACCGGACAGTCCAAAAGCCAAATCGCAAACAAGGGAATGCTTACAGCCGTAAAGGTTATGGCATTATCTGCAATTAAGACAATGGAAAATCCTGACGTAATTGCAAAGGCCAAAAGAATTGTATTGAAACAAAATGGCGGCGCTTACGAATGTCCTTTGCCTGACAGTGTACAACCGCCTATAGGAAAGTATTAATATCAATGCCCTCATATAAAAATACCACTCCTTTAAGCAAGGGTGGTACTTTATATTTAAAATAATTTACTATAACCTATGTTATGCAAGCATAGACCTGATAAACCACAAATTCTTACTGTAGCCCGAAACATGACCTTCAAATTCTGCTACTGCTTCAAAGTCGCCGTCTTCGTCTGCTTCATTTCGAATCTCTGTTGCCAAGTTCTTCATTTCATTCAGATAGTCTAAAACAATTTCAAGGGATTCCCTGCATGAGAACTTATCGCTTTCCAATTCCTTGATTGTTGCATTTTTCAAATAATCTGATAATTTTACCAAAGGTTTTTCACCTTTCATCTTCAATAATTCAGCAACAGCATCATATTTTTCAAAGAAATCATCATATAATCCCTCTGTAAATTCATGAATTTGGACAAATTGTTTGCCTGTAACATTCCAGTGTATATTGTGTAGGTTTACATTTAAAACGGCTAAATTCGATAGGTATACATTTAATTTTTCGTAATTTTTCATATTATCCTCCAGTATATTGTTATGTTATTTTAACCTTGTTTTTTATATACCCGTTTTTCAGCCTTCTAAACATAAATAAGCTAAATCCAAGTCTATTGTTGTAAGTAATTCCGTAAATTGTAAATCTCATCATATTAAATTGCAGGAAAATTTTTTTTTAGATTCTTGAGATTTTTTTCAATAAATATCTTGACAAACAATATAATTTGGATATAATAATAAAAAACGAGTAAAACATATATTCAGCGATGATGGGAAGAGTACTTTTTAATTAACGTTTCAGAGAGATAGCGTTGGTGAGAGTCTATTACAATGATTTTAAAGGAAGAACATCCC
>ENA-UOOM01000918-UOOM01000918.1-fermentation-metagenome-genome-assembly--contig:-NODE-918-length-31026-cov-5.035194_pt1 | contig 31026 bp, 25 predicted proteins | sample MGYA00245781_ERZ724031 | MGnify/ENA primary metagenome ERZ724031 (study PRJEB28704, sample SAMN03018317) | fermentation metagenome | biome: anthropogenic terrestrial biome; feature: soil; material... | reverse complement strand
TATGTGAAGATAGGTGATACGACACGTGACGCTGTTACTAGAATTTTTGAACAGGTAGGAACAGCTGGATTAAATCCTAAAATTTTATTTGAGAAAGTAGCTCGAAAATCTGATGGAGAATGGTTCCGTGATAAAGATTTACATAGATTTCTTATTTTAAATGGAATAGAGAAAAAGGATTTTAATAGTCGTGCTGATGAGTGGTTCTATTTTAATGGAACGCTGGAAAAGGCTGAAGAGTTAACGAATAAATTTATTAACCGTGATTATGATGAAATACAAATTGATGATAACCGTTCGGATTATGTATTAAGAAATGAACAGCAACAAGCGGTAGAAAAAACGTATGAGTATTATCTAAGTAAGCAGGAGCCAAGAGAATTTTTATGGAATGCAAAACCACGTTTTGGGAAAACATTAACAACATATGACTTTATTAGAAACCTTAATGCAAAGAATGTTTTAATTGTAACAAATAGACCAGCAATTGCAAACTCATGGTTTGATGATTTCCAAAAATTTATTGCCTGGCAAGAGCCACAAATGAAGTTCGTATCGGAAACAAATGCATTAAATGGTAAAGCGATGACTAGAGAGCAATATCGTGATTTTCTTGATACAACATCTCATCCTAATCCTACACAAATATTCTTTATGTCCTTACAAGATTTAAAGGGAGCAGAATTTGCTGGTGGTAATTATAAAAAGTTAGAGTGGGTACCTGGCTTAAATTGGGACTTACTAGTAATTGATGAAGCTCATGAAGGTATTGATACGAAAAAAACAGATATAGCATTTAGCCAATTAAAAAGAGACTTTACCTTGCATTTATCAGGTACTCCGTTTAAAGCCTTAGCTAAAGGTGATTTTTCTGAAGAACAAATATTTAATTGGTCTTATGTCGATGAACAAGAAGCTAAAGAAAACTGGGATTCAACGGTTGGCAGCAATCCTTACGAAAGCCTACCTACTTTAAATTTGTTTACGTATCAAATGAGTAAAATGATAGAAGATGAAGTATCGGCAGGGTTAACAATAGAGGAAGAAAAAAACGTTGATTATGCATTTGATTTAAATGAATTCTTTAGAGTGAAAGAAAATGGACGATTTGAATATGAAGAAAGTGTTATTCGCTTTTTAGATAATCTAACTTCAGGGAAGTTTCCGTTTTCTGAAAATCAATATCGTAATGAACTAAATCATACATTTTGGCTGTTACCACGAGTGAATGCTGCCAAAGCACTTGAAAAATTATTAAACTCTCATCCAGTATTCAAAGATTATAAAGTAGTACTTGCAGCAGGAGATGGCGTTAGCTTACATGACGGCATAGAATCTGAAGCACTTGATTTAAAAGAAAATACAAAAAGCTATGACAAAGTTAGAAATGCTATTAAAAGATATGATAAAACAATAACACTTTCTGTGGGACAGTTAACAACTGGTGTGACAATACCTGAGTGGACGGCTGTATTAATGTTAAATAATATTGAATCACCTAGTTTATACTTTCAAGCTGCATTTAGGTCACAAAACCCTTATGAATATGAAAAAGACGGTAAACTTTTTAGAAAAGAAAATGCGTATATCTTTGACTTTTCACCAGATCGAACATTAAGACTTTATGATGAGTTTGCTAACAACTTGTCTAGTGGCAGTTCTAAAACAAGCGAAGAAAGAAAACGTAAAATAAAGAAGTTATTAAATTTCTTTCCAGTAATTGCTGAAGACGAAGATGGCACAATGCATGAAGTTGATGCATCTGAAGTCTTGACGATACCTACTCGAATTACGTCACGAGAAGTTGTAAAAAGAGGCTTTATGAGTAATTTATTATTCGCTAATATATCAGATATTTTTTCAGGTGACTCACCATTCAAAGAAATTCTAGATAAAATACCGCCTGAGAAAAATAAAAGATTAGAGAAACCCCGAGAGGTGTCTATTACTGATCCGAATTTAAATGAGGATGGAGAAGTAGAAATACCAAAAGAAGTAGTGTTAGGTAAGTCAAAAGAACTTTTTGGAGAAAAAATTTATTCATCAATTGAAGTGGTTGATGAAGTTGTATCATCCTTCGAAGAAGCTGAGGAAAAACAAAAAGAATCCATTAGAAAACTAGCGAAAGATATAACAGCTTCATTTTCAGATGGCTTTAATAATTTAAAAGACTCCTTCAAGCTAAACAAAGGGCAGACTGATAAGTTGAAGGATTCAGTAAATAATTCTATTGAGGATATTATAACTGAGAAAAGTTTGACACTAAGCAATCAAGTTAAAGAGATAGAGGAAGAATATGAAAAGAAAAAGCAAGAAGCAGAGAAGAGAAAAGATGAAACTGAATTAAAAGTAGTAACTCGGCAATATGAAGAAGAAAAACAAAAGATTGAAGAGTCTTTCGCCGATGAAATTAATAAAGAAGTAGAAAACACAATCAACACTGTTGTCGAAGAACAAATAGAAAAAGTAGAAGAAAAGAAAAAGAAAACAACAGAAGATGATGTTCGAGATCATTTACGAGGATTTGCACGTACAATTCCTGCTTTCCTAATGGCATACGGGGATGATAATACAAAATTAGAAAACTTTGAAGAGAATATTGATGCAGATACGTTTGAAGATATAACGAGTATAACTTTAACTGAATTTAAAAAGCTTCGTGATGGATTTGAGTATACAGATGATAACGGGGAAACAAAAGTCATTCCAGGATTATTCAATGAAGTTGTGTTTAATGCTAGTATTCAAGAATTTTTAGATACTAAAAAGCGTTTAGCAAACTATTTTGATGATGACCTGAATGAGGATATATTCGATTACATTCCTCCACAGAAAACGAATCAAATCTTTACACCAAAATCAGTGGTGAAAATTATGGTTGATACGCTAGAGCGAGAAAACCCAGACATTTTCAAGGACTCTAATAAAACGTTTATAGATTTATACGCAAAAAGTGGGATTTTTCTAACTGAAATTACCAAACGGTTATTTAAAGGCTTGAAAAATGAAATACCTAATGAAGGTGAACGATTGAAACATATTTTAGAAAACCAAGTCTATGGAGTAGCGCCAACTAATATCATCTACAATATCGCGAAAGAATATATATATTCAAATTTTGATAATATTTCAGCAGATAATTTAGTTGAATGTGATTTAACTATATATGCTGAAAAAGACTCTTTAGCAGAGAAATTAACAGAATTATATGGAGGTAAAAATGTGAAATTTGATGTAGTCATAGGAAATCCACCGTATCAGGAAGAAGATGGCGGTGCACAAGCAAGCGCACGACCAGTTTATCATCATTTTGTTCAAGCGGCTAAGAGTCTGAATCCTGAATATATTAGTTATATTACACCTAGCCGATGGTTTGTAGGAGGGAAAGGTCTAGATTCTTTTAGAGATGAAATGCTGAATGACCTTCATTTAAAAGAAATTCATGACTGGTTAACTCCTGAATATATTTTCCCTAATACAAATATTAGAGGTGGAGTCAATTACTTTCTATGGGACAAAAACTTTACTGACAAATCTGTTAGATTTGCATCTTATAAAGATGGTAAAAAGATTAGTGATGTAATTCGCCCTCTAGCAATTGAAGGAATTGATATTTTATTAAGGGATAATATCGGCATAAAAGTCTTAGAAAAAATATATGCTAATGATTATGAAAATACAAATACAATTTCTGAAATAGTTTCACCATTAAGACCATTTGGTTTCAGAGGCTATTTTATAGATGATGAAAGATTTAATAGTACTCCAGATTCATTAATAAACCATGTTATTTGTTATGCTCGTGGTTGGAAAAAGGGATATATAGAACGAGATATTGTTGAAATTCGACCAGATTGGATAGACAAGTGGAAAATTTTCACACCACGTGCTAATAATATTGGAACAGAATTGTCTGATGATAATTTTAATATCCGAATTGGGGAGCCAGGAACAATCTGTACAGAATCATATATGGTAATTGGAGCAGATAATGATTATGATAAAAACGAAGCGGAAGCTTTAGGTAAATACTTACAGACTAAGTTTTCAAGGTTTCTTCATAGTTTAGCTAAAGGTAGTCAAGATGCCACATCAAAAACCTACCGCTTCATTCCTATGCAAGATTTTTCGCCTGAATCTGAAATTAATTGGGATAACTCAATTGCAGAAATTGATCAGCAATTATACAATAAATATGGATTATCACAAGAAGAAATTAGTTATATTGAAGAAAATATAAAACCAATGAAATAGAAATAACTTTATATTAAAGTTGTATTCAACTAGCATCTGTAATTGTGGTGCAAATTGGTTCAAGTAATGTCAATCTCAATCCTTTTTCATACATTTTTATCCATATAACAGTTCCCAAAACGTTGTTATAAAAGGATTCAGATGGATTAGGCATACTTAGAATTTATCTGTATATTTCTCAAAACGTTAATATTGGTTGCGCAAAAATACAGTACATCGTGGAAGCGAGTTTCCAGATGCTACTGTATTTTTTTAGTTGAAAGGTGGTCAGGTGTTCAGAAAAAGAAAACTCGCCTTAAGGCGAGATAATGTAAGATCCTTCGTTGCAAGCACCTCCAGGATGAGCGGGTAGTTCGTTTAAACTCTCTCAGAGGCTTTTGAGTGCCACAAGCACATGGTTGACCCTGACTACTGTTTTGCCATCCTGGAGCGTAGCGAAGGACATCACTAGATGAACTAATATGTAGTATGCTATATATTAGGCACTATAGTTATAAAAGACCTTCAATGAACGATGAAAAATGAATATTGAACAATGAGCAATACAATTATGCGAATTTGCATTAATCTTCTAAATTGTTCATTATTTATTGTTCCATGTTCATTATTCACTGGGATGCAAGTCGCATATTTGCTGACTACATTCTTCCGTATATTTTGTACTAAACGCTACCTATAGCTGCATAAATTAGTTAAGAGGTGAGGATATTGAGAAGAAATAAAAATATTATACTAGCAATAATTGGGATAACTATCGTGATGTTATCCATCTCATATTACCTAGGAACTTATTTGCCAGCTAGTTTAGAATACCCATTAAACAGAAAGACTATCGTTATAGATCCAGGTCATGGCGGGATTGATCCTGGGAAAGTAGGCCTGTATGGTGTTGATGAAAAGTTTATTAATTTTGATATTTCCATGAAATTAAAAGAAGTATTAGAGATATCAGGTGCGAAGGTAATTATGACAAGAGAGGATAATGAAGGTCTTTATGTGGAAAATGTCCCCAATCCTTCATGGATTAAAAGCCAAGATATGCTTCAGAGAAGAAAGATCATTCAAGAAAGCAAACCTGATATTATGATCAGCATCCATATGAATAGTTTCCCTGACACGAATGTTTATGGTCCTCAAACCTTTTATCATGAAGGGGATGAACAGAGTGAAAAATTAGGCAAATGCATACAAGAAGAATTACTCCAAGTGTCTTGGAAAGAAAGTAGAAGAGTAGCAAAACCTAATAGCTCGTATTTTATTCTAAAAAACCATATGCCATCTTTAGTAATCGAATGTGGATTTCTCTCAAATGTTCAAGAAGAACAGAAGTTAAACGACAAAAACTACCAAGAAAGTATTGCCTGGGCAATAGTAAAGGGAATTATGCGGTATTTTTACGAAGAATGACACCCTTTGCCGAAAGCTGAAGGCGGAACTCTCTATGTTGTTGGGTGCAAAAACCATAAAACCGTCTCTATTAAGCTATTCTAGTCATCCGGGGGAGTCAAGTGACGAAGGATCTTATCAGTATGACTAATACATAAGGTACCATAGTTATATAAAATCTTCAGTGAACAATGAAAACTGAACATTGAACAGCGAACATTGAACAGCGAACAGTGCGAGTATACGACTCTTGCTATGCATTTGCTTACCACCTGATCACCTCGCATAAGTTGACTATCTGCCACCCTATGTCTTTTGTCAGAGAATAACTAGTGACTAGTAAATGTTTATGATATAATAAAAAAGATTCTAAAACAGAAAGAGTTGATCTATTTGGGTAATAAGGATTTACCTATTGGGGTCATGGATTCTGGAGTAGGCGGATTAACTGTTGCTAAGGAGTTGATCCGCTTATTGCCTTGCGAGAATGTCATCTATTTTGGTGACTCTAAGAGAATGCCCTACGGAAATAAGACAGAAGAAGAAATTGTATATTTAGCAAATAAGATTATTGAATTTTTAGAAATTATAGGCGTAAAAGGTATCCTTCTTGCCTGTAACACGGTCTCCTCTCAGATACACAAACTAAAGAGCAATGTGCCCTTATTTGGCATAATTGAAGCAGGTTGTGAAGCGGCTTTAGATGCTACTGGAAATAGTAAGATTGGTTTAATTGCTACAGTTGCTACGGTAAAGAGCAGTGTATATGAAAGAACACTAGAGAAAATGGACTCAAGTAAAACAATTTTATCCAATGACAGTCGAAAGCTTCCTAAAATTATAAACGATCACTTGGAGCGAAGAGATTTACTAGATATTCACATTAAAGAATGCATAGACCCTATTCTAGAGAAGGGGAATATAAAAGAACTTATATTAGGTTGTAGTCATTTTCCCATTATTCAAAAAGAAATCCAAGAACTTTACCCTAATCTAGTGCTCATTAATCCTGCAAGCAAACAAGTGAAAAAACTCCAAACTTATTTAGAGGAAAAGAACCTTTTGCGCCAATGTCAAGATCACACTGTCCAAATATACACGACAAGTGGCATAGAAGAGTTTAAAGGGACCTTAGATAGATTAGAAATCAGCGGATATTCACTAGAGAAAGTAAGATTGTTAGAGGAAGACTGATGCCTTCGCACATTTGAGAATTTAAAAGTATAAAAGCGAAAGGTGGAAGCGGAAAGGGGAAAAAATAACGCTTATATAGGCGAACACTTTAGACCCTAGCTGCTACCCACCTAAGCACCTTAAATCATGAAAAGGAGAAAAGAATGGAAGAACAAAAGAAGATTTTATTTAGTGGGATACAGCCTTCTGGTGTATTCACTATTGGTAATTATTTTGGCGCTTTAAAGAATTGGGTTGAATTACAGGATGAATACAATTGCTATTACTGTGTAGTAGACTTGCATGCAATTACCGTTCAACAAGTGCCAAAGGACTTGCGACAAAATAGCAAAAATGCATTGGCAATGTTATTAGCCTGCGGTCTAGATCCTAAAAAGGCTACAATTTATTATCAGTCTCATGTGTCAGGTCATGCAGAATTGGCTTGGATTTTAAATTGCTTCTCTTATATGGGTGAGTTAGGCCGTATGACTCAATTTAAGGATAAGTCTAGAAAGCAAGGTGAGAATATACGTGTTGGTTTATACGATTATCCGGTGCTTATGGCTGCAGATATTCTCTTATATCAAGCTGACCTAGTACCTGTTGGACAAGACCAAAAGCAACATCTCGAACTTACAAGGGATATTGCTCAGCGATTTAATAATACTTTTTCACCTACATTTACAATTCCAGAACCTTATATTCCCAAAGCAGGTGCTAGGGTAATGAGTTTGCAAGAGCCAGAGAAGAAGATGTCAAAATCAGATGGAAATATCAATGCTTTTGTCTCTATGACAGATCCAAAAGATACGATTATTAAAAAGTTTAAAAGAGCTGTAACTGATTCAGATGCAGAAGTTCGATACGATGAAGAGAACAAGCGAGGTATTTCTAATTTAATGGAAATCTATAGCGTAGCCACAAATAAATCCTATGAAGAAATTGAAAGAGAATTTCAAGGAAAGGGTTATGGAGACTTTAAACTTGCAGTAGGTGAATCCGTAGCAGATTTCTTAGAACCCATTCAAAGAGAATATACAAAATTATTAAATGAAAAAGGATATATGGAAGAAATCCTAAAGGAGAGCACAGAAGTCGCTAGAAGAGTTTCTAATAAGACGCTAAATAAAGTAAAGAAAAAAGTAGGCTTTGTCAGCTTTTAGATCCTCCCTAGCATGTAGGTGTTTTGTGGGATTATTTTGCTAAGAGAGCTAGGATTGGTATAGCGAGTAAATATACTTTATTATATATATAGTAGAAATTAACAAGAGTTAAATGAAAGTTTCAATAAATAACTTTCACCTGATTGAATATGCTGAATAATAATGATATAATATGCGAATTAACAGATTGACTCGCAGAAATCATAAAACTTTCTGTACTTGCACAAGAGAAAGCTGTGATTTCTATGAGAAAGTGCCATCAATGAGACCGCAAGAGTGGCTGAGTAAATCTATGTTATTTTGTGATATAATAATTATACAGAATACTAAATTGGGATTTGAAAGAAAATAAATTGCTCTAAAATCCTGATTATGCATGCGAATAAGGAATATAGTTCATAATCTTATGAATATATATTCAGACATAAATGAACCATTAATAAATAAACTTGCAAACAGGAGGCGGATATATGAGCAAAGAGTATAAGTACCAACCTATAGATGTAACAGAAGCCAATTTATATAACGAATACTTTCCATACGAAGAAATTCCAAAGATTGTTATGAACAATAAACTGATTCCCTTGAATTTACCAGAAAAGATTTGGATTACAGATACTACCTTTCGAGATGGTCAGCAATCCATGTCTTCTTTTACAGTAAGACAGATTCTAAAGCTTTATGATTACCTGCATGAAATAGACAACAATATGGGCATTATTCGACAATCAGAGTTCTTTTTATACTCTGCTCGAGATCGAGAAACTGTTAGAAAGTGCCAAGAAAGAGGATATGAGTTTCCAGAGATTACATCATGGATTAGGGCAGATGAAAAAGATTTTGAACTGGTAAAAAAGATGGAAATCAAAGAGACTGGTATGTTGATGTCTTGCTCAGATTACCACATCTTTAAAAAGCTAGGACTAAATCGAAGAGAAGCTATGGAAAAGTATATAACTGTGGCTAAGAAAGCTTTGGACGCAGGTATTACGCCAAGATGTCATTTAGAGGATATTACTCGGGCAGATTTTTATGGCTTTGTAGTTCCTTTAGTAAAAAACATAAACGAACTAGGAAAAGAAGCAAATATACAGGTAAAATTTAGAGCATGTGATACCCTAGGACTAGGCCTTCCATACGGGGGAGTAGAGTTGCCTAGAAGTATTCCAGCCATCATTAGCGGTTTACATGAAGAATGCCAAGTTCCCTCTAAAGCTCTGGAATGGCATGGTCATAACGATTATTGCAATGTTGTGTCCAATTCTACAAGCGCCTGGTTATATGGCGCAGCCTCTATAAATACAACATTACTAGGCATTGGGGAGAGAACAGGAAATAGCCCTCTTGAGGCTATGCTTGTTGAATACGCCCAATTAAAAGGACAAAGAGGAATTCGATTAGAGCTTATACGAGAAGTTTGTGAGTATTTTTCGAGAGAGTTTGACTATACTATAGATGCCAAAAGACCATTTGTAGGCTCTGAATTTAATATGACCAAAGCTGGCATTCACGCCGATGGTATACTTAAGTATGAGCCGATTTACAATTCCTTTGACACGAAAAAAATCCTTAATAGACCAGTAGTCATAAAAGTTAATCAAAGTTCAGGTCTTGCTGGTATTACTGCTTGGATTAACTCTTATTACAATTTAGAAAGTCATAATAAGATTAACAAAAGGGATTTAAGGGTCCAATCCATTAAAAATTGGATAGACAATGAATATGAATGTGGAAGGAATACTGATATTACGAGCAAGGAGCTAGTAAATTTGACTAACAGATACTTTTCAGTAGAGTTGGACAATTTAGAGATGGATCAATTAGATGAAGTAAATTAAGAAAGGTGGAGCAAAATGGGATTAACGCTAACGGAAAAAATTATCAAAGAACATTTAGTGGTAGGAGAAATGGTTCGAGGTACAGAAATTGGAATTCGAATTGACAATACACTAACACAAGATTCTACTGGAACAATGGCTTATCTTCAATTTGAAGCGATGGATGTGCCTAAAGTAAAGACAAAAAAGTCTATTGCATACATTGATCACAATATGCTACAAACGGGCCCAGAAAACATGGATGACCATATTTACATTCAAACTGTAGCTAAAAAACACGGTATAATTTTTTCTAAACCAGGTAATGGAATATGTCATCAAGTCAATATCGAACGATTTGGCAAGCCAGGTGAAACGTTACTAGGTTCTGATAGCCACACACCAACTGGTGGAGGTATAGGTATGTTGGCCATTGGTGCAGGAGGTCTTGACGTAGCGGTTGCTATGGCTGGTGGCGAATACTATATTACAATGCCTGAGATCGTAAAAGTAGAGCTAAAAGGGAAGTTACAACCAGGAGTAACGTCAAAAGACATCATATTAGAAGTGTTAAAGAGATTTACTGTAAAAGGTGGAATCAATAGAGTTTTTGAATACGTTGGAGAAGGTGTAAAATCCTTATCTGTACCAGATCGAGCTACTATTACCAACATGGGTGCTGAATTAGGTGCGACTACGTCTGTTTTTCCATCTGACCAAGAGACGAAGCTTTTCCTTACAGCACAAAAGAGAGAGGAAGATTTTATCCCTCTAAATGCAGATGCAGATGCCATCTATGACGAAGAGACTGTAATAGATTTAGACCAATTAATACCTATGGCAGCAGCGCCACACAGTCCTGACAATATAAAGCCTATAGATGAACTAGAGGGAATGAAAATCAATCAAGTAGCGATAGGTTCTTGTACGAACTCCTCATTATACGACTTAATGAAGGTGGCGAGCATTCTTGAAGGCAATACGGTAGCAGAAGAAGTATCCCTAGTAATCTCTCCAGGTTCAAAACAAGTACTAAATATGCTTGCAGAAAACGGTTATTTAGCCAAGATGATCGATGCAGGTGCAAGAATACTAGAATGTGGTTGTGGTCCATGTATAGGTATGGGACAATCGCCAAATACAAAAGGCATTTCTTTAAGAACATTTAACCGAAACTTTAAGGGACGTTCTGGAACGACAGATGCAGATGTTTACTTAGTAAGCCCTGAAGTAGCTGCTATATCAGCTATCCATGGGGTAATTACAAATCCTGTAGGTAAAGTAGATGAGGCTGTAGCAGGTGTAGAAGTAGCGAAAGAATTTAAAGTACATGACAATATGTTTGTTGCGCCAACTGGGGAAGAAGTAGAGGTTATAAAAGGACCAAATATTAAGCCATTCCCTAAAACAGAAAAATTAAAAGAAAACATTCATAAAAATGTCTTGATCGTTGTAGAAGACAATATTACTACAGACCATATTATGCCATCTAATGCAAAACTATTGCCATATAGATCGAATATTCCTTACTTATCAGATTACTGTTTGACACCATGTGATCCTGAGTTCCCAGCGAGGGCAAAAGAACAAGGTGGCGGAATCATTGTAGCAGGTCACAATTATGGACAAGGTTCAAGTAGAGAACATGCAGCTCTTGCCCCATTGTATCTAGGAATTAAGGCAGTAATAGCAAAATCCTTTGCTAGAATCCACAAGAATAATTTAATAAATAATGGAATACTTCCATTGATTTTTAAAGATGAAAAAGACTATGATGGATTAAATCTAGGAGATAGCTTATCACTAGACAATATATTAGTTGGAGTAGAGGCTAAAGAGCTCATTGTAAAAAATGAAACAACTGGAAAAGAAATTAAAGTAGTCCTAGATATTACAGATCGCCAAAAAGAAATGATTTTTGCAGGCGGATTGATTAATATGATGAAGGAAAATAAATAAGGTGGTCAGAAAAACCTGCATCACTAGTGGTGGCATTATGATCGCCTTCTAACACATCAAAAAAGCGCTGAAAAGCGTTTTTTTTGATTGGATAGGACTTTCCCTTGTGCTAGTCATCCTGAGCGTAGCAAAGGATCTTTGACCTACAAAGCCTAGCCCTATAGTATTGACGATTACTCAACTACTGTTCCCCAAAAGGGGTACAATATAGTAAAGTAGAAATAAAGGGGTGGTATAAAAAGTGGTTGCTTTAATTTGTCAAGTGGAGATGCGCATACAGGATGCTACAACGTTAAAAGAAAAGCGAAGTGTGGTAAAGAGCATTATTGAACGAACGAAGAAAAAGTATTTTATTTCTATTATAGAAAGCGATTTTCAGGATTTTTGGCAAAAGTCTCAGCTTAGCTTTGTCTTTTGTTCTTTAAATTTAAAGGACGCAGATAAAAAATTAAATAATATCCTTGGTTACATTGAATCTAATCCTTATATTGAGGTTTATGATATTCTGAGGGAGGAAGTGCATATGTAAAAACGGCTGAGACCATTTTTATAGCTACTAGTTTTAGTCGCTAGATTGCATGGTTCTTTTAAGCTCTATGGCTACTTTGAGTAGGCTTTATGCTAGGGGCTTCTTTTTAGCTTGTATTCTTTCATTCAACGAAGCAATGGTCCACCAAAACAAGAAAAAGCCAATAGATTAAATAAATCCATTGACTTTTTCTTGTTTATATAATTATTGGGGAAGGGGACTAATCACATTTAATATCGGAAGAGGATTGCCATAATCCGTGAATATTGCAATAGCTTAGTGCGTAAAGTGTACCTGATGTTTGTACTTTTGTCTTTACTACTCCATAATAGTCGCTGTAGACTTCAGATTCGCCGTGAGCGCTGAAATTTACATTTCCAATTTCTATAGGGAATTTGCTTCCTTCTGGTTTAAACATAACTTTAATCCATACAATGTGATGTTCTAATGTATTGGGATGAGAGATTTCGTTGCCGATGCTTACTACGACGTCAAAGGCCTCATCTTTTTTAACACTTTGAGGTGCTGTAATTACTGGTACGTGTTTTTCATTTTTCCAATCTCCGCTTTGTATCGTTTCTGCTAATAAATGATGCATATTAAAATCACTCCATTCTAATCTTTGTTCAATTTAGATATACCCAATATCCAAGAATATAAACAATTGACAGTAATATTATTATATTTCGATTAATATGTAGTTATTCATTGTAAAAAAATTGATTATCGTATATAATTCCAATGAGAAAAAAGGAAAACTGTCAACGGTTAACAATCAGTTTATACTACTTAAATGAGCTAAAATAACTAAAAAAGAATGCTCGAGTCCACTTGTTAGGGATTCGTAGCAGGGAGTTCAAAAATGGAGGGTACAAATGAGTTTACATGAACAATGGAAAAAAATAATTGAAGAAGCATCAACAGATGAAGAAAAACAGCGGGATTTTTGGGTCGATTATTGCGAACAAGAAAAGAATATTTACCAAGGTATACTTGCAAATAAGAATGCTGTTGTAGAAGGAACAGTAAAGGAATTAGCTCAAAAATACAATATGGAAATCCCATACTTCATAGGTTTTTTAGATGGAATCAATGATAGCATAAAGGATTCTTTAGACATATCTTCATTAGAAGAAGAGAGCACTATTACATTAGAAATTAATTTTAGAGAGCTTTATAAAAACATGTTAGCAGTTCCAGCAGAATGGCTTTACAATCTAGAAGAATGGTCTAATATCTTTACAGAAAAAGAGAGAAAAGAAATCACAAAAGAGTACAGTAAATCAAAAACTTTTGTCAACACAAACAAAGTAGGCAGAAATGACCCATGTCCATGTGGAAGTGGGAAGAAGTATAAGAAGTGCTGTGGAGCGAATTAAGGCGGTGAGGTGGTGAGCAAACCGCTCAACCACTAACGAACCAACCATTCAACCCCATTACCTACAACATAAAATTTACAACAAAACAGCCTAGTTTTGCTAGGCTGTTTATTTATCCGTCAAATAGAGCAAAGTAATAGTCGACAACACCGTCTCTGGAGAGAAAAGACTTACTAGTTTAGTCATGAGATTTACGGAACTGGTCTGTAAACTAATAAAGTACATGTAATAGCTCATAAACTTAATATTATTAGTTAATGGAATAGTAGGTAATTCCTTAGATGGTTTAAAGATGTTTACGATATTGTCTGTGCTCCTAATGAGTTGAATATTATCTTGTATTAAATCGTTTACGGCAAGTAAGATTTCTCGAATAAGTTCACTAGGTTTATATACTTTTAAACGCTCTATATTGAGTTGATTAGCTGTAATCTCCAGTAAACTTAAGGGGATGCTCTTGTTTTTATACTTTGTACGGTTAAGGAGATTTAGTATAGGTGGTATTAAATCGAATTTAGATTCAATAGAATCGATACCAAGGAGTAAGGGAAGCTTTTTATTTACTTCACTCTTTAGAGGGTTTCCCAAATTCTCAGCAAACTTGTCGTAATACGTATCTTCCTTCTCAAGATCAATATAATAATAAGACCCGCTTAATCTACCAAATTTTCTTAAAGTATCTAGATACCCTAATTGAATATTACTCCTCATTAAATTAGGAGTAAAGTCTAATATTCCCCCGAGTGAATTAGAGGGTTCAATGTTTATGATATTTAAGTCTTTTGCTTTTGTTTTTGTTTTAATATTAAAGCCCACAAGAGACACTGTAATTAAGTTTTCATAACCACATGAAGTAAGAAGTTTTACAGGAAGATTATCATAGAAGCCTCCATCTAAAAAAACAGTGCCATCAATTTCATGTTTTTTAAATGTAGGTAAAGCTGCACTAGCTAGTAAATAGTCGTTTAATTTTCCCTCAGGTATTTGATCAATCATCAGCTCTATAGGTTTTAAATCTGTAAGGGATATGGTTACTAAGCCTAGTTTAATGGGGGATTTTCGAATCTTATCTTCACTTATATACTTATTCATATTCTCTTTCAAAGGGCTAATATCTAAGCCACCGTCGGAGAGCAATGTTCTAAAAGTAGATAAAAGAGTGCGAAAATCTAGTTTTACCCACTCAGAATTATATTTTTCTAAAGACTCTTTATCGATAGAGAACACATCTTCAGTTTTTAAATTAGTCCAAAAATCTATAGCCCATTCTAAATTGTTTTGAGCGATAATAGCACCATTAATAGCGCCTATAGAAGTTCCAGAAACGGCAGTAATATTGATACCTAATTCTTTTAAAGCCTTCCACACACCAATTTCATAAGATCCCATAGTTCCCCCACCACCAAGGACTAAACCGTATTCCATAGTAATCAACTCCTGATTTGGATTTTGTTGTTTACATTATACCATATTCTATTTGTCACAAAATAGAATATGGTATGTTCACTTGAAATCACATCATAAAAAGTATAGAATAAGAATCTACGACAGTTCGAAACCATCCTGTCGCAAAATAAAACTATGGAGGAAAAGAAATGTATGAGAAAGTGCGTTTTATCGCAAAAGCAGGTATTATCGCCGCCATCTATGCGGCAGTAACAGTACTCGTGGCCCCTTTAAGTTATGGGAGTTTGCAGATGAGGATATCGGAGGCTCTTACAGTATTGCCTTATTTTACAAAGGCATCTATTCCAGGGCTCTTTATTGGGTGTTTGTTAGCCAACTTTTTTGGCAGCCCTTTAGGTATGCTTGATGTAGTTTTAGGAAGTTTAAGTACCCTTGTGGCAGCTCTTTGGGCATCTAAAATAAAGACGAAAGCATTTTTGCCTCTTCCCTCAATTATCGTCAATGCACTAGTGGTTCCATATGTATTATGGCAAGCACTAGGTGTTCCATACCTTCCTTCCGTGCTTTATGTAGGGCTTGGGCAAGCTATTGTTACATATGTTCTAGGGTATCCATTGTTGTTGTATATTGATAAGAATAGTATCCTAAAAGAGAACATCCAAGATTAAGTTCGGAACCTCTGGAAAATTTTTGGAAAATAGGATATGATAGATGTAGTAGTAAGTAGATGTTTTAGTGATTTAGAAATTCTTGCAAAATTATTTTTAAAGAAATAAGATCATCTATAAGGCTATGTTATAGTAATCATATGGAGGAAACAGCATGTATGAATCTGGAGAAAATTATTTAGAAACTATTTTTGTTCTTCATAAGAGAAATGGTTCCGTAAGATCCATTGACATTGCAAGAGAACTTGATTTTAGCAAGCCTAGTGTAAGTCGTGCAGTAGGTATACTAAAGGATTCAGGCTATATAATAGTTGATGAACACGGTTTAATCAATTTAACAGATGAAGGTCGAGAAAAAGCAGAATCCATATTTGAAAGGCATCAATTACTCACAGCCTTTTTAATGAGGACCGCAAAAGTATCTGAAGAAGTAGCAGAAGAGGATGCATGTAAAATAGAACACGTAATCAGCGACGACACCATTCAAGGAATAAAAAATTACCTTAATAACAGTCATTAGCAGTAAAAGCGTTTAGTAGCACTGATGCTAAAAGAAAAGTACGAGAGTTTAACTCTCGTACTTTTCTTTTAAAGCATCTACTAAATCAAATGCTACTTGATTAATTGTTTGAGATCCTGCTACTAGTACAAAATCATCTTTTACCGTATTGTCTACAAGGTATTTGACAATGTCCTTAAATTCACTAATATGTTTTGCAGGTATTCCTAATCGATCTTCTACTGCTTTAACCAAGTCTTCTGCATGAATATTAAAAGAATTAGCTTCTCTATCAGAGTAAATATCATTGATAATAACAAAATCTGCACCCTTAAAGGAGTTTACAAAATCATCAAAGAAATAGTAAGCTCTCGAGAAGGTATGTGCTTGGAAAACTACCCATAATTTATTGTAGTCATAGTTGGTACAAGCACTAACCGTAACTTTTAGTTCTGTAGGATGATGAGCATAATCTTCAAATACTTTAATATTATTTACTTCGCCTCTAAACTCAAAACGTCTATGAGCACCTTGGAAACTGGACAAAGTGTCTTCTATAATTTCCTTTGAAATATTTAAGTGATTGGCACAAATAATAGAGGCTAGAGAATTGAGTATATTGTGTTCGCCTGGTATATCTAATTTAAAATGCCCGAATAAACTGCTATTATTGTATACATCAAAACTTGGTTTTCCTAAGTGATCATAGGTAATATTCATGGCTTGCCATTGATTGGTGTTTTTTAGTCCAAAAGTCACCACGGCACAGTCTAAGTCCTTTGTCACATCTAAAACATCTTTTGAATCTCCATATGCGATTAAGACCCCGTCAGATGGAAGGATCTTTGCAAATTGATGAAAAGATTTCTTCATGTGGTCTAGATCTTTAAAGTAATCAATGTGGTCTAATTCAATGTTGAGAATAATACCAATTTTGTGATGAGATTTTAAAAAGCTATCTACGTATTCACATGCTTCTGTTACAAAATATTCACTTTGACCAACTCGATAATTTCCACCTATTAAGTCTAAACTACCACCAATGCTTACAGTAGGATCTAAATCTGCATTAAATAATAGAGACGAAACAATAGATGAGGTAGTGGTCTTACCATGGGTACCTGCTACAGCGACGGTTTCGCCAAAATCTTTTGTCAATGCTCCCAAAAAGTCCGAACGCTCCATTAAAGGGATGTTTAGCTCTTTTGACTTTAATATTTCGGGATTTTCTCCGTTGATCGCAGCAGAGTAAACAACCAAATCACAATTGTCAGTAATATTTTTTTCATCATGACCTATGTAGATTTTCGCTCCTTTAGCGACTAACTTTTCTGTATAGTTTGAGCTTTTCATATCTGAACCAGAAACACCTATGCCTTTGTTCATAGTTATTTGGGCTAGTCCACTCATGCTAGTGCCACCAATGCCTATAAAATGTACTAAATTAATTTTTTTATTTAACATTTTTTCTAAATAAAACTTCATTATAAAACCCCCAGTTACAAATAGTCCACTATTATTATTATTACCATTTTCTTCAGAATATTATACTTTAAATAAATTCTGCAGATTGTCTCCACAGCTTACGTTGCATCGGTCGCTTGGAGTGTCACTTCATTATGAAAGAGCAAAGCGGTGCGGATAAGTATTCGTGGCACCCATGTCAGACTTGCACGATCAACTCGTTTTCTTGTGCAAGCACAGAAAAGGTTTTGATTTTTGTCCGTTAATTTGCTTGCACGAATATTATACCACATAGGAAATATTACTCACTTATTTTATTTTTATTTTAAAAAAACCTGTGAAATCTAGTTGAAATATGAATGAAATTAAGATATCATTTGTTTAATATTCGTGTTTAGGGGTGTAGAATGGAGAAATTTAAAAGAAACGAACGGATAGGAGCTATTATAAAAGTTTTAGCAGATCATCCAAATCAAGTGATTACGTATAATTATTTTAGTCAATTATTAGCTGCTGCAAAGTCAAGTATTAGCGAAGATGTATCTGTAGTCAAAAAGACAATAGAGGAATTGAAGATGGGAAAGGTAGAAACCGTCTCAGGTGCTGCTGGTGGAGTTAAATACATTCCTGTTTTAGATGACCGTGATAGAGAGCAGTTTATTGATGAAATGTGTACCATGCTCCAAGATCAAAATCGCATCATCTCCGGAGGGTATTTATATTATACAGATATTATTTATTCCTCACAATACGTAGATAAAATTGGAAAAATTATTGCTGGAGATTATATTTATAAGGATATCGATTATGTAGTGACCATGGAGACTAAAGGGATTCCGATCGCCATGATGACTGCTAAGTATTTGAATCGCCCCTTAGTAATTGTTCGAAGAGGTAATAAGGTGACAGATGGAGCAACTGTCAGCATTAATTATGTTTCAGGGACCAGCAGCACAGTCCGCACGATTTCTTTGCCAAAGAGATCTTTAAAAGATGGATCAAAGGTCATTATTGTAGATGATTTTATGAAGGGTGGAGGTACTGCCTTAGGAATAATAAATTTATTAAAAGAATTTAATACTATTGTAGAAGGCATTTCTGTATTAATAGCATCTGAAGCACCTCAAAACAAACTAATAAAAGACTACGAGCCTCTAATGATTCTCAAAAATCTAAACTCAAACAGTGAAGCGATTGAAATTGTGCCTTATAAAAAGGGGGATACTGTACTTTAATTACTAGTTAGATAGCATCACTTCAGAAACTACAGCAAAAGCACTGTTTTCGCATAGCTCTCTAGTAGGAAACTTCTCCCTTTGAATAAAGTTCTTATTGATATGTAAATACTTAAGGGCAACGGTCACCATTGGTGACCTAAATCATTTACATAGAGCTTACAACATATATAACTTAGAACGAAAGCGCCGAAGGCGCTTTTCCCTACTTTGTGAAAAATAATAAAAAAGTTTTTAAAAAAAAGAAGGAGTTTTAAAGTTTATATCGAATAATATATATATACCTATACATAAGATCCTGAGGGGGGACATAATATGCAAATTACTGATGTACGTATTAGAAAAATTTCTAAAGATGGAAAGATGAAAGCGATAGTCTCTGTTACATTTGATGATCAATTCGTTGTACACGATATCAAAGTAATAGAAGGACAAAATGGTTATTTTATTGCAATGCCAAGTAGAAAGACACCAGATGGTGATTTTAAAGACATTGCGCATCCCATTAATATGAATACTCGTACTATGATTCAAGATGCTGTATTGGATAAGTACAACGCAGTATTATTAGAAGAAGAGTTTGTAGAAGCAGAAGGTGTTGTAGCAACAGAGGAAGAATAAGAATCAAGTACATGAAGAAAGAGGGGATACCCCCTCTTTTTTGCATGTTCTAAACGGTTGGTCGGGAAAGAACAAGCTAAAAGGAAGTCCCTAGTCTTTAGTCCCTAGCATAAAGGCTACTTAAAGTAGCCATAGAGCTTAAGAGGAATCCATGCAAGCTAGTGGTTAAGGACTAGCGACTATATTTTTTCCTATACAAAAATTATAAAAATCTATATAATAAGTGTGCAGTATGCTTTTAAAGGAGAGGGTATCAATGAAGGAAAATATTGCGATTATTTTAGCTGCAGGACAAGGGACAAGAATGAAATCCGATATGCCGAAAGTTTTACATAAAATTTGCGGAAAATCGTTGATTCAGCATGTACTAGACCATTGCACAGATGCATCTATAACAAAAAAATACGTAGTAGTAGGTCATAAACACGAAGAAATTCGAAAAGCTTTAGAAGATACAGTAGAGTACGTTCTTCAAGAACAGCAATTAGGAACAGGTCATGCCATTATGCAGGCAAAAGACATATTAGAAGAAAATCTTGAAAGCAATATTATCGTTCTTATGGGAGATGCACCTTTAATATCTTCTCACACATTAGATAAATTTATAAAGCTTCATGAAGAAAATAAAAATAGTGTAACGGTATTAACTGCTACTACAAAAAGTCCTCATGGATATGGTAGGATAGTTAAAGACCAAAGTGGAAATTTGCTGAAAATTGTCGAACAAAAAGATGCTACTGAACAGGAAAAGCAAATACAAGAAATTAACTCAGGGGTATACTGTTTTAAAGGAAAGGATCTTGTAGATGCATTATCTAAATTGACAAATGATAATGCACAAGGAGAATACTACCTGACAGATGTAATTGAAATCATGAAAAAAGATCATCTTATAGCAGGGGTATATAATACTTGTGAAGAAGATATTAAAGCAGTCAATTCAAAGAGAGAATTAGCTGAAGCCGATTTCATTATGAGAAGGCGAATTAATAATAAATTAATGGACGCTGGGGTTACTATTATTGATCCAAACTGTACTTATATCGGTGCAGATGTTATCATAGGTAGAGATACGATTATCTATCCTGGAACGATAATTGAAGGCGATACTGTTATCGGAGAAAAAACCACTATTGGTACAAATTGTAAAATTGTCAGTAGTCAAATTGGAGATAGAGTAGATATTCAAAGTTCTACAGTACTTGAGAGCGAAATCATGAACGAGACAAAAGTCGGTCCATACGCCTATATTCGCCCTAATTGTACCATTGGAGAAAGGGTTAAAATAGGAGATTTTGTCGAGGTTAAAAATAGCACTATAGGAAATGATACAAAGGCATCACATTTAACCTATATAGGAGATGCTAAAGTAGGCTCTGGGGTAAATTTAGGTTGTGGAGTAGTATTTGTAAACTACGATGGGAAGAAAAAGCATCAAACCATAGTAGAGGATGATTGCTTTATAGGATGCAATGTAAATTTAATCGCACCAGCTAATATAAAAAAAGGTTCATACATTGCAGCAGGTTCCACAATAACAGAACCTGTTGAAGAGGATACTTTAGCTATTGCACGATGTAAACAAATTAATAAAGTAGGCTATATAAAAAATAAATAAAAGAACACATATTCTAAGGAGGAAATAGTTTATAATGGATGGTAAATTTCAGGGAGTGAAGCTAATTGCGGGAAATTCTAATCCCATACTTGCACAGGAGATATCACAAATATTAGACATTCCGTTGACCAATGCAACAATTCAAACTTTTAGTGATGGAGAAATCTCAGTTAATGTTAATGAAACGGTAAGAGGAGCTGATGTCTACGTAATTCAGTCTACATCTAATCCAGTTAACGACAATTTAATGGAACTGTTAATCATTATCGATGCAATGAAGAGAGCATCTGCAGGAAGAATCAATGCAGTAATCCCTTATTATGGATATGGAAGACAAGATCGAAAAGCAAAATCTCGAGATCCTATTACTGCAAAATTAGTAGCAGATTTAATTACAGTAGCAGGAGCAGATCGTGTAATCACTATGGATTTACATGCAACTCAAATTCAAGGATTTTTTAATGTGCCTGTAGATCATTTATTAGGTATGAATATTTTAGCAGATTATTTCAATGAATTAAATCTTTCGGATTTAGTAGTTGTTTCACCAGATGCAGGTAGTGTAAAGAGATCAAGATTGCTTGCCCAGAAGCTTGAGGCACCTCTTGCTATCATTGATAAGAGAAGACCTAAGGCAAATGTCTCTGAAGTAATGAATATTATCGGAGATATCGTAGGAAAAAACTGTATTGTAATAGATGATATGATTGATACTGCTGGAACCATATGCAATGGAGCAGAGGCACTTATAAAATTAGGAGCTAAAAATGTGTACACAGTATGTACTCATGGTGTGCTTTCAGGTCCAGCTATAGAAAGATTGAAAACGGATAATATTAAAGAAGTTGTTGTACTTAATACAATACAAATTCCAGAAGAAAAGAAACTCGATAAAATGACCATATTATCAGTAGGACCCATTTTTGCAAAAGCTATCGAGCGAGTTCATGATAGCAAATCTTTGAGTAAACTATTCGACTAATTAGAAACAGGTGATTCTTTGAAAGCAATAGTTGGTTTAGGCAATCCTGGAGACCAGTATGCCCATACGAGACATAATATAGGATTTCAAGTCATCGATGCTATTGCTGATAGTTATGCGGTGCACTTTAAATCAAAGGGTAAATCTCTTATAGGAACATTTTTCTTAGATGGCGAAAAGGTCCTTCTAGTAAAGCCTCAGACCTTTATGAACTTAAGTGGAGAAAGTGTATTTGATGTAGTAGATTACTACGATTTGGATATGGAAGATCTTTTGATTATTTACGATGATATTGACATTGATGTAGGAAAAATGCGAATAAGGCAAAAAGGCAGCGCGGGAACACACAATGGAATGCGTTCTGTCATTTACCATCTAAAAAGCGATAAAATGGCCAGAATACGATTAGGTATTGGAAAACAGGACAATATACCATTAGATAAATACGTTTTAGGCAAATTTACTTCTGACGAGTTATCCATTGTAAAAGAGACCGTTGAAAAAGCAGCAAAAGCAGCCCTATTTTTTGTAAAAGAAGGCATAAATCCTTGTATGAATAAGTATAATATACGATAAACAACTCGGCAAATGAAAGAGTTAGCTTTCATTTGGCGAGTGTCACGGTCACAGAATCGACGTAGAAGATTCTAAGGTGATGGTTAGGTGGTTGGACGGGAAAATTCGCCTTTAGGTGAGATAAGTTTTAAACGACACTTGAACAATTGTGTTACAATCGTTTGACTATTGTTAAAAGCTAGTACGTTAAGCAGCATAATCTAATAAGAAAAACGATTTCTACCTTGCAAAAAGTGTAGAGACGAAACACCTATGCCCGGTTCTTAAAGCCGGGCTAGTGGTATTTAGAGGTGAATAATGAAGAATTTGTTACAAGATGTAGTACGAAGTACAAAATCCTATAGTCATTTAGTGGAGGAACTAAATAGTAAAGATCATGTGGGAATAGCCAATATTGATGAAGGTCTAGCCCTAGTCTATGCAGTAAATTTACTGGAAAAGGAGAATATTCTTCTCATATGCGAAAATGAGCTACAAGGGGAAAAAATCACTACAAGCCTTAACGAAATTTCTCCTGGAGTTGCTATCTGCCTTCATTCTGAGCCCAGTCATTTTTATTTTGTCAACTCTCATAGTAAAGAATTGACTCACGATCGAATTCGAGCTTTTAATGAAATTCTTTCTCACAAAAAAAGAATTATCGTTACACCACTAGAATCTTTATTTAAAAAATTAATGCCTCCAAAGGAATACAAGAAATTATTTAAAACCATAAAAGTTGGGCAAATCATTGAAATGGATGATTTTGTGAAATTGCTCACAGATTTTGGCTATCAACGTTGCGAAATGGTAGAAAATCCAGGACAATTTTCGGTTAGGGGGGGGATTGTCGATGTATTTAATATTATTGACAAGAATCCCATTAGAGTGGAATTTTTTGATGATGAAATTGACTCCCTTCGGGTGTTTGATATAGAAAACCAACAATCTATGGAAAAGCTAGATAAACTAAGGCTCTCACCTGCTCATGAAATCCTGTTTAAAGATTATGAAAAACAGGAACTTTATGACTCGCTACAGAAAGATATGAAGAAGTCAAAGAAGAAGGTTGGAGAACGAGAGATACGTTTAGAAAATCTAACAGAAAATTACATCAATGGACAAGTAGAAAATCTAGAGGGATTAATACCCTATTACAAAGGGGAACTATGTTCTTTAATTCATTACTTTAGTCAAGACACTTATTTTTTATTTTTTGAAGGAGATCGATTTAATAACCAATTTGAGAGTTTTTCAAGTCAATTAAAAGAAGACTTTCAAAGTTTATTGGAAAGAGGCGAAATCTTTCCTAATTTTTTTCAGCGCTTTTTTGCTTTTGAACAAGTACAAGATTTTTTACAGGATAAGAAGACTATTGATTTTCAAGGCTTAAGTAAGAGGTTTAATTTTATTAAACCACAATCTATAATCGAAGTGAATTCTAAAGAGGTCTATTCTTTTTATGGAAAAGTTCCCGAGTTTATGGATCAATTGGCCCAATGGAAAAAAGAAGCCTATACAGTAATTATCCTCGGGCAAGACAAGAGTAGATGCAATAATATAGCTGAAATGCTCTCAAATTACAGCATAGAAGGTTATATTCAAAAGGAAAATATATTAAGCAAAAAAGTAAACATTGTACAAGGGAATTTAGAAAAGGGATTTGTCTTGTATGAAGACAAATTAGTCGCTTTATCTGACCGAAATATCTTTAAGGAAAAGATAAAGAGCAAAAAGAAAAAGAAAAATAAAAAAGGGAAAAAGATAGAATCTTTTACAGATTTAAAAGCAGGAGATTATATTGTACACGATACTCATGGTATTGGTGTATACGCTGGAATAGAGCAGATTGCAGTTGAAGGTGTGAAAAAGGACTATCTCCATTTAAAATATGCTAAAGGGGATAAGCTTTATATTCCAGTAGATCAAATGGACTCTGTACAAGTTTATATTGGTTTTGGCGATAAAAAACCTAAAGTCAATAAATTGGGTAGTGTAGAATGGAAGAAATCAAAGCAAAAGACAAAAGAATCCGTAACGGACATGGCCAAAGAATTGCTAGAAGTTTATGCAAAGAGAAGAAAAGCAAAAGGCTATGCTTTTTCAAAAGACAGTAATTGGACCAGGGAATTTGAGGAAAAATTTCCTTATGAGGAGACTGGAGATCAGCTTCTGGCTATTGAAGATGTAAAAGGAGATATGGAATCCGATATGCCTATGGACCGCCTAATCTGTGGAGATGTAGGTTATGGTAAGACAGAAGTAGCTATAAGAGCAGCGTTTAAATGCATTATGGATAATAAACAAGTTGCCATGTTGGTACCTACAACCATCCTTGCACAACAACACTATAATAGCTTTATGGCTCGATTTGAAGACTATCCTATACGCATAGAAATGCTTTCTCGCTTCAGGACAAAAAAGCAGCAAGAGCAAATTATCGAGGATATAAAACGAAATCAGGTAGACATTATCATTGGAACACATCGCTTACTATCAAAAGATGTAAGATATCACGATTTAGGGCTACTTATCGTGGATGAAGAGCAACGTTTTGGCGTTAAGCATAAAGAGCAGATTAAGGAATTAAAGACCAATATAGATGTCTTAACCCTCAGTGCTACGCCTATACCAAGGACTCTTCACATGTCCTTAATAGGTGCAAGGGATATGAGTATACTAAACGAACCTCCTCATAATCGAACGCCAGTACAGACGTATATCATGGAATACAATGAAATACTCATACGAGACGCCATCAATCGAGAATTGGCTAGAAACGGCCAAGTCTACTATGTTCATAATAAGGTTTATGATATTGAAACAATAGTTGCAAAGGTATCAAGGATGGTACCAGAGGCGAGGATTGCCGTAGCTCACGGAAAAATGAGTGAGACAAAATTAGAAAATATAATGATAGACTTTATGGATAACGAATACGACATCTTAATATGTACTACGATTATTGAATCGGGACTTGATATTTCAAATGCCAACACAATCATTATAGAGGATGCAGATCATATGGGACTTTCTCAGCTATATCAGCTAAGAGGTAGAGTAGGTCGTTCAAATAGATTATCCTATGCTTATATTACTTATCGAAAGGACAAAACCCTTAGTGAAATCGCAGAAAAAAGGCTGAAAGCTCTTAAGGATTTTACAGAGTTTGGTTCAGGTTTTAAAATAGCTATGCGAGATTTGGAAATTAGAGGGGCAGGCAGCATGCTAGGGTCTAAACAGCATGGTCACTTAACTACTGTTGGTTACGATATGTACTGTAAGATTTTAGATGAGGCAGTAAAAGAGTTAAAGGGAGAAGAGACTCCAATACAAATCAATACTACAATAGAATTAGATGTAGACGCTTATATTCCATCTACCTATGTGGAAAGTGAAAAACAAAAATACCAATTGTATAAAAAGATTATTGGTATTGAAAGCCAAGCAGAATTGAATCAAATTGAAGAAGATATTGAAGACAGATATGGAGATCTACCAAAAAGCGTTCAAAACCTTCTGTATATTTCCTATATTAAAAAAATGGCTTCAAGCTTAGGTATGGACAAAATCAAAGGAATAAATAATCAGATTGTCTTCACCTTTGAAAACAGCTTCTTTTTAAGCATGGATGAGATTAAAGAAATAATTAAGAAATATCCTGTACAATTTAATACGGATCGATCTGGAAATACAAGTCTTATATTGAAAAAATCTGTACATGACAGAGGTGTTCTCATTGGCCTAAAAGAGTTTGTAGAGAAGATTAAGGCTATTAAAAACCAAGGAAATTCGATATAATGGTTTAATGAACAATTGAACTGTAAGGAACAGAGCCTTCTCTGTTTCTCAAACAGTCAATCTATTTAAGGGAGGAAACAATTTGATTAAGAAAAAGAGTACTCTAGTAGCGTTCATACTTGCTCTTATCATTGGATTTAGTGGATGCAGTATGGTTAAGGTAAATCCAGAGCAAGATATGAAAAGAGTCGTATATGAAACAAAGGATGGGAAAGTTACCAAAAAAGAATTTACAGAGCTATTAACTTATTATGAGATGGTTTATCATCTAAATGGTTATGAAATGCCAAAGGATGAAGAACTAACTACTTTAAAGGAAGAGCTACTGGATACATTAGTTGAGATAGATTTGTTAAGAGCGGAAGGGGTAAAAAAAGACCCTGAAATGGACTCAAAAGAAATCCAAAGCCAAGTAGAAGCTACGATCTCTAATTTAAAGTCTGGTTTTGAAACGGAAGAAGAGTATAAAAAGTTTATTACAGATCGAAACCTTACTCAAGAAGAATATGAAGACTTCATTAAAATCTATACAGAAGACATAAACTATGCAAATGCCTTTATTGAAGTGTATACAAATGAGCTTTTTGACAGCGGTAAGGAAGCGAAAAAGGTTGCGGTTACTGTAGATGACGAAAAATTGATCAAAGATGAAATGTACTATTATTTATCTCAGGTAGAGTTAAACTATTACATGACTACCGGTAGTGGTTTGCCTACAGATGAAGAATCTATTAAAGCAACTTATAATCAAGTGCAAAATCAAATGGCAACCTCTTATTTAATTCGAAAAGATGCGGAAAAGCAAGGCATAAAAATCGATGATAAAGCACTCACTGAAAAACAAGCGGAGATTAAATCACAATTTGAAAGTTTTTATGGTGAAGACATCACAAGTTATTTAAAGAGTTATTATATTTCAGAAGCGAGATACGATGAGCTAACGAAATCAGATGCTTTAACAAGACTTTATGAGAAAACGATAAGTGAAAATTTCAAAAAAGATATAGATGTAACAAAAAAGGAAATTGAAACCTATTACAAAGAGAACAAAGAATCTTATAATGCGAGTACAGTATCTGCTAAACATATATTAACTACTTCAGAAGACTTAGCAAAGACCATTAAAGGTGAAATAAAGGATGCAGATAGTTTTGAAGCCGCTTTAGAAAAGTATCAAGATCATGAAGAGGTATCAGAAGCTGCAGACTTAGGCGAATTTGGATATAAAAAAATGGTAGCCGAATTTGAGAAGGTAGCCTTTAAATTAGAACCAGGTCAGATTAGTGATGTAGTAAAAACAGATTTCGGTTATCACATCATTTATGTTTATGACAAAAATATAGTAGAGCTTCCTACTTTAAAAGAAAAGACGGATGAAATAAAAGAAAATCTGCTAAATGAAAAAGTAAATACCAAATTAAATTCTTATAAAGATAAAATTTTAAAGGATGGGGACGTTAAAATCAAGGAAATTGTAGACCCTTTTGAGAGCTTTATTGATAATTTGAAAGAGGAATACAAAGTAAAAACCTATCCGAAAGTATTAAATTAGGGGAAAGAGGTTCTCTGGTGAGAAGAGCACAGATTGTCTTTGTACTAGTAATTCTACTTATGATTAGTGGCTGCGCATCGAATACAGAGGTTGTAACTACAATCAATGATAAGAAGATCGTAAAGGAACAATTAAATAGGCAATTAGTCTTGACGGAGATAAGCTATAGAATAAATGGCTACGATTTTCCTAGTGGCGGTGAAACCCGGAAGGATTTAGAGAAAAAACTCATAAACAAATTGGTAGAATCTTATGTATTAGTGGATGTAGCAAAAAATGAAGGCATTGAAATACAAGAAAAAGAAGCTTTAGCTCAAAGGGATTCTCTTATAGAGACCATTATCGCCTTATACGGAGGTAATGAAAAGTATAATGAGTTCTTAAAGGGAAAAGATCAGGATAGAGATACTTTTGACGAGTATCTTTTAGGCTTGGCTAAAGAAAATGAATACATCTCTAAATTATATGAAAAGATAACGGAAAGTATATCCGTAAACGCTGAAGAAATCTCAAATTATTATGACGAGCATATAAAGTATTATAATTACAGTATGAAATCCATTATGGATATTGAAGCTGAAGACCAAAATACGGTACAGAAAATTTATAATGAGATTAAAAAGAAGGATTTGAGTTTTGAAGAAGCGCTAAAAGAATTTGAAGATAAAAATGGTGTAAATACCTCTGACTTAGGTACGGTATACTACAGTAGCAATGAAAAAGAGTATTCTGAAATTGTTTTTTCTACGAAAGTAGGCCAAATGAGCTCGGTTTTCGAGAGTCAAGGAAAGTACCATATTATCTATGTTTATGACGAAAACATTCAAGAGCCAATACCCTATGAACAAGTAATGACAAAAGTGGAAAAAGATCTTCTAAAAGAAACGAAAGATCAGGCCTACAAAAATTATATAGAAGGTCAAATGAAAAATTACGATATCAGGTTAAATTAGAAAAATTTGAATAAAAACACCAATCTAATAGAATACTAAATTTTAGACAACAGTATCTATTAGGAGGTAATAATTTGAAAGCAACCGGTATTGTTAGAAGAATAGATGATTTAGGCAGAATAGTTATACCAAAGGAAATAAGACGAACTTTGCATATAAGAGAAGGAGATCCATTGGAAATCTATACGGATCGACAAGGAGAAGTAATCTTAAAAAAATACTCTCCTATAGGCGAATTGGGAAAATTTGCTCAAGAATATGCAGAGTCTATATTTCAGACGGCCAAGTATATAGTGTGTATATGCGATCGTGATAATATTATAGCTATTTCGGGCTTACCAAAGAAAAATTTGCTAAACAAAAAGATTGGTCCTCAGATAGAGAAGGTAATAGAAAATCGAAGAACTGTAATAGGGGAAAAGTCTACAGGAAGTGAATACACTTTATTAGTGGATGAAGATGAGGAATTATTTGTCTGTGTTATATCTCCTATCGTAGCTCAAGGGGATCCTATCGGGGCCTTAATATTATTATCAGAAGATAGTAGTATTAAAATAACCGATAATGAAGTGAAAATCGCAGAAATTGGCTCAAGTTTCTTAGGGAAACAGATGGAGCAGTAAGCATCTGCGGATAGGATGTAATGTGCTAAAATATTCGTCAAAAGCAAGGCTTTTGACGAATATTTTTTATTTATAAGCGTATGTTTTATTGATAGCCAAAACATAAACATACGGGGGTTACTTATATGTCACGAAATTCCTATGTACGTGGTGCGGGAATATTAGCTATTGGAGGGCTTTTGTCGCGTTTTATAGGGCTTTTTTATAAAGCGGCTATAACAAAGATTTTAGGTAGTTATGCCATGGGCCTTTATTATAATACGTTTTTTGTGCTCAATTTTGTCTTAAGTTTTATTATAGCGGCAGTACCCATAACCTTGTCAAAGATGATTGCTGAAAAGCGCACTTTAGGCCAGACAAAAACCATCAATAAGATTATGGTCGTAGTGACAGTGCTCTTGAGTTTAATAGGGGCTTTTTTTACTTATACTATTATCTTTTATGGTAAGTCCTTTATTGCTTTTGCAGGTTGGGATCCAAATACCTACTATCCTCTAATTGGCTTGTCCTTCGCACCTTTATTTATCGTCTTTGTATGTATTATTAGAGGATATTTCCAGGGTATGAATAAAATGGATCCCACAGCTAAATCTCAAATAGCGGAGTCCCTTGCGCGATTGTTAGTAGGAGTGCCCCTTTGTTATTATATGACCAATACTTATAATACTTCGTTAGGAGCTGGTGGAGCTACTATTGCCATATCTATAAGCGAGGCAGTTGGCTTAGTAGTTCTATTTGCTGCTTACACAAGATATCAGAAAAAAAGTACGATTGGTTTAAATTCAAACCAATCTATAGACAGTGTGCAAACCATCGTGAAGAGCTTTTTGTCTGTTGCAGTTCCTGTTTCTATAACATCTTTGTTATTATCTCTCAATGGTATGGTCAATTCTGTTACATATGCACCTCGATTGGCTATGGCAGGGATTGCTCTTAAAGATGCTACTAAAATGTTTGGAGACTACTCTAATGCGGGCACTTTAATCAATATTCCTATGACCATAAGTATGGCTGTATCTACAGCAATTCTTCCAGCTATAACAGAATCCTATGTGAGAAAAGATATGGCATCTATTTGCAGAAAAACAGAGTCTGCAATGAGAATTATATTCATGGTAGGCTTTCCCTGTATTGTAGGTTTAAGCTTATTTTCGGACCAAATATTTAGTATGATTTTTAATGATTCGATTTATGGTGGGCATATCTTGTCTTACAGTTCTCTTTCTATTCTATTCATTATGATGGTAGCAACGCTTCAGACTATTTTACAAGCAATGAATGTATTTAAGCGAGTTATGAAAGATATTGTAATAGGAACGATCATCAAGTTTATATTAAACTATACATTGATAGCTATTCCAGAGCTAAATATTGACGGTATGGTT
>ENA-UOOM01000916-UOOM01000916.1-fermentation-metagenome-genome-assembly--contig:-NODE-916-length-31111-cov-17.451700_pt1 | contig 31111 bp, 35 predicted proteins | sample MGYA00245781_ERZ724031 | MGnify/ENA primary metagenome ERZ724031 (study PRJEB28704, sample SAMN03018317) | fermentation metagenome | biome: anthropogenic terrestrial biome; feature: soil; material... | reverse complement strand
TGCTGACTTATTTGCAGCATTACGAGCCGCAGGAGCTGGTGCACTTTTCCGGCAACGTCTATACCACCCGCACCCATGACAGCCTGAAAATCTCCAACGGGAAATGGTGCTGGTGGTCCCGCAGCATCGGCGGGCGCTCCGCCCTGGACTATCTCATCAAGGTACGAGGTATGGCGCTCCCCGAAGCGGTGCTTCAGATAGACGGACAGGCGGCCATCGCGCCGCCTGTCCCGATTCAAAAACAGGAACAGGCAAAACCTCAAAAATTGATTTTGCCGGAAAAATATGAAAATAACGACCGTGTAATCAAGTACCTATCAAAGCGCGGCATACATGACAGTTTGATTGATTACTGCATTCGAACAGGGCGACTTTATGAAAGCCATCCTTATCACAATGCGGTCTTTGTCGGCTTCGACATTGAGAGCGCCCCCCGTTACGGTGCGCTCCGAGGCATATCCGGCAGCCGGTTTTTAGGGGAAGCTGACGGAAGCAACAAGCATTATTCCTTTGCTATTCCGGCGCGTCAGGAAAGCTCAAAGCTACATCTGTTTGAATGCGCCATTGACCTTTTATCCTACGGAACATTGGAGCTTCTTTCGGGCCGGGACTGGCGCGGAGAGAATTGCCTGTCCCTTGCGGGGGTTTACAAGCCGAAGAAAAATATAGAGGAAAGTACGCCACCCGCCGCACTTATGCAGTATCTCAAGAACTATCCGCACATCAATGAAATTGCCCTGCATTTGGATAACGACACAGCCGGGCGGCTGGCAACAAAGACCATTAAGACCCTTCTTTCCCACTCACTCATTATCTTCGACGAACCACCTAAACGCGGAAAGGATTATAACGACTATTTGCAAATCTCACTGGGATTGCAGCGTCCACAGGAGATTGAAAGACTATAACCGAGTTTCATTGAAACGATCATAAAGATATAGACACTAAAAATTTACAATTACTTGCCGATAATATGATAATATATAGTGGATATGCAGACAAACAGGAATTTGACGATGACTTTGTCCGCAGGCTGATTCAGACCATCCAGGTTATCGATGTGTGTAAGGAGGAAATGCCATATGGAACTTTCGTTTGATAGTGGAAGGTTTGTGTCACTCGATGGAGATTTAAACTATAAAGAGGTTCTTGATGATTTTCCAACTGCGAAAATCATCAGAATCATAACATACAACATCTCTAAAAATCAGCGATATGATGCACTTCTGGACGCATTGAAAAACACTGACGCAGATGTTCAATTGATAACAAATGTGCCTTCCCGCATGGATAAATATCATAATACAAACGCTGGCCATAATATGCGTTCTACTGCAAGGAAAAATATCAATATTTATATTTCAAAATTGAATCCAAATAACTTTCCAGGTCAGTTCACTCCATATTTCAATGTTCATAATCACGCAAAACTGATTGGAACGGAAAACATTGTTTATATAGGTTCAGCGAATTACTCTAATGAAAGTGCCGATAATATTGAGACCGGGGTTCTGATTGAAGACAAAGATTTCATCCAGGAGTTATATGCTGAGTTCTTCGATAAGGTACGGGAAGATTCGCTCTCCTATTTCGATGAGAATTTCAGTGCCTTTCAGCTTTTCATTTTGTCCCTTTATGCAAAATTCAAATACCATCATCATAAGATGTTGGAAGACTTGTATACAGACTATATGAGAACCAAAATGGTTGTAGCGGATTCGATATTCATCGATGTAAGTGACCTTGAAGCCCTCTATAGTGATCTTGATGAGCTTGATTCTGTATGCAGGGCTGCCGATGACACTTACGATGAAGAGAATGAAGACTATAATGATGCTCTTGAACAACTCAAAGGACTTTTTGACAGACTCAGTATTGATTGGCTAAAAGAAACGATATCTGAAGGTGGCACATTGTATCAACTTGTCACTTTCAATACAGAAGAAAAGGCTAATGATATCCTGCAAGAAGAATATGCATCAGTGGCTTGGGATGAGTATTTAGACGCATATGTTGAAAAAGCCATGGATAGTGCAGCCGAAATATACTCGAATTTGCATAACGCTTTTGAAGAAGAGTCCGAGGACTTCCTTGCAGAAATCGAGAAGATTTTATCCGCCTTAAAAGCAGCAAGCTGTTTCACAACTAAATGGAAAGTGTCGAAAGTGAATCCCGAGATTGATAACACCTAATTTGTTACCATAATAATTAAAAAATATGTATTCGGCGTTGCTTGAATCGTAAATTACCGTGATGAAATTGAAGTTCAGACATGGTTTGGAGTCTGACTAACCTTAGTTTGATAAATTCCAATTTGAACTTTAGATGCAAAGGAGACAATGAAATGAAAACTACGCTTTTAGGTATCGCAATCATATTATTTGGTATAGCATTCATACTGGCGTCGACTGGAGGGGCAACAATATTTGGTCTGGGTATTTCATTTCTCGGATTAATTATTTCAATAATCGGTTGCATAAAAAAGGATATATGAATCCTTACTGAAAATAATGTTGAGTCGATAAATTCCAATTTATCGGTGAGATTATAAGCGAAATAGGAACCTGGTTAAGGCGTTGAGAAATCAGCGCCTTTTTCTTTTGCCCGAAAACAAGAAAGGAGGCTTTGCTCATATGAGAACCTATCAGGTGGAAATCAAGGAAACTCTTTGCATGACCGTCGAAATCGAAGCGAAAAACGCGGAACAGGCCGAGGCAATGGTACGAGCGGCATACAAGAACGAAGATTATATTCTCGATGCAGAGCACTTTACCGGCGTGGATTTTACCACACGGGAAAAAGAAATGGATGCTCGAAACAAAGTGCAAAGACACCGTGGGCAGGAGCGATAACCTCCTGCCTTTTCTTTTTCGGCCGGTTATTTTTGAGAACAGCCGTAACCGCTCTTTCAACACAAGACCGCTGTCTTGTGTTGCAGCAAGCACTGAATTTGGCTAGCCAAATTCGCTTGTTAGGGGCTTTCGCCCCTAATACCCCCCTCATGTTGCACTCCCATCAATCAAGAAAAGAGGTGTTATGAATGAAAGAGCCTCAACAAAAGTGGCGGGAGGAATTTCGCGCCTTCATCGGATATAAAAATATCCATCCTGCGCGAAAGGAGCTAGAGCAATGAGAAAACGAAATATCCAAATCATTGTACGGCTGAACGCTAAAGAACAACAGAATCTTGTCAATCAGGTAAAAAAATCGGGGCTTTCACAGGAAGCATTTATCCGTTCCCTCATCAATGGTTATGTGCCCAAAGAGCTGCCCTCTCCTGACTATTTTTCCATGACGCGGGAGCTGCACGCTATCGGCAACAACCTGAATCAGATTGCCGCCAAGGCTAATGCCACTGAACATATTGACAAGACGATGTTTCAATATGAAGCCAACCGGCTCAGAAAGGCGGTACAGGATATTATAGAGGCGGTCACAGCGCCGGAAAGGAGAAGGAATGATGGCGACTACAGCGATCTGGGACGTGACCGACCGCCTTGACCGGGTAATCAACTACGCCACCAACCCAGAAAAAACTGAAAACCTTGATTTTACCAGTTCCGATTTTCCGGGCTTGCGCAAGGTTCTGGATTATACCCAGCAGGATGTCAAAACCGAAAGGCAGTTCTATGTGACTGGCCTCAACTGCGACCCGGCCACCGCCTACCAGCAGATGGGCCGCACAAAGCGGCAATATCAGAAACAGGATGGCATCCTAGCCTTTCACGGTTACCAAGCCTTCGCACCGGAGGAGGCCACTCCCGAAACCGCCCACGCCATCGGTGTGAAGCTGGCAAAAGAACTCTGGGGCGACCGTTTTGAGATGGTGGTTTCCACCCACCTTGATAAAAATCATTTGCACAATCATTTTGTCCTGAATTCCGTGTCCTTTAAGGATGGCAAACGGTATTACGACAACAACGCCAGCTATGCTCTCATGCGCAAGACCTCCGACCGACTATGCCGGGAATACGCCCTCTCCGTCATTGAAAACCCGCAGCGCGGCAAGTCCAGACACTATGCCGAATGGAAGGCCGAGCGGGAAGGCAAACCAACCTGGCGGGGACTGATCCGGGAGGATATGGACAAAGCCATTACCGCCGCCATGACCTTCACGCAATTTATCGCCGCCCTACGCAAACAGGGCTATGAAATCAAAACCGGTGTGAAACACATGGCGGTGCGTCCTTTAGGCAAGGAGCGGTTTGTACGCCTGAAAACCCTGGGCGACGATTACACCGAGGAAGCCATCAAGCAACGCATCCTGCAAAACCGCATACCCCAGCGGCCACCCCCCTTGCCGGAGCCGAAGCGAAAACGCTGTACCTTCAAAGGTTCCCTCAAGAAAGCAAAAAAGCTTACCGGCCTGCAAGCGTTATACTTCCACTATCTCTATAAAATGGGCATTCTGCCCAAGCCCCGCGCGTCCAGCAAAAGGACGCATTTTTTATTGCGTGAGGACTTGCGCTATTTGAATGAACTCACCGCGCAAACCAAGCTGCTCTGCAAAAACCATATTTCCAGCAAGGGGCAGCTTGTCGCCTATCGATTAACCGCTGAACAGGAAATGAGCACCCTGTCCGACGCGCGCAAGTCCCTTTACAACCGCATACGCCGGTGCGGAGATGACGGGCAAGTGACGGCCTGCAAGGGGCAAATCGCCGGTTTGACCAGGCAAATCAGCCAGCTTCGCAAGGAGGTGAAGCTTTGTACAGGCATCCTGTCCCGTTCCGGGGAGATGCAGGAAAAGCTGTCCCGGATCAAACAGGAAGAAATCCAGCAGCGAAAGGAGGCAAAAGCCTATGAACAGCGAAGCCGCAGCAGCGGACCAAGTCGTCAACATGAGTCTTAAGGGGATCGAGGTGATGGCCAAAATCTCCGGTGAAGGGGCCAAAAACCTCGCCACCTATTTGTATGCCGTTCTCACAGCCCAAAAGAAAACCAGGGGAAAAATTCGGCTGGAAGGGCTGTTGCGCAGCGGCAAGGAGCTGAAAGTCTTTGCGGTCAGGAACGAGGACTTGCAGAAATTCACCCAGGAAGCCAAACGCTACGGCATCCTCTATTGCGCCCTCCGTGACAAAAAGGACACGGACGGTATGTGCGACATCATGGTGCGGGCCGAGGACGCTTCCAAGATCAACCGTATCGTCGAGAGGTTTAAACTTGCCACTGTGGACACCGCCAGCATCAAAAGCGAAATCCAAAAATCCAGGGCTGCCAGGCAGGAAGAAAAAGCTCCCACTGAAAAGGAAACGCCCGCCGAAAAAAGCGCGGACGATTTTCTGGACGAGCTTATGGCCAAGCCCGATCAGCCGGAGTCGGACAAGGAGCGGATCGACAACCCAAACCCCACCACGGACCCTACGGCGGCGAGGGCGGAGAAATCCCGTCCGTCCGAGCCTACTTACGAGCGCAGCGGGAAAGCCGCCGGGGGTACGAGTGAGCGGGAGGGGAAATCCGTGCGGAAGGAATTGAAGGAAATCCGGGAAACCCACAGGGAGCAGGCGGAATTCAAGCGCGAACTATCCAAGGAGCAATCTAAATCCACCGGCCAACCCGCCAAAGCGGGCAAATCTAAAAAACCGAAAGAGAGGTAAATTCAGATGAGCAACTTTGACGACCTTTTCCGGCAGGAACAAGGCCAAGCCACGCCCATAAGCGACCAGCCTTTTGACAAGGAGGCTTGGGCACAAAAAAAGCAGGAGCAGCGGGAAACGGTGTACGCCCTGATCGATGAAACGGTGACAGTTGTGGCGCGAGACGGCGATGTTTTCCAGAAATATCTGGATGTGCAGAGCCGCTTTGACCGCTACAGCGTTTCCAACGCCCTGCTTATCTTGGCGCAGCGGCCCAATGCCACAATCATTAAAGATTTTGACACATGGAAAGAACAAGGCGCGTACATCCGCAAAAAGGAATCCGGCTTTTACATCATCGAGCCGGGGGAGGAATACCAGCGCCAGGACGGTTCCAGCGGCATCAGCTACAACCCCAAAAAGATGTTCGACATTTCCCAAACCGGAAACAGCCGCAAACGGGAAATCCCCGTTTATCCCGATGAGCGCACCCGCATCAAGGCGCTGCTGGCCCACGCCCCCGTGCCCGTCCGCATCAGCGACGCGCTGCCAAGCGGCACAAACGCCTTGTACCAGCCGGACACGCGGGAAATCCTAATCCGGCGCGGCCTGGACGCCAATCATATTTTCCGCGCCCTCGCCCAAGAGCTGGCCCAAGCGGAAATGGACAAAGGTGACGGGAACTACAACCGTTCCGAGCATGGCTTTCACGCCTATTGCGCGTCGTATATGCTGTGCAAGCAGTACGGCGTGGAAACGGAGGGCTTTTATCACTTCGAGGGCGTTCCCCAAAGGCTGGAAAGTTTGGAGCCGCAGGAGATCCGAGCCGAGCTTACTGCCATCAAGGAAGCGGCGGGCGAAATCTCCGGTCGGATGAACCGAATGCTTAACCAGCAGCGGCAGCAAAAACGGCAGGAGCCGGAACGTTAGGAGGGATGGTCCATGAAAGAAGAAGAAAGAGTGCTGACCCTGGACGATTACGAATACGGCGTCGTGGTGAACGCCTTGAACGAGCTGCGAAACGACCTGATTCAAGAACAACGGCCCACCGACGCCGTGGATGAACTGCTTTTGAAAACTATTGACGCCCCAACCAAAAAGCTGAAGCGCAGGGACCACGATGAGGCGCGCTGAAACCGCCAAGATCAACATCATCCTCTGGGGGGTTTTTTTAATTCCGGTGGTATGGGCGGCGTTGCTTACCGCCCCCTCCCTTTCCGGCGGGCTGCCTGAAATCCTGGAAAACCTCACGGCAGCCATGAACGACCCATTTCATATCCGATGGGTGGATAATTCGCCCAAGTGTGTTTTATTCTTTATCGCCGCCTACGGCATGGGCATTGGGATTTACCTGTCCACTAAGCGTAATTACCGGCACCGGGAGGAACACGGCAGCGCCCGCTGGGGCGGCGCGGCGGCTGTCGATAAGAAATACCGGGACAAAGATCCGCAAAAGAACAAAATCCTGACCCAGAAAGTCCGTATCGGGCTGGATGGCCGGAAGCACCGGCGCAACCTGAATGTCCTGGTGGTGGGCGGCTCCGGCTCCGGCAAGACCAGGTTTTACGCGAAGCCCAACGTCATGCAGGCCAACACTTCTTTTGTGATCCTTGATCCCAAAGGGGAAATTTTACGGGATACCGGGAATCTGCTCAAAGCCAGGGGCTATGACATCAAGGTGCTGGATTTAATCAACATGCACCTCTCCCACTGCTACAATCCCTTTACTTATTTGCAGGACGACAAGGATGTCTTAAAGCTCGTAACCAACCTGATCCGCAACACCACCCCCAAGGGCAGCAATACCAATGACCCCTTTTGGGAGCGTTCCGAAACCGCTTTGCTGGAGGCCCTCATCCTCTACTTGCTCTACGAAGCACCAGAGGATGAGCGAAACTTCCCGATGGTCATGGAGATGATCGCCGCCGCCGAGGTGCGGGAGGAGGATGAAACCTACCAAAGTCCCCTGGACGAACTCTTTGAGCGGCTGGCCATGCGGGAGCCGGAGCATCTGGCGGTCAAGCAGTACAATATCTTCAAGCTGGCGGCGGGAAAGACGGCGAAAAGCATTCTCATCAGTCTGGGCGTTCGGCTGGAAAAATTCAACCTATCCACCATTGCGGGCATTACCACAGTGGATGAAATGGCGCTGCCCGTTATCGGGGAGAAAAAGACGACGCTCTTTGCCGTAATCCCCGATAACGACAGTAGCTTCAATTTCATCGTGGGGATGCTCTACACCCAGCTTTTCCAGCAGCTTTACTACCTGGCCGACCATGTTTACGGCGGCAGGCTGCCCCTGCATGTCCATTTCGTAATGGACGAATTCAGCAACGTCGCCCTGCCAGATGAATTCGACAAGCTTCTCTCCACCATGCGCAGTCGGGAGGTCAGCGTCTCCATCATCCTGCAAAACCTAGCGCAATTAAAAGCATTGTTCAAAGACACTTGGGAATCCATTGTTGGCAACTGCGACGAATTTTTGTATTTAGGCGGCAACGAGCAAAGCACCCACAAATATGTGTCCGAGCTTTTAGGCAAGGAAACCATTGATCTGAACACCTACGGGCAGAGCAGGGGCACTCACGGCAGCTACTCCACCAACTTTCAGTTGTCGGGCCGAGAGCTCCTCACCCCTGACGAGGTGCGCATGCTGGACAACCGCTACGCCCTGTTGTTCATCCGGGGCGAACACGCCGTTATGGATGACAAATACGATATTCTCAAGCACCCGAGTTTAAAACTGACGGTTGACGGCGGCGGCCACCCCTACCGGCACGGCACTACGGAACACGCCCTGGACTGGAAAGCCGTGGCTTTAAAGGAAGACGGCGATTACGAGCTGCTTTCCGAGGAAGAACTCGAAAGCCTGTCCCCATCATAAAAACAAGGAGGAATGGTCCTGATGAAAATGTCTGGAAAAACCAAAAAGGTTTTTATCATTTGCTGCGTACTGACGCTGATGCTGGCCTTTTTCGCCGTCCCCGCATACGCGACTAACGACCCGCTTCAGGTGGTCAACAACCTGTCCGAATTTATCTTCGGGCTGATCCGCGCCATCGGCCTAATCCTGCTGGGCTTCGGCATCGTGCAGATTGGCCTGTCGCTCAAATCCCACGACCCAAGCCAGCGGGCCAACGGCTTTCTGACTTTGGCGGGCGGCGTCATAATCACCTTTACCAAGGAAATCCTTAATCTCATCACGGGAGGTTGATGGCCATGTTTAGCAAATTCCCCATTACTGAAAACATGCACATTCATTCCCTGGACGGCGAACTGCGGGAAGCCACCATCCTGGGGCGGCTGGGTGACAACGATTATCTTGCCGAATATAACGGCGTCAGGTGCCACGCCATCTACAACCCCTTTGTCAATCATTTCTATGTGGATGACAAGTATGGCGTCATCAAGGACAAAAAGCCCGGCAGGGATGAACCATGCCGGTAACACAGGAGCAAAGCCCGCGTTTTATGCGCGGGCTTTGCCTTAGAAACGAGGTGAGTTTATTTGGAAAGCGGCAACTGGGTGATTGAGAACCTGAACAACGCACTGGGAACCTGGAACGAAAAGCTGGCGGAAATCTGGCAGCTTGTCACCCAGTCCCCTACGGAATTCCGAGGTGGCGGCATTTGGCACGTTATTGCCGATATCCACGGCGCGTTGCAGGCCATCGGCCTGGCCCTGCTGGTATTGTTTTTTGTGATCGGCGTGGTCAAGACTTGCGGCAGCTTTGCGGAGGTAAAAAAGCCGGAACACGCCCTGAAGCTGTTCATCCGCTTCGCTTTGGCAAAAGGCGTAGTGACCTACGGGCTGGAGCTGATGATGGCGCTGTTTAACATTGCTCAGGGGATTATCTCCACCATCATGAGCAGCGCGGGCTTCGGCACCACGAGCGAAGCCATTTTGCCGCAGGCCATCGTGCAGGCCGTCGAGGAGTGCGGCTTTTTGGCGAGCATCCCTCTGTGGGCGGTGACGATTATCGGCAGCCTGTTCATCACGGTGCTGTCCTTCATCATGATCCTGTCAGTGTACGGTCGTTTTTTCAAGATCTATCTTTATACCGCCATTGCTCCTGTGCCTCTGGCTTCCTTTGCCGGGGAGCCGAGCCAGAGCATCGGCAAAGCCTTCCTTAAGGGCTATGCCGCCGTCTGCCTAGAGGGGGCGATCATCGTCCTGGCCTGCGTCATCTTTTCCGTTTTTGCGGCCGCCCCGCCGGTGGTGGATGCTAGCGCCAGCGCCGTGACGATGGTGTGGAGCTATATCGGGGAGTTGATTTTCAACATGCTGATATTGGTTGGGGCGGTGAAGATGGCCGACCGGGTGGTGCGGGAGATGATGGGATTATAAAAAGGATACCGGACATGAAAACCCGGTATCCTCATATATCCTTGAACGGAACGCCATCCCCGTAAACGACAGGTTCCCCTGTTCTTGGGTCAAGCAAATCCCCCTGCTCGTTGAACTGAACTTTGTCAAGCGGTACGCCCATTTCTCTGGCCCGCCGAATCTGCCAAGCGACGTCATCTTCAAAGTATTTTTCGTCCCCTTTGCGCCGTATTGCTTTTATCAGAGACACGATCCAGCTTAACACGGTCAGGCCGAGCAGCAAGAAAAGGATGATGTACGCTAAAGTTTCATGTTCCACCGCCCACTTGTTCAGCACGGTGCTGAAAAGCAGCAAGCAAAGGACGGGAATCGTCAGTCGGAGCTTTCCTGCTACCTTGAACATGAAAGAAAGAATAAGCAATCCTACTGTAAGGCAAATAGAAATAATGGCTGCCGCTGGCATAATGGTTACTCCTTTCCACATAATCCGTATATTTCCATTATATCATGCGGTGCAAATGTATAAAAAGTGCGGTATTCTCAGCCGCAAAAAGGAGGTTCAGTATGAAAAAGTCGTCTCTCAATGACAAATTGGAAAAAGAGCAAGAAAAACTGCGCAAGCTTGGGGAGGCAGCCTTGAAAAAAGGTATCCCTCTTACGCAGGATGAGGCATTTATGGCGCAGAACCGCAAGGTTGACGAATTAGTAGTCAAAGTAGTTAAGGAGACAGAACGGCACAGGAAAAACCAGCAGGAACGATAAGGCAAGCAACCGATGGCGCTTCGTTAAAGGCGCTACTTTTTATGGAGGTGATTATATTTTGGAAGTCAAAATCAACCGGGAAATCCGGGATTATACCGAAAGCATGTTTTTTGGACTGTCCCTGCGGCAGTTCATTTTTTCTATCCTGGCTGTCATCATGGCTGTGAGTATCTATTTCGGCCTGCGGAGTTTCCTCGGCACGGAAACCGTAAGCTGGATGTGCGTTTTGGGGGCCGCCCCCTTTGCCGCCCTCGGCTTTATTCAATACCACGGCATGACAGCGGAGCAGTTTATATGGGCATACATCAAGTCGGAATTTCTTCTGCCCAAGCGTCTGACCTTTCACCCCACCAACATCTATTACGAAGCCCTGAAACCGACCCTAGAAAAACACGAAAAGGAGGTATGGAAGAATCGTGATTAAAACTCTGCAAAAAATCATGAAGCAGGATAAGGAAAGGTTTGTCGTCCCCAAAGGCGTACAGCAGGCCATCCCCATCCGCGCCATTTGGCCGGAGGGGATTTTTCAGGTAGGGAACAAATTTTCCCGAACCTTTCGCTTTGAAGACATCAATTACGCCGTGGCCTCCAAGGAGGACAAGGAAGCCATGTTCCTCTCCTATTCGGAGCTGCTCAATTCTTTTGACAGTGGGGCGATCACTAAAATCACTATCAACAATCGCCGCCTGAATAAGACGGACTTTGAAAAATCCATTCTGATACCTCTCCGGGAGGACCCCCTGGATGAGTACCGCAGGGAATACAACCGGATGCTGCTGGAGAAGGCCACTGGCGCGAACAGCATCGTGCAGGACAAATACGTCACCATATCGGTGGCGAAAAAAAACATCGAAGAAGCGCGGAACTACTTTTCCCGCATCGGCACCGACCTGATCACCCACTTTTCCCACCTGGGTTCCAAGTGCGCGGAGCTGGATGCCACCGACCGCCTCAGAATCCTGCATGATTTTTTCCGGGCCGGGGAGGAAACGGATTTTCGCTTCGACCTGTCCGAAACCATGCGCAAGGGGCATGATTTTAAGGACTACATCTGCCCCGACACCTTGGAGTTTGAGCGCGACCATTTCCGCATGGGAGGCAGGTTCGGGCGCGTCATCTTCCTGCGAGAATTTGCCAGCTTCATCAAGGACAGCATGGTGTCTGAGCTGTGCGACTTAAACCGCAGCGTGATACTGTCTTTGGACATCATTCCCATCCCCACGGACGAAGCCGTGCGGGAGGTGGAAAACCGGCTGCTGGGAGTGGAAACCAACATCACCAACTGGCAGCGGCGGCAGAACCAGAACAACAACTTTTCCGCTGTGGTGCCCTACGACATGGAGCAGCAAAGGAAAGAGAGCAAAGAATTTCTGGACGACCTGACCACCCGTGACCAGCGCATGATGTTCGCCGTTTTGACGATGGTGCATATCGCGGACAGCAAGGAGCAGCTGGACAGCGACACGGAAACCCTGCTGACCACGGCCAGAAAGCACCTGTGCCAGTTCTCCCCCCTGACCTGGCAACAGATGGACGGCCTGAACACGGCGCTGCCCTACGGCCTGCGCAAAATTCACGCTATCCGAACCCTGACCACCGAAAGCACGGCGGTTTTCATCCCTTTCCGGGCGCAGGAAATTGCCCATAGTGGCGGCATTTATTACGGGCAAAACGTGATTTCTAAGAACATGATTATCGCCAACCGTAAGTTGCTGCTCAATGGAAACTCCTTTATTTTAGGTGTATCGGGAAGCGGCAAAAGTTTCACGGCCAAGCGGGAAATCGTCAACCAGATGCTTGCCAGCGATGACGACATCATCCTCATCGACCCGGAGCGCGAGTATTCATCACTGGTGAGGGCGCTGGGCGGTGAGATTATCCATATCTCCGCCACCTCGAAAAACCACATCAACGCTATGGATATGAGCAAGGATTACGGCGACGGCGCAAACCCGGTCATCCTGAAATCAGAATTCGTCCTGTCCTTGTGCGAGCAATTGATGGGCGGCCAGAACCTGGGCGCGAAGCAAAAATCCCTGATCGACCGCTGTACGGCCAGCGTGTACCGGAAGTACCTGCAAAGCAATTTCAAAGGGAAAACGCCCACTTTGCAGGACTTCCATGCCGAGTTACTGAAGCAAGCGGAGCCGGAAGCACAGGAAATCGCTCTGGCCATCGAGCTTTTTACCTCCGGCAGCCTGAATACCTTTGCCAAAACCACCAATGTGGACGTGACCAGCCGCCTAATCTGCTACGACATTCTGGATTTGGGCAAGCAGCTTCTACCCATCGGGATGCTGGTAATATTGGACAGCATCTTAAACCGCATTACGCAGAACCGGGCGAAAGGGAAAAAAACCTTTATTATAATTGATGAGATTTATTTGCTTTTTCAGCATGAATACAGCGCCAACTTCCTGTTCACTCTTTGGAAGCGCGTCAGGAAGTACGGCGCGTTTTGCACAGGCATCACCCAGAACGTGGACGATCTGCTACAATCGCACACGGCCCGCACCATGCTGGCCAACAGCGAATTTATTGTTATGCTCAACCAGGCTTCCACGGACCGAATGGAGTTGTCCAAGCTCCTGAACATTTCCGACCTGCAGCTCAGCTATATCACCAATGTGGATGCGGGCAACGGCCTCATCAAGGTGGGCAGCTCCCTGGTGCCCTTCACCGACCAATTTCCGCGCAACACCAAGCTCTACAACCTGATGACCACCAAGCCGGGCGAACAGGCCCAGGGCTGAATAAGCTGCAAGCACCAACGGCTGGCCGTAATTTTCCGCCAGCCGTTCATTTGCGACGTTAGGAGGAAAACACAATGGAAACCATCCGGTTTGCAGACAGAGAACACAAGGCTTTTTTTAGCGAAATGCTGACCAAAACGCGCAATAACGACGCCTATCACCGGGCGTTTTTTTACGCAATGGGAATCTGCGCGGAAACGAGGCGCAATATCCATTCCCTTTTTGATTTCAAGAAGGACGGCATCAGGCCGGAGGGTCTTGTGGATCCGTGGCAGACGGGCGGAACCCGCCGTTTGTGCCGTTTGGCCTTCAACCTCTGGAACGGCTGGACGGAGGAAGGAAAAGAAAACCGTTCCACCCCCTACGAGCTCTTTGACTGCGGTTTTGCCACCTACTTCTTCGAAGCCATCCAGCTGCGCTATCCCGAATATTGCCGGAGCTTGGAACGCACCGCGCCCCGGCTTTCCGAACAATCACGTTGACAACCGGCGAAATCCCGAAAGGAGGTGGTGCGTTGAAGGACATCAAAACTAAGGCAGCCGTCAAGGACATTAAGGTGCTGGACAAAAGCCTTGATGTGACCCGCAGGGCAAAAAACGCTTTTATCCGGACCAAGGATCAGTCCGAGCGGACGCAGCGGTCGGAAGACGACAGCTATGTGGCGTATGCCGGGGATAAGGTAAAGGACAGCGCGGAAACGGTCGGCAATGAAGCTGTTCACACGATAGGGCGTCAGAGCCAAAAGGCGGTTCAAAAAATCAAGGAACGCCGCAATTCTCCCTGGGACAGCCATCAGGCCGATGCTGCCGACGGCCATGCGACGAAGCAGACCTCCTCCACTTCCGAAACCGGGCGTCCCCAAGCGCGACGGAGCGCCATTTCCCCTCAAGGAAGGCAAGCTGTCTCGCCCAAGGCCGGAAAAGCATCTGCACAGCCCCAATCTCCCGTGCAGGCCAAGCCATCGGCCCGGCGAAAAGCCGTCCCATTTAAAGTGACGGAAAGAGGTAAACGGAAATATACCCTGGCCAAGCCCAATGAATTGGCAAAACGGCGGTTTGTTCAAAGCCGGGCAAAGGCGCGGTTTACCCAAAACAGAGAAATTCAGGCGGCGGAAACCAAAACCACCCAGGCTTTCCCAAACCCATTGTTTAGCTCGACCGGAAAAACAACATGGCGCACCGCCCAAACCAGCATCGGTGGTATTGGCCGCACCGTCCGGCAATCTGCCCGGTCTGGCAGTAAAGCGGTAAAGGAAACTACCAGGAGCACGATTAAAACGGCGCAAAAATCAGTCAAGACCGCCGGGCAAACCGCCAAGACCGGTGCCAAAACCTCTCAAACGGCGGCTAAAGCCGCTGCCCAAACCGCGCGGGCTACCGCTAAAGCGGCGCAACGGGCGGCGCAGACGGCAAGGGCCACCGCTAAATTTACGATTCATATGGCGAAACTGGCCGTCAAAGCCGCCGCTGTGCTGACCAAGGGACTGATTGCCCTTGCGGGCTCAGGCGGGGCCGTCCTTGCCCTGTTCCTGATTATTATCGCCGTGGCCACATTATTATCATCTCCCTTTGGCCTTCTCTTTTCCGACGAGAACAAGGATGCGGGGGTAATGCCCATCTCCATCGTAATACAGGAAGTGAACGAGGAATACAACCAGCGGATAGAAGACATAAAGAACGACAACACATGGGATACGCTGGATGTTCAGTACGTTGGCACCGGAGGCAGCCGGGGCAATATCTGGATAGACATTCTGGCCGTGTTCGCCGTCAAAACCGCCCTGACCGACGAGGGCATGGATGTCGTCATCATCGACCAGACCCGTGTTGACCTTATCCGGGAAGTGTTTTGGGACATGACGGAAATTGACCACTGGATAGAAACCGTGGCGCATACCGACAGCGACGGGGGAACCTGGTACGAGCACATTTTGCATATCGTTATCACCCAGCGAACCGCAGGGGAGCAGACGGAAATCTACGGCTTTAACGATGACCAGAGGGAAGTACTGGAGGACCTTCTGAGCGGCGACTATGACCAGTATTTTATAGCCCTGATCACGGGTTTGAGACACCTGGGGGACGGAACGGAAGTTATTGCGGAGGGCTTTTATTTCTGGCCCAGCGCCGCCAGTGACTATGTAACTTCCTTTTTTGGCACTAGGTTGCACCCCATCCTGGGCGTCTACAAAACCCACAGCGGCATTGACATCGGGGCGGGATACGGAACGGCGATCTTGGCTGCTGCGGACGGCGTGGTCACAACCGCAGCTTACGATGCGGGCGGCTATGGAAACTATCTCATCATCGACCACGGCAACGGCAATCTGACCCTTTACGCCCATATGAGCCAAATTAGCGTAGGTGTCGGACAAACGGTGACGCAGGGCCAGACCATCGGCTTGGTGGGCAGCACAGGATTGTCCACAGGTCCGCATTTGCACTTTGAGGTTTATGTCGGCGGCACCAGGGTTGACCCCCTGCTGTACTTCTCTAATTACACAGCGGCATGGTAAGGATTTGGCTGATTAAAAAGTTGCTGACGATCACCCAGAAGATAACAGAGGCGTGATAGCCGATTGGTTGGTTGTCACGCCATCGTGCTTTTATTAGTGTTAAATTATACGAAAGGTGGAAGAAAGAATGGATTTAGAAACATTAAGAGAGTCGGAATATAGAAAGTGCGCGGGTTTACTGGCTGAATTGCTTGGCTTGGACGGGAATGCCAAAGAAAGAATTCTGAAATGCTTTCAGCGCATGGGAATCAAAAACTTTTTTCAGCATCTTGAATTGGCGGACTTAGCCCCTGAGACTTCCGGGAAGCTGCAAAGCATACAAGCCCTGATTGAGATATTGGACAACAAAAGGGGGCGGATATAATATGAGGCCAGACACACGGCATACCGAGAAATTTCTAAAAGGGCTGACAACATTAACAGGTCTGCCCTACAAAAAGGTTCAGCAGTATGTAAAACAAAACAACCCCTTTAACATCTTGGAGCACCCCCGCATTATGGAACCAAATGAAAAACAACTCGAAAAGATTGGACTGCTCAATGAGTTCATTGCCTCCTACAACCTTTTGAAAATCTATGAGAGCAATGAAAAAATCATCTTCAACTCATCAACTGCGGCAGGCCAATATTTTTACGCCCTCTTAAGCGGGATGAAGGATAAAGAACGATTTATGGTTGCTTTTTTAGACAGGGGCAATAACGTAATCGAAATAAAAACCATGTCGGAAGGGAGTGTTGGTCAGACAGCCGTTTATCCGAGGGAAATATTAAAATACGCTTTGGCCTGTGATTGCAATGCGGTCATTCTGGCCCATAACCATCCCGGAGGCTCCCAGAATTTCTCCCCGGAAGATAAAGCCATGACCCAGAGAATTGTGGATATTTTTCATCCTTTGGAGATTAAAGTCCTGGATCACATTATTGTAGGTGGCGAAAGCTATTCCTCTATGGCGGAAAGAGGAGGCATACTTGGCCACTGCAAAGATAAAGCAAATTATGAACCGATTGCATTAGGCGCAATACCCATAGCGGAAAAGCGAAATAGATTTCAAAATACCCGCTAATGATGGAAATCAAAACGTGATAATAATATCTATCCCGCCTTTGGGCCAGAAGGTTATTTTGGCAATAGGAACACCAGTTGTTTTTCCAATTTAGACGCAGGAGAGAACGCCGCAATCTATAAGGTTGCGGCGTTTCATACATAAGTTTTTTTATAAAAGAAAGCGGGAGATTTTATTCCCTCGTTCCTTTGGCCTCCCGTATCCCCTTTGCGGTAGCCGCCATGATGATTAAATCCGCTTCCTCTAATTCATCAAGCTGATTTTCAAGCTGACGGCGGCGCGTTGTTTTTTCCGCGCTGATATCTGGGAAAAAGAATTGGTCTACCGATATGTGGAATAAGGTGACAAGCTCATAGAAAACCTGAAAGCTTGGGTGTTGTCTTTGTTTTCAATGGAAATAAGATAACGGGCACAAGAGCCACTTCCTGCGCCAACCGTTCCTTGCTTTCTCGCGCTTCCTTTATGGCTCGCCCGAAAGCCGAAAAATCGTATTTACTTTCGTTACGTATTATCATATCACCCTAGGTTTTACAATTCACCTCCCGAAAGCTAAAAGATGTAACATGAGACCTTGTGTGGTTTTCTGCATCTATAACAGGTCGGGCGGTTCACATAATTGAAAATTCAAAGCCGCCGTTTTCCTATGCCACTTTAAATAGAATATGTAAAGCATGCTATATAAAAAGTAAAACTTTATTTACATTTAGAGCGGCTTATGATACAATCTAAATTGTAAAGAATCAAAAGAAGGAGACTACTATTATGAAGAATAAGCTGGTTTGGTTTGCGGTATTCGCGGTAATGTTCCTAATTATAAGTGTCATACTCCAGTTCTTCAAGGATGGTATTATCGATCCATGGCGGCTTTTGGCAACAGCCACTGGAATCGCGATAGCGTTTTTTATTAATATAGCACCCAAAAAACCAATTGTGTTATGGATTGGATTGCTTCTTACCGCACTTAGTATGCCCATTATTCTAGTAGGAGTAGTTTTACTTGTTCTTTCCACATTTTCTATTCATCCTACCGGGGCGATCATGCTTGGTATTTATGTTTTAGGAATTGTTATCATTTTATATATCGCTAAAAGGTTTGGAGCCAAGCTTTTTTTTGCTGACCCGGTTATGGACGAAAGAATTGTGCTGCATTATGCTTGGTCGGGCTCTTTGTCATTTATATTCCTTAATTTCCTAATCATAGGGGCAATAATACAGCCCTGGATAGCCCTTGACCAATTAGGGTTATGGATAGGTGTTTTAATCGCAGGACTGCTTTTTTGGTTTGCCAGCTTGGTTCTTTTGGAGATGAAAAAATAATGAAGAACAAGCTGAAGGTTTACCGCGCAATGTATGACCTGACACAAGAGGAATTGGCAAATAAACTAGGCGTTACCCGAGCCACTATTAATGCCATTGAAAAAGGGAGATATGACCCCTCCCTTAGACTGGCCTTCAAAATGGCACGTTTTTTTGAAGTAACGATTGAAACTATTTTTATTGAAGAAAATTTATAGTGCGGCGTTTCATACATAAGTTTTCTTTATAAAAGAAAGCGGGAGATTTTATTCCCCCGTTCCTTTGGCTTCCCGTATCCCCTTTGCGGTAGCCGCCATGATGATTAAATCCGCTTCCTCTAATTCATCAAGCTGATTTTCAAGCTGACGGCGGCGCGTTGTCTTTTCCGCACCGGTATCTGGAAAAAAGAATTGGTCTACCGATATGTGGAACAAGGTGACAAGCTCATAGAAAACCTGAAAGCTTGGGTGCTGCCCTTTGTTTTCAATGGACATAATGTAACGGGGCGCAAGAGTTACTTCCTGTGCCAATCGTTCCCGTGTCCAGCCTTTGCTTTCCCGCGCTTTCTTTATGGCTCGCCCGAAAGCCGAAAAGTCGTATTTACCTTCATTGTACATTATCATATCACCCTATATCATTTTACAGGTCACCTCGCAAAAGCTAAACGATATAGTAAAATACCCTGTGTAGTTTTATAAATCCTGACAGCATTGCTTCATTACGTTAAAAACCAATAAAATATAAAAATAGAATTTAAATAGTTTAATCATTTTGGGGACAGTCAAGCGTTAACAACTATATAGGGCATTTTCTATACACCCGAAAATGATGTTACATTGAATTTTTTAGGATTCCTCAATCATTTTGGATACCATAGAACGTTATATATTATGAGGGAATCCTCCGGAGGATTAAACTTGATACATGAAGATGAATTATTACAAAAAATTAGAGATGGTGATAGCACTAGCCTGGATAAGCTCGTTGCCTTTTATTATCCAGATATTTTACGCTATTGCTTATGGCACACACCGAACAGGCAGATAGCCGAGGATGCAACGCAGGATACTTTTTTGAAAACCATCCGACACCTCAATGCTTATGTTCATCGCGGCAAATTTAGAGCTTACCTTTACAAAATCGCTGCCAATGTGTGCATTGATTATAGTCGTAAAAAGACTATAGAGCAGTTGCCGGATGATTTGCAAGAATACGATAGTCACCTGGAACAGATTGAATCGAAGGCAAATTTTGTGTGGCTACTGCGTGACTTGCCTGACGAACAACGAGAGGTTGTCCTGTTGCGATTTGTACACGAGCTAAAAATTCGGGAAATCTCAGAAGTGATTGGCATACCGATGCGTACAGTACAATCCCGATTGCGTAGCGCACTCAAACGAATTGAAAGGGATTTTGGTAAGGAGGGAAGATAGATGAACAAAAAACTGCGTTCAAAATTACAGGCCGCGCTGAAAGATCAGCCCGCCTTGCAAATATCGGAGGAACATTTGATACAAACAATGCAAGAGGCCCGCATTGCATATCAAAACCGCAGGCATCGTGAGCGTATCCGATATTCGGTCTTTCTGTTACGGCAGGTACGTTTTGTCAGTGCTCCAGTTTGGCCGTTGCATGGATTGCTGTTAATGTGTGCATTCTGGCTGTTTGGCTTTGCAGGCATTGGTGGTTTTTCTAATTTTGCTCCACGCCATTTGCCGGTACTGCTCGGATGTTTTGGGGTCTTTATCGCCATGACAAGCATCCCTTTTGTCGGGCGTTCGATGCAGTATAAAATGCTTGAAACAGAAATGGCGACGCGAATTTCGATTCCCAAACTATTGCTGGCGCGGATTTTTATCATAGGAATTGGCAATACCCTGTTGCTAATGGTTTCCTTTCTTCTTGCAAGTACGAAAGCGGAACTTGGCACGGGAAGCATCGCTTTATACCTGTTGCTTCCCTATTTGATTGCCTGTTGCGGTTGCTTGTTTATTCAAGCACACGCACATAACGGGCAGCAAGGCTTTGTCTGCACAGCCTTTTGCTTCTCATTAGCTGCGTTGCTATTTGTGTTGTATAAAACTGCCCCGGTGGTTTATGAACAGGCATCTGCTTCCATTTGGGGGGCGTTGTGCGCGGTATGTGCTGTGATTCTCATAACAGGGATTTATCGTCTGCTGGATAAGGCGGCATCCCTCGACCTGTCCCCGAATGGGATATAAAACACGAAGAGGAGTATATACATGGAGCTAACAATTCAAGAACTCACCAAACGATACAAGGATAAAACCGCCGTAGATAATGTGAGCCTGACGCTTACCCCCGGTGTTTGGGGGCTTCTTGGAGCCAATGGCGCGGGCAAAACCACTTTGATGCGGATGGTGGCCGGTATTTTAACGCCTACATCCGGCAAAGTCCAGTATGACGGCGTTGAAATTAAAACACTGGGTGAAGCCTACCGGGATGTCTTCGGATACCTGCCGCAGGTCTTCGGATTTTATCCGGAATTTACGGTAGCGGATTATTTGCAATATATGGCCGCACTTAAAGGGTTACCTAAAAAGGAAACGGATACGAAAATAGACGAGCTTCTTCATACGCTTACCCTTGCGGACGTGAGGAACAAGCACATTCGCAAGCTGTCTGGCGGGATGCAGCGCAGAGTAGGAATTGCCCAGGCACTTTTAAACGACCCCGATATCTTAATCCTTGACGAACCAACCAGCGGCCTTGACCCCGGTGAGCGTATCCGTTTTCGTAATATTATCTCGGAATTCGCCCAGCAGCGGATTGTGTTGATTTCCACTCACATCGTATCCGATGTTGAGTATATTGCTAACCGCAATACAATCATGAAGGACGGACAAATTATTGCGGTCGGCACCACCGATGAGCTTGTAAAAAAGATGGACGGCAAGGTGTGGCAGAGTACGATTCCGGCGGAACAGCTTCATCATTATGAACGTTCCGTCCGGGTTGTGACCGTCCGCAATGAAGAAGGTGGAAATGTATTGGTACGGTATGTTTCGGAAAGTCAGAGCTTGCCTGATTCACAGATCGCTGTCCCGCGTCTTGAGGATTTATATCTATGGCTATTCCGGAGTGAAGAAGCTGTAAAGGAGGATGCAGAATGAAACGCATGATTGCTTTGGAACTCAAACGGGTGGCAAAAACCCGTTCTACGTGGATGATAGCGATGGGGGCGTTGCTGCTATCAGTCATTATGGCACTTTTGGTTACCTCCTTTGCGCGCCATTGGAACATTGATGAAAATGGAATGGACGTAAGGCTTACCGGTAGGGATGCGATACAGGCCAATCAGGAAATGCTAAAACCGATTGAGGGAGGGCTTACGCCTGAAAAAATACAAGCCGCCTTTGCAACCTATCATGAGGTGTACGAGATTTATGGAGCAAAGATAGAGGATATACCCAAGGAAGTATATTATCAAAAAATAGCTCCAATCAATCCTATATTAAATGGGGTGCGTGAGGTCTATGTGGATAAATCCACTGGCATTCCCATACCTCTTTATGAGATTTCGCCGGAAGAAGCAGCTAATTTTTATGAGCAACGCACGGAGCGGCTTGATAGCTACTTGTCATATGAATATAAAGATTCTCCCGATGTGGTCAGGCAGGCTCTTGCCATGAATGAGAAAGTAAAAGCGCCATTTTATTATGTGTATGGCGTTGGGAGCAGCGACACGTCGGATTATCTTACTTTCTGTATTTTCCTGTTGGTTATGTTATGCACAGTGATTGCCGCGCCCATCTTTTCCGCTGACTATCAGACCGGCGCGGATGACATTTTGCGTTGCACAAAGCATGGCAGGTGGCGCTTGGCGGTTGTAAAGCTATTGTCTGCTATTCTGCTTACTACCGGGATTTTTGCAATCTGCGTAACTGCGTTTATCTTGATTTCATACGCAGTATTCGGTTGGGATAGCCTGAAAACAACCTTTCAACTGGCCTTTTCCGCAATTTCCTTTGTTCCGCTTACCGTAGGGGAAGCCAATAAGTTGATTGTCTTTTGCGGTCTACTTACTTTCCTGGCAACGATTTGCTTCACACTCTTTCTTTCAACCAAATTCACAAATCCGATTACAGTTCTGGGGCTTGCCCTTGGCGGTTGCTTATTGCCTACGATTCTGCTTCTCGCCGGAAGCGGCGCCAATATTGAAAATTGGATCAGGCTATGCTTGCCTTCGGGGGGAATTGGACTTAAAAACAGCTTTTTCTATGAACTGGTGGACTTTAACTTTTTATCGCTTGGTTCAATGAAAATATGGACACCTTATATCATTCCGGTGGCGGCAGGTATAGAGAGTGTCCTGTTCTTCATTCTTGCGGTGCGTTCCTATTCCCGGCATGAAGCAGCCTAATAAATAGAAAGTAAATTTTTGCGATTGTTGGAGTTGATTTTTGCCCTTGCATCACTGTGAGGATTTACTTGCTAATAAGGTAAAAAACCGTTTGGAGTATTTTATATCTATATAAGAGGTTGAGAGCTTCGTCATAGAAAATTAAAAAATATTTTTGAAATACCCATCTTACAACATCATCTACAAAATCCTTGACAAAAATGGGAACAGAAAGTAAAATATGAGTAGGCAAAAGCCTACTCATATTTTACTTTCTGGTTCGTGTATTTTTATTGGCTAGGAGCCTGCCTAAGTATTAACAGCAATCTACAGATGACTCAACATGATGAAGATTATTCTATTATGACTATATATTGGGGTAAGACTCTGGGATTTTTAATTCTTGGACAGCCTCCAGGGCGAGGTAAAGAGAATTTAAAAAGCTTTGAAAGGATTATTATCATGAGTCAATTCGGCCATTCCAGCAATAACATGGTTGCAGAAAACCATAACACGTCCCACCGCTTAAATCGTTCGTCCCGAAAGAAGTTTCGTCGGTTATTGATTGTTGTCTTATCTTTATTCGTCGTCTTTTTTACGCTGGGTATGGCTGTGGGTACATACTTCAATCGTCCACCGGAACCGGTTCAAAGCTACGCTATGACCGGACTGGAAAACGGAGATGGGCCGATCATGCCGGATAAAGGTTACAAAGCTGGCTTTTATACATTTCTGGTACTAGGCACTGATAAAAACGGTTATCACACGGACACCATTATGGTTGTTTCTTTGGATACAGCCAGCCATAAGGTCAACATTGTCTCAGTGCCAAGAGACACGCAGGTGGATATAACGCGAAATCCCAAAAAGATCAATGCTGCCTATGCGATCGGCGGAGTGAGGCAATTAAAAGAAGAAATTCAATCCATACTTGGTTTTTCACCCCATTACCATATTGTGGTAGACCTTGAAGCTTTTGAAGAGTTGGTCGATGCCATAGGCGGCGTGAAATTCTCTGTTCCCCAAGACATGAATTGGGATGACCCTGCCCAGGATTTGCACATTCATCTTAAAAAGGGCTTGCAACTTCTGGACGGGGACAAGGCTTTGCAATTGGTGAGATACAGGAATTACGTAAACGCTGACATAGGGCGTCTGGAAATCCAGCAGCAGTTTCTTATGGCACTGACCGATAAATTGTTAACCGGATCAAACATCTCTAAAATTCCTGAATTTGCCGATATCTTTCAGAAGCATGTGGAAACTGATTTATCGTTGCGGGATATGCAATGGTTTGCCCGCCAGATCATGCAGTTTGACCCGGAAAAAGACTTTACAATGCAAACCCTGCCTTACAGCGGTTTTGGAGACTACCAGGGGCATAATTATGTATATTTGTCGGCCAAAGAGGTAATCAGCTTAGTGAACCTGACTATTAATCCCTATATCAGTGACATTACTGAGAAAGATATAAAAATTATAAGACTGGAGGACTGAAGCATGAAAAACAAAAAGGCGGCCCTTTCTGATGCGGAATGGAAAATCATGAGGCTCCTTTCGGAACAATCGCCCCTTTCCTGCCGCCAAATTGAAGATTCGCTCAAGGAGGAAACCGGCTGGACCAGACACGACATCTTTTCCTTTCTCAAGCGCATGGAAGCCAAGGGTGCATTGAGAAAGGAGGATGCCAATCCGCAGCTTTATTATCCCTTGCTGGATTATAACGAAGCCGTGACCGGGGAAACCCGTTCTTTTGTAGGAAAACTGTGGAACGGAAACTTGGGCCTGATGGTATCCACCATGATAAAAAATGAGCAGTTGGACGAGGAAGAAATCGATGAACTGCTGAAAGCCCTGCAAGCAGCCAAAAGGGGAGGCTCATAAGCATGATAGAAGATACTTTAGGCCTTTTATGGCAAATTACTCTGTCATCCTCCCTGCTGATTGCCGCACTGCTGGTATTGCGCAGGGTCTTTCGGGGAAGAGTGCGCCCCACTTGGCAATATGCGGTTTGGAGTTTAGTGCTCATACGGCTCCTGATCCCGCTACATATCTCCAGCCCGGCCAGTGTCATGAACCTTATCCAACCACCGCCGGTTGCAAGCTTTGAAACTCATGTATCGGATCTGCAAACATTTTCTCCTCCCCTTTTTGAGTCGCAGCCCTATTCCGAGCAGCCGGGCGGTACAGCAGTACAGGTTGGAACCGAAAACAATATCAGTCCTATAGATAATAACGACCCATTGCCAATGCTGTTTATCTTATGGGTAATCGGTGCTTTGGCTGTGTGTGCATACATGGCTATCCTGAATAGGGTATTCTTGCGTAGAATGCGCCAATCGGCTATAGAACTGTCACTTGACCAGATTCCCTTTTATTACGATTTGTGCCAGCAGGTCGGGATAAAAACTCCATTGCCGGTTGTTATTTCCAATCACTTGCCGTCCCCCTGCCTGGTTGGCCTGTTTCGCCCTTACATTGCCATCACGCCGGAGGCCAAAGTGGACAGTACGATACTAAGACATGTATTGTTGCATGAGCTTTGCCACTTCAAGCAGAAAGACAATCTGTTCTCTCTGCTGCGAAATATTTGTTGTATTATTTACTGGTTTAACCCCCTGGTATGGATGGCGGCCTTAGCTTCCCGCGATGATTCCGAATTAAGCTGCGATGACCGGGTGTTGTGCTACCTGGATGAAAAGGAAAGTCTTGAATATGGTCATACGCTCCTTAGCTTGCTTAGCACCTGTCACGAGAAAGTTGCCATTCTAAATACGGCTACAGCAATGGCAAACGGAAAAAGCAGAATTAAGACAAGAATTAACCTGATTATCAATCGTCCCAAGACATTAAAGACGGTTTCGGTTCTGGCCATAGGGCTGGTGGTTTTACTGGGCGTGATGACTTTAACCGGCGCCGACGCTGATGATCGGCAAAACCAGGGGGCAATTGCGAATATGGGGGATAACGGCGCGCTAACCTTATTCGATCAAACAGGTGCATCCCCTATAATAAACGAAGCTGGCGGAGAGCGTACCTTGGATATAGAGCCCGTGCGCCTGCTGGCTAATGGGGAATTAAATTTCAGCGATATCATCAACGGCTATAAAGCCGATGAGGTAGTAAAGGATGAGGGCTATCACTATCGCTATACGATATGGCGATATGTCATGGATAACGGTTTGCGCTTTGATTTGCAATATATCCAGGAAAAAAACCTGCCTGATCGATATTCCGCCTCACTCAGCCACAGTGGAGGAAATTACATCTTTTTTCCCTGCCGCCCGGAATCACTGGAGCGATTTCTGACGGCCTCCTCCCAGGGGGACCGGTATTCTTTAAAAGCCTATGCGAGTTTTGATGCCAAGAAGGTTGCCGAGATAGAGTATGATGAGACAAAACAAGCGGCAGCAAGCTTAAGAGTTTTCGATGAGCGCCGGATCTATACCCTGAACGAAACCGGTTCATTCGGACGGGTCTGCTGGTCACCCGACAGCGTTTACGGGGCGTTTATCAATATGACGACTCTGGATGGAAAGGCGGGAAGGGACAATTGTGCTTATCTGTACGATCCCCAAAATCATCAGTTTCATAGGCTGGTAAACCCGGAGACCGTTCTAGCAGCGTTCAACCAACACGGTACCTTTGATCAGGAAGTCATCGGAATCTACCTGAGTCCTCGCATCCAATGGTCGCCGGACAGTAAAAAGCTGCTGCTCTCCTGTTACCCGGCGATAAACGGCAATCATATTGTGGCTTATTTAGTCTATAATGTTGCACAAGATGTGGTGGAAGATGTTGTCATAAAAGAGGGTCCGAAAACACTTGACGAAGCGCTATCTTGGGAGTGGTGACCAGGTAGCTCTGGTAACAGCCCAATTATAAGACCCTTGTAAAAAAGAAATTAAAATACTTACAGGACTAAGAAGTAGAATATTGAAGGGGGAATGTGGGACGGGTAGCGGTAATGTTTGGTGTCGCCATAGCGGTTGATTTCGTCTTGGCTCAAATAAAACCACGCTACCTTGCATTGCTTGGTAGAACTTTGTATTAGAGTTAAAAGAAGTGAGCGGGGGCTGGCTGGTAAACGGCGGGGCAGTAAGGAGAGATGGTCTAGTGGAAAGCCTGGCTTTACTCAATAAAGTGTATACAGTTGCCTTTCGTTTGACAGGCCAGGAAGCATCGGCCAGTGACCTGACCCTAGCCGCCCTTACTGCGACCGCCAAAGAATATGGCTGGCAGATCCGGAAACCAATGCCGCTGGAAATGACGCAGGCGAGTATCAAAGAGGTTTACCGGCTCTTCCTGACCCAGCCCTGGCCAGGGAAGGAACCCCAACCCTTCTCCTGGGAGCCAGCGGTATTAGGGCGGGAGGAAGAGCTGCAGGTAACTCTCCTTGCACTTAAGCCCCTGGAACGTGCAACTGTGGTCTGGCGGTATATAACGGGATTTAAAATAGCTAAGTTGGTGCCGGTTGCCGGTGAAGCTAAACGAGATCTGTACCGTTACCTTAGCCATGCTCTACATGATCTAACCCGTTGGTTAAAGTTAGCCGGGGAGCTTAAGACATTCCTTGATAAGGAAGCTTAGATTGGCTTCTACTTACATTTGGCGGCAAGTCCCCGCTATTATGCAAGCTGATGGCAATTGCCGCGAACTTGCTTACAGAAGAAACAATTAATTTATAGGAGTTGATTTTTGCCCTTGCATCACTACGAGGATTTACTTGCTGATAAAGTAAAAACCGTTGTTTAGGCGGTTAATATCATACGCATAGTAAGATAACCCAATACTAAGCGGCGGTTTTGAAATAAAGCAATTCAAAGCCGCCGTTTTCCTTTCAAAAAATAGGATTTCGGAAGGTGTGTTAAAGTCGTCCCTTTTTAAGGACACGGCGGCACAAGGAGGATGCCGCCGTGTTTCTTTGTCTTCGACATAATTTGATATTATTCTGCATATCAAAAAAAGACTTGACGCTTTATGGGACTATTGCGGTCATGAAGTTACCTACACACATCACACATTAAGATATGCAAGTTCCCGCTCCCGATTGGTTTTAATCCAGCCGGGCTTTTTTGCATCTTACGTCAAATTATTTTTCACTTCTTGCCGTTTAATTTGCCAAAATTTTCATCCTAACCGTAGTAGTGGCGAAAGGGGAAGCCATCACCCGCCTTTGCGGACGCGAAGGGAGGTGAGAACATGAAGCCTCATTCCCACGAACAACACAAGCGGCACACCTTTGACAGCTTTTGCAAAAAGATACTCAAGCATGAAGCCCGTGACTATTACGACGACTTGAAAAGACGCAGAGAACATGAAATATCTTTGGACGAGCTATCCGAAAAGGAATTGAAGCAGTTGACCGTCATGGACAAATATTTCAAGGATCTATACAGCTTTAACGTGCTGGGCTATGACATTTCCGTGTCGGATGAGCGCATAAGCGAAGCCTTGAACGCTTTGCCGACGGACAGGCGCGATATTATCCTACTGTCTTATTTTCTTGACATGACGGACAGAGAAATCGGAGAACTCTTGAACCTTGTCCGGCGCACCGTTGCCTATCGTCGGACAAGCACTTTGCGGGAATTAAAAAAATTCATGGAGGGAAAAGCGGATGAATAGCACACGAAACGCTAAAACAGGTAATACCGGCTTGCTTCCTTTCCCCGTCATTGCGGCTGCAGCTGGCGGTGACATCAACGCAATCAATACCGTTCTAAAGCATTATGAGAGGTATATTGCCGCATTGTCCATAAGACTGCTTTACGACAAAAACGGCAACCCCCATCTCTGCGTAGACCCTGAATTACGTCGCCGACTGGAAACCAAGCTCATAACCAAAATCCTCACATTCAGGGTAGCTTGACTAAAGCCTGCATGGGAGCGCGCCCCCCTTTCCGCGCTTCCCGTAGCGGGCTTTTCGTGTTTGCCATTCTGCAAAAGTACATCCATAAACCAATGTGCTTTTGCAGGCTGATAAACGCCTTTCGTTCTTTGACAAAGAAAGCGCGGAAGATAACGCCGCCGCAGCATAGGACAAATCGGATACTTTCGGTCCATGCCGAGCCGGACGGCGGGTGCGCCACGACTTCCCAATGGGAACGAGCGATCACCACCTAGGCCGCAAAATGAGCGTGGCAGCTTGTGAGGCGACGACGCATGGGCCGGTACAATGATACTTCCGTCCAGCCACAGTCCGAGCGTTAAAAGCGTCGCAGGCAATGGGGATGGCCCGTCAGTATGGGGGGAGGTGAAATTCCTATGAGGACGGTTCGCCGCCGTCCGTCCGATAAGCCTATAACGATAAAAAATTGATAAAGAAAATGCAGCTTAGGGGTGCGTCCGTTTTTGGGCGAGCGTATGGGTTATCCATTATGGCGCGCCCCTGTCGCCTGCATTGTATTTCCGAACCGAAAGGAGCTGATACCTTGCTGAAAAGCAATGAAGCATATAAGCTGATTTTTCGGGAATACCCGGACGTGGTCAATGTGGAGCAAATGTGTGAAATGCTGGGCGGTATCAGCACAAAAACCGCATACCGTCTTTTGCGGCAAAATCAGATTAAGCATTTTAAGATAGGCCGAACGTACAAAATCCCCAAGCTCCATATTTTCGAATACCTGGCGGTCGCGCAGGAATCCGATGCGTAAAACATCGTTCGCACCTTTGCAAGATATTTTGCAGCCTGCTACACTAAAGCCGTCAATGGTAGGTGAATATGGACTGTTACTGATTTAAAGGAGGCAAAAATTCATGGTAACAGGACACCTGCGAGAAAAAAACGGCTATTTCCAGATGATCCTCACCTATAAGGATATGAACGGAAAACGCCAAACCAAGTCCGTCAGCACGGGACTTCCCGTCAAGGGGAATAAAAAGCGCGCTGAAACGCTGCTTTGGAAAACCAGGCAAGAGTTTAATCCCGACACGGCAATGAGCGATAAAAACATGTTGTTTGCAAACTTCCTGAAAAAATGGCTGCAGGAAGCTATCAACAGAGTAGAGGCCGACACCTACGCCCTCTACGCATACGACGCCAAAACCTTCGTTATCCCTTACTTTAAAGATACCGCCGTTACGGTGGCGAAAATAAAGCCAAGGGACATCGAAGGCTACTATCAGTACGAGAGAACAGAAAAAAACGCTATAAAAACCGCCCTGCTCCAATATCACGAAGTCATCAAAGAGGCCTTGGACTATGCCGTGGAGCTTGAGCTGATCCGGGACAATCCGGCCGACCAAGTAAACCCGATCACCGGCGAGGTGCGGATACTGTTTACCGACTTCCTGCTGGAATGGCTGGAGATGACCAAGCACAATGTGGAAATGACCACCTACGCCTCTTACGCTATGTGCATCAAGAGCTGCATTATTCCTTATTTTAAGGACTTCAAGCTTACGTTAAAGGATGTTACGCCGAAGCACATCCAGGACTATTATCAGTACGAGCTGAACGAGAAAGGCTTAAGCGCCTGCACGGTGATCCACCGCCACGCCAACATTCGCAAGGCGTTGCAGTACGCTTTCAAGGTGGGGCTGATCGCCTTTAACCCCGCCGACCGGATCGAGCGGCCCAAGACCACAAAATTCGTGGGCAGCATTTACGATGCCAACGAATTGGAAGCCTTGTTCGCCGTCGTGAAAAACAAGCCGATAGAGCTGGCCGTTATCCTGGGCGCGTTTTACGGACTGCGCCGCAGCGAAATCGTCGGGCTGAAATGGGACGCGATTGACTTTAAAAAAAAGACGCTGACCATCAAGCACACCGTAACCGAGGTAAGGGTGGACGGAAAAGCCATCATTGTGGAAAAGGACCGCGCCAAAACCAAGTCCAGCCACCGTACCCTGCCGCTGGTAGAGCCCTTTGAGAAGCTTCTCCGGCGGATGAAGGCTGAGCAGGAGCGCAATCAAAAAGTATGCGGAAAAGCCTATTGCCGTGAGTATATCGGTTACATCTACGTGAATGAGCTGGGAGAACGGGTCAAGCCGGGCTATGTCACCCAGAATTTCGCGCTCACGCTGAAAAACCACGGCTTGAAAAAAATCCGTTTCCACGACCTGCGTCATAGCTGCGCCAGTCTGTTGTACGCCAACGGTGTCAGCCTGAAAGAGATCCAGGAGTGGTTGGGGCACAGTGATATTTCCACCACCTCGAATATCTACACGCACCTGGATTTCAGTTCCAAAGTCGCTTCAGCCAACGCCATCATCGGCGTATATCCCTCCTGACATCCCTTCAAAGTGGGCGGAATGCCAGGTAAATAGGGTGATGAGAGCACTGCAAATATGCGCTAAAATGGTTCATGTAACGGTATGCCGGGCGGCAAATAGAAGGTGTCGCCAGAAAAGAAAAAAGCCCTCAAATCTGCTTGTATCGCGGCTTTAAGAGCGATTGTTTCTGGTGCCGATGGCCGGAGTCGAACCGGCATGGAGGTTATCCGCCGCATTTT
>ENA-UOOM01000915-UOOM01000915.1-fermentation-metagenome-genome-assembly--contig:-NODE-915-length-31114-cov-12.023954_pt1 | contig 31114 bp, 31 predicted proteins | sample MGYA00245781_ERZ724031 | MGnify/ENA primary metagenome ERZ724031 (study PRJEB28704, sample SAMN03018317) | fermentation metagenome | biome: anthropogenic terrestrial biome; feature: soil; material... | reverse complement strand
GAGCAATCCGTAGGTATCAGGGGGCAAAATACCTTTTGACCCCTACATCTTAAAAATGTTAGAAGAACAAAATACGTATATTTCGATGACAGAAAAAGGAAACAAAGAGAGAAGGCCGGTCGCCTCTAATGGCGACCGAACCTTCTGCTAATAGGATATTTGAATGTAGGTTACTTTCTATATCCACACTTGGGGCATACGCCGTTTGCATCTAAGGCAATGCCGCACAGTGGACAGCGGTCAATTTTATTGTTCGTCTGAAATTCTTCAGAAGCTGCATTATCACCGCTGGTAAAGGTAAGTTTGGCTATGTTCAGCTTATCCTTCAGAAGGTCATAAACAATTTTAATCATGCCTTCAACGGTCATTGTCTCTTTGGTCACTACTAAACGGCACTCAGGATATGCAGTTGCCAGCGCTGTCTTAAAAGCGGGTCCCTTCATTTGGTTGTTTGGTGCGCCGTCCTTAATACCCTGTTGTTCATAAACACCAAGGATTGCAGGCAACAGGGGATCGTCTTCTCGCAGGATCAGCGCATGGTCGAAGTTTTTCAGGACTCCCCATGCGGTTTTCTGAATTTCATTACAGGGGAAAACCATATTTACGCCGGAATTAACAGAATCTTCTACCTCAATCGTCAAGGTGCCGGTGTGACCGTGCAAATACTGAGCTTCACCTTTGAATCCATAGAATCTGTGTGCATACTGCAGGTTCAATGTTGTAATACTTCTCATATTTTCTCTCCTTATGTATATATTATTTACGGGGATTCGTATGCTCCCGTATGAGCATTAAAGAATGTCTTCTGGAATATTTGGAGCCAAAGTTATAGCTTACAGCTTATTTTTGCATTCCTGGCAGATACCTTTGAACACAATGTCGTGCCCGGTGAATACGAATCCATGGGTATTCTTGATAGATTTCTCCATATCCGTTATATATTCCATGTCTACATCAAAAACATGACCGCATTTAATGCACCTGGCATGATAATGATCACTGCAAATATGGTCGAAACGTTCAGGTTCGCCTGGAATCTCTCTTTTTCGTATTTCTCCCATTTCACATAACCTCTGCAGATTACGGTATACGGTTCCTTTGCTGATATTTGGATGTTCCTTAATAAGCTCATTGTATATCTCGTCTGCAGTTGCATGACACTGTAATTTCTTTACAGCCTCAAGAACTAAATCATATTGAATTGTTTTACGTTTAATCATAAATTCGACTCCATTTCAGTATTCATTCCTTAATGATAATATACAACAATAAGGAATGAATGTCAATAGGGAAAGCAGCTCTAGTGAATCAGTTTTATTTTTGATATCTTCCCATTACCTGCTCAAGCTTCATGGCACACCTGTTGAGTTCATCCAGAGTTGTATTCTTCCCTTTCAGTGCTTTGGCCGCATCTTTAATCGGCCTCGCCAAATCTTTTTTTGCCTCTTTTCCCTTGGCTTTATCCGTTTTTGAGAGCTGTTTTTGCATTTCATTTGCTTGAAGAATTAAAGTATTAAGTCTATTTCTTGTTTCACTCATACTACGGATATTTTCATCTTCTCCTGCATAACGTCTGGCATCCTCCATAGCCTTTTCTATTTCCGCCTGACTCATGTTTTCAGAAGATTCTATTGTAATCTCCTGTGCTTTTCCTGTCTTTTGATCTCTGGCACTAACATTTACAATACCATTGGCATCAATATTAAAGGTCACCTCAATTTGAGGCACTCCTGCCATCGCTTTTTGAATGCCTTTTAGTTTAAATTTTCCCAGCAGCTTATTATCTGCCGCTTTTGCTCTTTCTCCCTGCAGCACCTTAATCTCTACCTGGGGTTGAAAACTCGCCGCCGTTGTAAATACCTGGCTCTTTGAAATAGGAATAGTTGTGTTTCTTTCAATTACTTTGGTACACATTCCGCCTACCGTCTCAATGCCAAGGCTAAGAGGGGTCACATCAAGAAGCAAGAGTCCGGTAATCTCTCCGCCCATAACGCCTCCTTGAAGTGCTGCTCCCATAGCTACACATTCATCAGGGTTAATTCCTTTAAAGCCTTCTTTTCCCGTAAGAAGCTGTATTTTATTTTGAACAGCAGGTATTCTGGTACTTCCGCCTACAAGGATTACTTTTCCTATATCATCCTTTGTTACATGGGCATCCTCCATTGCCTGTAATACCGGTTTTTGCGTTTTTTCTACAAGAGCAGATGTGAGTCTGTCAAATTTAGCCCTGTCAAGAGTGTATTCTAAATGTACCTGTTCTCCTTTGATCTCTGTCAGGTAGGGCAGGTTAATCTGGGTTGTTGCTGTAAATGAAAGTTCTTCTTTCGCCTTTCTTGCAGCTTCTCTAATTCGCCGCATAGTTATCTCTTGATTCCTTATATTTACTCTATATTGTCTGGAAAAAGTATCTATAAGCTCTGTGGTTATACATTCGTCAAAATCATCCCCGCCAAGATGATTATCTCCAGCAGTAGCAATGACTTCTATTACTCCGTCTTTAATATCTAATATAGATACATCAAAGGTACCGCCGCCAAGGTCAAAAACTAATACTTTCTTCGCTTCTTCCTTATCTACTCCATATGCCAAAGCTGCTGCTGTGGGCTCATTTATAATACGTTTTACATTTAATCCTGCAATGGTTCCGGCATCTTTTGTTGCCTGCCTCTGAGCATCTGAGAAATAAGCCGGAACGGTAATAACCGCCTCTGTTACATCCTCACCTAAATAGCTTTCTGCATCTTTTTTAAGTTTACCAAGAATGATTGCCGATATTTCGGCAGGGTTAAAATTTCTTCCCTCCGCTTTTACACGATAGTTTGTACCCATTTCTCTTTTAATAGATGTAATTGTTCCTTTTGGGTTTGTTATCGCTTGTCTAAGAGCAACTTGACCTACAAGGCGTTCTCCATTATCTGTAAATGCTACTACACTGGGGGTTGTACGCTCTCCCTGTGAATTGGGAATTATTACTGCTGCACCGCCTTCAACCACTGCCACACAAGAATTCGTTGTACCAAGGTCAATTCCAATTGTTTTACCCATATTATATCCTCCATCTTTCTTTGGTTATTTATAGTTAAAATAGTCTGCAGCAAAAGCAACAAAATAGCTGCATAAGCATTATGCTTAAAAAGCTGCTGCCCATGTTTTCCATATTGTATCCACTTTGTCTTCCGGCATTCTGATAGGTATAATTGCCACTTTTAAATTGCTCCAGCAGTTGCTGGTACTGTCTGTTAGCCGGTTCCATTCGCACTGCCTCATTTGCATAATTAAGAGCACTTACTTGATTTCCTGCTCCTGCATTTGCTCTTGCGCACAAATAGTACCATCTTGCATCACGATTATTTATCTGTGATAAAATCTGCCCTGCATACTGGTATTGCCCTCTGCTCATATACATTTCCGCTTGTACATAAGGATCTCCTCCTCCAAAAAAGCTCCCAAATATGTCTTCAAAGTCAAAATTAAATCCACCATATGGATCATCTCCCTGATAGGAGCCTCTAGAGGAACCATATTCTCTTTGAGGGCCGTAGCTTCCATCTGCCTGTTCATAGTTTACGCCGCCGGTCTCCCCGGTTTTTATCTGCTCATAAGCTGCATTAATCTGCCTCATTTTTTCTTCTGCCGTTACATCATCCGGGTTGATATCCGGATGATATTTTCTTGCCAGCTTTCGATATGCCGCGGTAACCTCTTCCATAGAGGCATCACTGGACACACCTAAAACACTATATGGATCCTTCATAACCGCTGTTTCTCCCTTTTACTAATCTTTTATATACGTCTGCCATATCCCTGCATAAAGTACGTTTTCAATAATGTCTTTATCTTTATAGACATGTATTTTATCCAATACATCTGTAACCTCAGAAAGAATGGCAGTGAGCACCATTTGGTAGTCCATGTGCATCTGTGCTACTAACGGATTATACCTCTGTTTCTTTAAATCCTCTTTAAAATCATTCACTGCATCCAAAAGATAAATGAATTTGCCAAGACCTTCTCCCATTTTAAACAAAATATCTCTGTAATCATCATCTCTCCATGCAAAAACTTCTCCAAGTATTTTACCAAAGCAATTGGTTGGTAAATCAGGATTAAGTTCATTATCTGCCTCCATTTTCCCAAGGGTTTTTAACCCTTCTTCTACTGCCTTAGTCTGTCTTGGCCACTTAGTCCGTATATCTGTAAGAAATGGCTTTAAATCTTTACTCTTTTTAAATGCCGATTTATTCTTATCATCATTCCAGTCATCCAGTGCCTGATAATATGTCAGAAATATATTCATATCCGCGGCATACCCGGCCGCTTCATTTACAATATACTTATGAGTTTTAAAGGGATGGACAGTACACTTCTCTTTACCCTTTTCTTCCGGCAAATTGTAAATGCCGCCCAATAGAATACTTAGAAATGTCATATCATAAGTTAATGTTCTCTGACCGACCGCCCCATAGTCTTCTAATAGCGTGTGGCACAATCCACAATAGCTTTCACCATAGCGGACATTTGATTCCTTTGATAAAGTTTTTCGCTGAATCATGATGGTTCCAAACATTTTGTCTCCTCTTATTTTGCGAAGCCTCTTTTTATAAGCTCAAGTTGTTTCCTGAAACGCTCTCTGTTTACATTATAATTGTCGTCTGTATCCCGAAAGGTCTGTGCAAATGAAAATGCTGCGTAAGGTATCAGTACTCGCAGCATACCTTCTAAATCATCTTCTTCTCTAATGTCAAGTTTATTTTTATCTATAAGAGAAAATATTTTCTCAATCAACTCACTTTTTACATGTCTGCTTTGATAATTTCTATTCATTGTGAAAGCTTCTACATTAAAGCGCATATCTGACAATATCCGCATCCATGCATGCCCCTCTCCCTTACTCCTTAACTGACTAAATGTAAAATCCATTAAGTCAAGAAACATAGCAAAAATATCACCATGATTTTTGCTCAAGCTTTCTTCTGTCTGTTTTAAAATTTCCTTTTGATACTCTTCGAGAACAAATTCAAGAACGTCATGCTTATCTTCAAAGTATTGGTAAAAACTTCCTCGCGGTATCTTCGCTATACCGATAATTTTATTAATAGATACATCTTCATAAGACACTCTTGAAAATTCTTGATAAATGGCATTTATGAGCCGTTCTCTTTTTTCTTCCGGCAGATTATAAAATGTTTGTTTTGGCATATTTATGTCCTCTTTACAAATTCATTTATGCATTTATGACAAGCTGTCATGTCATAAAAACAGTATAAGGAAAACCCTTTGATCTGTCAATATATCCAAGAGACTTCACAGTTTTTTCATTTTTATATAATGATGTAGGGGTCAAAAGGTATTTTGCCCCTGATACCTACGGATTGCTCCGCACTTTCTGCTCCCGCAATCCTAAAGTCATGCTTTTTGTGATGTTCATGTAAAATTATGCAAAGTCGTTAAAAATGTTGGTGGCATATAGTGAGAAAAACTAAATAAAATATGTTTATATTTACATGAATATGTGCTATACTATAATCAGCATTTTAGGAGGGATGATTATGTATCGGAAAATCATGGGCTTTTTGGAAGTGTGGAAAAAAAATGAACACCGTAAACCTTTAATTTTGCAGGGGGCAAGGCAGGTTGGCAAAACCTATGCTGTTCTGGAGTTTGGACGAAACCATTATGAGAATGTTGCCTATTTCAATTTTGAGACTAGTCCAAAGTTAAGCGAAACCTTTGAAGAAGATATTAGCCCCAATTATCTGATTCCCATTTTATCGCATATTGCAGGTCAGACTATCGTAAGAGAAAAAACATTAATTGTGTTTGATGAGATACAGCTTTGTGAACGGGCATTGACTTCTCTGAAATATTTTTGCGAGGAGGCTCCTGACTATCACATTATCGTGGCGGGAAGTCTGCTTGGTGTGGCAGTCAACAGAGCGAGGTTTTCTTTTCCTGTGGGCAAGGTGGATATGAAAACCTTGTATCCTATGGATATGGAGGAATTTATGCTTGCCATGAGCGAGGAAGCTCTGACAGAGCAGATTAAAGAGTGCTTCCGGACGGATACGCCGCTGCCTTCTGCTTTGCACAATGCAGCGATGCAGCTCTACCGTCAGTATCTTGTGGTGGGCGGAATGCCGGAATGTGTGCTGCAGTTTGCAGAAACAAGAGATTATGTTCTGATACGTCACACGCAGGATACAATTTTGGCAGGCTATCTGAGTGATATGAGTAAGTACAACAACCTGAATGAAATCAAGAAAACAAGGCTTGTCTATGATAATATTACTGTTCAGCTTTCCCGGAAAAATACCCGTTTTCAATATAAGCTGATTAAAAAAGGGGGACGAGCTTCGGAGTTTGAGAATGCAATTGAATGGCTTACTCTTTCCGGCATCGTATCTCAGGTCTATAAGGTGGAGCAAATAAAGAAGCCTTTGGAAAATTATCGGGATATTGATGCGTTCAAGATTTATGTTTCTGATTTAGGATTGCTCTGTGCAAAAAAAGACCTTGCAGCAAATGATGTTCTGTATATGGTTGATGAAATCAATGATTTTAAGGGAGGTATGGCTGAAAACTACGTCAATGTGCAGCTTTCTATAAGTGGATATAAGACCTATTATTGGGAATCTCCACGGGGAGCGGAAATTGATTTTATTATTCAGCGCAAAGGAGAACTCATTCCAATTGAGGTCAAATCAGCTGACAACACCAGAGCCAAGAGCCTGAAGGTCTATATGGACACCTACAAGCCGTCCTATGCCATCAAGCTCTCTGCCAAAAACTTTGGCTTTGAGAATGGGAAAAAAATTGTTCCTCTCTATGCTGCCTTTTGTATCTAAATGTATGTAATGTGAATTGTTTATAGTAGCTTTGTTTATAGTAGCTTAAGACTATGCTTTACAAACACCACCGTATAGTTCAATGCCTGCTTCGGCCAAGGCACGTTTTGCACCGTCGCCAATTCCCCCGCAAATCAAGGTGGCAACGCTGTTTAAGCGGCATCCAGAGAGACTTCCTCCGCGCTATTCACTCAATATTAATTGCTTTCCTTTTCAATTTGAGAATTTTTCCGCCTGCAGCAACCTTTGCCGCAGGCTGGATTATGATACTCACAAATACGCACATCGCCGCCGCCAATTTGCAGCGGGTGCCCTTCAACGATACACTGAGCCAACTATTCGTATGTTTTTGATACAGGCAGTTGCTATTTTGTATAACATATGATTGAACTATAGGGGATGTTTTGGTAAAATTAAAGAAACATCTTTGCCTAAGCGTTAACAAAGTATATACTAGCTGAATCATTTGAAAAATTGCTGGAAACACGCTCCTTTGTATTCAGTGAAGCTTTGACTTTATACTAGTGAGGAGGAATAAAATGGAGAAGTATATTAAGTTGATAAATGGAGACACAATCCCAAAGCTGGGCATGGGAACATGGTTCCTTGGGGAAAAGCGGAAGACGAGAGAGCAGGAAATAGATGCGCTGCAGGCGGGATTAAAAGCAGGGGTGGCACTTATAGATACGGCAGAGATGTACGGGAACGGGAAGTCAGAACAGTTAATAGGCGAAGCAACTAAACCTTTTGACAGAGAAAAGCTTTATCTGGTGTCCAAAGTATATCCTCATAATGCAGGAAGGGGAAAGATTAGCGAAAGTCTGGAGCAGACTTTAAACTGTCCGCTCGCCCAGGGCGGAAACCTGCGCAAAGAAATGCAGAGAAACCCGATTCTTCTTAAGTTAGCTGAAAAACATGGTATAACTCTGATGCAGCTTCTTCTGGCTTTTGTCCTGCAAAATGAACATATGATTGCAATCCCCAGAAGCGGGAAAAAAGAACATGTTCTGGAAAATGCGGCGGTACAGGAAGTTACATTATCAGAGGAAGATCTGGAAGCTTTAAATAAGGCTTACCCCGTACCCGGAACGAAAATGCCGCTGGATATTGTATAGATTAAACTACAGGAGGGCACCAATGGTTAAGATAGGACTCCTAGTTCCTTATGAGGAAATGCTGGTTATTGGAAAAAAGATTATTAAGGAGCAGGAACTTGAAGTAGAATACATGAGAGTAATACAAACCGTAGATGCGGTGAACGAGGCCCGTATGGCAATTGATGCAGGCGTGCATATTATTGTTGCCCGCGGATATCAGGCAAAGCTGATTAAGCAATATACAAATATTCCACTCGTTGAGATTCGTCTGCATGCTCAGGAAATTGGATTGTTAATAAAGAGAGCAAAAGAAACTACTAAGAAAGAACATCCAAGGATAGGGATAATCGCATTTGAAAATATGTTGTGTGATATGTCATATATGGAAGATCTATTTGATGTAAAACTATTAGTAGAGTCCCTGGGACGTACAGAAGATAATGCAAAAGCTTTATATGCGATGTCAAATAAGAAACCGGATATTATTATCGGAGGGGAGATCACATGTGAGGAAGCTGAAAAAATGGGGTATCCGACACTTTTTTACCGCTCCACCGAAGAGTCCATTTCGGAGGCACTGCACTCGGCAAAGAAAATGGCATATGCTGCAGAATCGGAGAAACAAAATACAGCGCAGATTGAAACAATATTAGATGCATCGTTTAATGGGATCATAAAAATTAACACAGAAGGAAAGTTAATTGTAGTGAACAAACCTATAGAGAACTTAATCGGGAAAACAGCAGAAGAAGTTATTGGAACTTCAATTTCGGAGATTTTTCCCGAGTTTGATATGGGAGCAATTTGGGATATACTGCATGGGAAGAGAGAAAATTATACTATATCCGTGGATATAAGGAATCAATCATGGATATTACTTGTGGCGCCTATCCAATACGATGATAAAATAACAGGTGCAATTATTTCCCTCCACAAGGTGAATGATCTGGTTCAAAAAAAGAAACATACACAAGACGAAATGATTTTGCGCGGCTTTACTGCACAGGCAACTTTTCATAATGTATATACTGAAAATGAACAAATGGGAAAAGTGTTGGAGCAGGCAAAAGAATATGCACTGTCAGATAGTCCCATATTAATCTACAGTGAAACGGGTACGGAAAGTCATTTAATTGCAGAGGCCATTCATAATAGCAGTGAGAGAAAATCAGGACCCTTTGTAAGTATAAATATGAGTGGTGTTGACAAGGATAAACAATTGGAAATTCTTTTTGGCGGAGAATATGGATTGACTGATGTACAAACCAGGATGAAAGGAGCATTTATTAAAGCAAATCATGGAACTGTTTTTATTAAAGGGATTGAAGATTTAACATTGAGAGTTCAGCAGCAGATGGTACGGGTTATGTCATCCTGGCAGATTACAAAGACAGACATGCAATCTATTGACAACGTAAATGTGCGGGTTATGGTCAGTTCAAAAATAAATTTATACTGTTTGGTTAAAGAAGGTAAATTTAGTGAGGAATTATTCTATTTGATTCAAGGATTAACACTGGAAATCCCATCTTTAAGTCAAAGAAAGGAAGATTTGCAGTATTATTTTAAAAAATTTTTCAAAGAATATTGTCAAAAATATAATAAATACTTAGTGCTTACCCATGGGGGGAAAGATAAAATAAACCAGTTATTATGGCAGGGAAATTTAATTCAACTTAAAACTTTCTGTGAAAGGCTGGTCATTACTGCAGACAAACGGAACATTGATGAGGTAAGAATACAAAATCTATACAGTGAGTTGTATCCATATATCAGTGAAATCGGAGGCGAAGAAAAAGTAGTTATATATAAATCTCCTGAAGCGGTAAAATTGAGTGAGTTGTTAGAAAAGCACCATGGAAACAGAAACCTGGTAGCAGAGGAATTGGGAATTAGCACAACTACCTTGTGGCGTAAGATGAAAAAATATGGAGTTGAGGCAAAATATAAGTGAGAAGCGGGAATAAGCCTTAAATGTGATAAATTAATGCTTTTGTAGGATGAATTTTGTGACAAATTAATAATCTTTCAAATTTTGAAATATATAACTTAAATGATGCCTTAAATGATGCACAAGAAGGTTTTGCCGAGGGCTAGCTGAAAAGAATGAGGCGCAAGAAAAAAGGGATATTGCAATAGAATGAAATATAAGATTCAACATTTGAAATGTTGTGTATAGGGACAAAAAGTAGGTACTATTGTTAGACGTTTCGTCAGTAGTTTTTTTCTCCTTAATTCTATAAAATAAAATCGGAAGAAAATCAAAAAGGAGAAAATAAAATGAACTTTATACCAAAGGGGATAATCCCACCAATTATTACACCACTAAAGGATGATGGAGAGGTAAATTTTCCAGTGTTAAGGCAGCTGGTTAATCATCTGATTGAAAACGGTGTACATGGTCTTTTTCCAGTGGGAACGACCGGTGAATTCTATGCATTTAATAATGAAACATACAGAAAAATTCTTGAAATGGTTAAAGAGGAAGCTGCAGGCCGGGTGCCAGTCTACGGAGGAGCTAACCATATTACTACAAGAGGCGTTATTGAATTAATTAAAATTTGTGAAGAGGTAGGTGTTGATGCAGTATCTGTTTTGACACCAATGTTTATTTCACAGACACAAGAAGAGCTATATGATTATTTTGCAACAATTGCAGCCAGCACCACACTTCCGATTGTCCTGTATAATAATTGTCCCAAGACCAATATTACGATTAGCCCTGCAACAGTTGCAAAGCTGGCAGATATTGATAATATTGTCGCTGTAAAGGACAGTACGGGTGACATGACAAATACAGCAGAATACATTAGGCTGACTATAGAAAAAAATTTTTCTGTTCTGATGGGGAGAGATACGCTGATTTATGCTGCTCTTTGCTATGGAGCAACAGGTGCTGTTGCATCCTGTGCGAATGTAGCACCCAGAATTACCGCAGATATATATGATAAATACATGAGTGGGGATATGAAAGGCGCTCTTGATGCACAGTTTGTATTAGCGCCGCTTCGTATTGCATGTAGTATGGGTACTTTCCCGGCGGTAATAAAAGAAGGTCTGGTTCAAGAAGGAATTCCTGTAGGAAAATGTCTGGAGCCAATAGCAGAGCTAAAGCCGGAAGAAAAAGAAAAACTACATAAAGTGCTGACTGAAATGGGATTAGTTTGAATCTTCGATGAGAAATGATGAAAAAGTGTTGTTTATTATGTTAAGATTCCGCCTGTTACTCTATGGAGTTCAAGCGGAATCTTTTGGGAAACGCTTTTATAATATTCTTCAGATAACATAATTTTCCCTTTTTTGAACGTTTTTTGTTGCGATAATATTGCTGCCAGTACTTGCTATATCTTCGATAAGTACGGAACCGATTTTAACAGGAGCATTCACCTGTACTTTTTTAATTTCACTCATAACTTTGAAAATCTTGTCCTTCTCAATTGGCTGATCCAGGCGGATACTTACCAAGGGCTGGTCTCCACCGTTTACTAAAAGAGAGGTGGCAATGTTCCGCATAGGATTTGTTATTTCTTGCCAGGCATAATCCCTGCCTTTGGGGCAGTTATTTCCGGTTATGCTTATTATTTCTTTATCTGTCACTTCTATTTCAAGATCACACCCAATAGGACACATGATACAGGTTAATTCTTTTAGCATAGTACCTTCACCTCCAACTTTTCAGCGCCATGAAGTTTATCTTTCTTTACTGGTATTTGAATCATTTCTGCAGGCAGCGCCTTTTTCAGATGTACTTTTTTAATTAACATTTCTTTGCTGCATATCTCTATATTACAGTCTCTGAGAGGCTTGCGGACACGTAGAGATAATATGAAGTCATGGTCTGCAGAAATATTTTGCGGAACGGTATAACCAATTAGTTTATCTGTGATAATCGGAACCGTTTGAATGGGGGAAGTACACTGATGTCTGACATATGCTGCCACAGATTGAGCTAAGCGCTCTCCCTCAAGAGAAACAAAGTCAACTAAGTCGTGCACATGAAGTACGTTGCCCGCGGCGAATATACCATTGACATTTGTCTGATATGATTCGTCAACTAAAGCACCCTTTGTTCTTGAATCCAAGGTTACACCTGCTGCCAGCGATAATTCATTTTCCGGAATTAAACCAACGGACAAAATTAATGTATCACAAGAATAGGTTACTTCGGTTCCGGGAATAGGTGTGAAGTTTTCATCCACCTCTGCAATCACAACGCCTTCCAGGCGTGAGGTGCCGATGATTTCTATAACAGTGTGGCTTAGTTGGAGTGGAATTCCATAGTCATTTAGACATTGTTCAATATTTCTGGGTAAGCCGCTGGGATAAGGCTGTATTTCAAAGACGCCTTTTACATGTGCGCCCTCTAAGGTCATGCGGCGCGCCATAATCATGCCGATATCACCCGAGCCTAAAATAATAACCTCTTTTCCGGGCATTTTATTTTGAAGGTTTACATATGATTGTGCGACGCCGGCAGTATAAATGCCTGATGGACGTGTACCTGGAATGCTTAGGGCATGCCTTGTCCTTTCTCTGCAGCCCATGGCTAATACAACAGCCTTTGCTTTATATTGCATGATTCCTCCGGAAGAAGAAGTAGTTACTACTTTTTCATGTGAAAGATTGATAACAGTAGTCTCTGTCACATATTTAATATCCCGTTGTTTTGCTTCGTCAATAAAACGTTGAGCGTACTCCGGACCGCTCAGGGTCACTTTGAAACGAGTGAGACCGAATCCATCATGAATACATTGACGTAAAATGCCGCCCAAATACTTCTCGCGCTCAATAATCAAAATATCCCGGATGCCCTCATCATATAGTTTTATAGCAGCGGCAAGCCCTGCAGGTCCGCCGCCGATTATAATAACATCTTTCTTTAGCATATGATTATCCCCTTACCTTTCCCACAAACATGTATGAATCTTTATGTTGGTATAGAACTTCTTTTTCGGATATGTTTAGCTCCTCCTGTATCATTTTGGTGATTCTCGTCTCGCAGTAGCCACCCTGACAGCGCCCCATGGTTGCACGTGTACGGTTTTTGATGCCCGCTACAGTGTGCACACCCAAAGGATTATGTATAGCCTGAAGAATCTCGGCCTTTGTTACTGATTCACATCTGCAGGCTATTTCACCGTACAGAGGGTTATCTCGGACAAGTTTTTCTTTCTCTTCTAAAGACAATTCAGAGAATCTTGTAATTCCTTTCCGATAAGGACAAAAATCAGGATTGGAAATCAATGAATCGATTTCCTGCATCTTTTGGACTACACGTCTTGCAAGAGGGAGTGCACATGTTATACCGGGAGATTCTATACCTACGAGATTAATTGCATGAGGGGCATCTTCCCTGCGCTCCAAAACAAAATCCTGCACTTCACCGGTATCCGGATTAACTAATTTCCAACGGATACCGGCAAATGTTCTGATAAAAAATTCGGGGCGGACTTTATCAAACATTTGTGAACTATCTTTAACAAGACCCGAAAGATGTTCTCTGGTAGTAGAATAATCCTCTTTTCCTTCTGTAATATATGAGTCTGGTCCCACCAATACATTACCGTCAATAGTAATTGTTGCATGTGTGGCAAACCCTCCCTTTTCATTGGGAGCAGGATATACAGGGGTCCTTAACCCAATACCGGCTTTTTTGTCGAGTACATAATATTCACCCTTGAAGCCTCTTGTGACATAACCAGTAATACCTAGCATATCCGAGATTTTTGTGCTGTACATTCCGGCACTGTTGATTACCCACCGTGATGTTACCATGCCATTATTTGTTGTAATCTGATAGTGGCTATTATCTGTTTTTAAACCCAGCACCTCACTATTGAAGCGAAAATGCACTCCATTTTGATGTGCATTTTCGGCTAGGGCTATTGTGTACTGTATAGGATCTAAAATTCCTGACATAGGACTATACATTGCGAATTCACCACGGGCATTTGGCTCAATTTGGCTCAACTGCTTCTTATCAATGATTTCCAGGCCATCTACACCGTTTAATTCACCGATTGACTTGTATTTTAATATGTTGTTGTAATCAGTATCGGTAAAACCAACGACAACTTTTCCACTGCGCCTAAAAGGAACATCTAGCTCCCGTGCAATCTGATTAAACTCACGATTTCCTTCTACTGCACAAATTGCTTTTAGTGAGCCGGGTTTATAAGTAAAACCGGCATGCAGCATACCTGTATTACGACTTGAATTACCATATGCAACGTCAAGCTCTTTTTCAAGTACACATATTCGAAGCTTATATCTGGAAAGCTCTCTTGCGATTGCACATCCTACAACTCCGGCTCCAATCACTACTACATCATAGCTATACATGAGTACAACCCCCTTACATTTGTTTATAGGAATTGTAATCTGGTCTTTGTGTGCTTGCAATATTGCCATTAAAAAAAGAACAGCTTTCCCCTTGTTATTGAATAAACAGGACAAATCTGTTCTAATGTTTATCTTTCAATGCGTTCGCTGTTCTGTATTAGATGCATTAACATACTGTCATAGGCATCGCTGGATTTAACATGATTGATTGCATTGGCTATATTACGATGCACCGCGATGGTTTTGGCGCCCAACAGCTCTTTTGGCATGCTATGCTGCAGCAGCAGGGCCTGATGTATAGAGGGGATAATGTTACTGACTACAAGATTTTTACTGCTGGAAGCTATAAGAGAATGAAATTCTAAATCTTTAAGGAGATAAGATTTCTTCTCTCTGAATAGCAGCTCCATCTCATCACAAAGCTCTAATAATGCCCGGCGTTCTTTCGCAGATGCGTTCTGGGCAGCCAAAGCGGCCATTTTGGGCTCAATTAAAATGCGCAGCTGTATTAAATCCTCAGACATTTTTTTCTTATCATAAATTTGAGATAGTCCAAGAGGATCATCACTTATTAACATACGCTTTGATACAAAAGTACCTGATCCTTTTCGAACCTCTAAGATATTTTTGGAAACCAGTATTTTGATTGCATCCCTCAGAGTGTTTCGTCCCACCTCCAATTCTTCAGCAAGTTCGTGCTCATTGGGAAGCTTTGAACCTATTCCATAGTTATTGCAATAAATCATGTTTAGCAATACATCTGCAGTTTTCTCGGCCAAAGAATGCCTATTTAATTTGCTCACCTCAAATCCTCCTTTTAATGATTCCAAAATTGCTGCACAATAGAAATAAAATCTTTTGCGGCAGCACTTTGATAGCGATTTTTATTATAACATGCGACTATGTCCCAGACAGGGTGAGAGGGTAGGGAAAAGTAACATATTTTTTTATTTGAAGGATCAATGTAATGTCCGGGGATTAGGCCACAGCATATTTCGGACTCAATCATTGCTATAATTGTATATGTGCTTGTGGTTTCGAATAAAACCTGCGGCTTAAACCCACAGCTTTCAAAGAGAGGGTCAATAAGCGGTCGGATAGTTGAGGATTGGTCCATAAGAACAAAGGGTTCTTCACGCAATTCATATAAATCTCCTTCTGAGAAGGGCAGAGTGTTATTTTGGGCATATTTGCTGTAAGGATGGCGGGGAGGAATGGCAAGAAAAATCTCTTCCTTCTTAATTGGTACATATCCTAGAGGGCCTTTTTCTTTTGGAGCTGGAAGAGTTAAAAAACCAATGTCAAGATTACCTTGAGCGATTTCATGCATTTGTTCCTCCACCGATAATTCTACTGGCTTGACAATAATACCGGCATGTCTTTTGTGGAATTCAGGATAGACAGAAGAAAACATAACTGTTCCCCGGTTGTGAGTAAATCCTACAGAAAGTCTGCCCTTTTGTGCTTCTGTAAGATCATATATCCGATTATAAGCATCTTTTTTTATGGAAATTATCTTTTGCGCAGAAGCAATATATATTTTACCGGCTTCTGTCAGGTGCCAATTGGTACGGGAACGAACGAAAAGATCAGTACCAAGTTCTTTTTCTAATTTTAATAGCTGCTGGTTCAGTGCTGATTGTGTAATAAAAAGCTTCTCGGCAGCTCTGGTAATACTGTTTTCTTCAGCGATTTTTACGATGTATTCTAATTGCTTTAAATCCATGGCCAGTTCCTTTCTATAAGAAAAATTAAGGAAACAATTAATATTATAAGCTGTATTTAGAGAAAAGTCTATATTATACTGGGGATAAAATGAATGTAATAGTTCAGCCATGCGAATTTTCGACAGCGTAGGCAGGAGAAAGCTTGCTTTCGTATGCATATGCTGCCGAAAATTCATATGGCGCTCTGCCACAGCGAGATGAAGCGCAGCACATGTCCTTGGTTAGCAACCGTAGTGTGGTTGTTTAACAAGGACGGTACCCTTGGGGTGGAATCGAGCTGATGGCTGAACCGTTACAAATGAATCTAGGAGGTTGCTGAATGGAAAAGAAGTTATTGGTAAAAGTGAATGACAGGGATAATGTAGCCATAGCAATACGAGATATTCCTGCAGGAACAGACCTTGGCGGCGGTTTGACTGCCAATCAGGAAATACCACAGGCGCACAAAGTGGCTTTGCAAAGGATTGAAGAAGGTAATGAGGTTATCCGGTATGGTGTGGCACTTGGATATGCCCTGAGGACAATCGAAAGGGGGGACTGGATAAACGAATTTATGCTGGAACTTCCCAATGTCCCATCTGTAGATGAACTGGCCTGTGGAACGAATCTTGCGCCAGAATTGCCTGAGCCTGTAAGAAGAACATTCCGGGGCTTCAAGAATCCAAATGGAGGGTATGCCGGTACGAGAAATATACTTGGTATCAGTACAACGGTTCAATGTGTAACCGGGGTGTTGAATGTAGCTGTGGAAAGAATGAGAAAAGAGTTATTGCCCAAGTATTCTAATGTGGACGATATTGTACCCATCAACCATGCATATGGATGTGGAGTGGCAATTAATGCTCCGGAGGCAGTCATTCCAATTCGCACTTTACATAACCTGGTAAGAAACCCTAATTTTGGAGGAGAACTGATGGTTGTTGGGCTGGGATGTGAAAAACTCACGGTTGACAAGCTTTTAAATCAAGATGAAATTACAGAAGAAAATGTGGTTATCCTGCAGAAAGAAAAAGGATTTGAAGCTATGGTTGATAAGCTGATGAAAGTTGCTGAAGAAAAGCTAAAAGTTCTTAATAAAAGAGAAAGGGAAGAGCTGCCCTTGTCAGAGCTATGTATTGGTCTGCAATGTGGAGGAAGTGATGCATTTTCCGGTGTGTCGGCTAATCCGGCGGCCGGGTATGCGGCGGATATGCTGGTGCAGGGCGGAGCAACTGTTATGTTTTCAGAGGTAACGGAAGTCAGGGATGGGGTGCACTACATTGCCCAGCGATGTGTCGATCAAGCCGTATGTGACAAGTTGGCAAAGGAAATGAAATGGTATGATCATTATCTGGAAGAGGGTGAAGTAGACCGCAGCGCCAACCCGACTCCGGGAAACAAAAAAGGCGGACTTTGTAATATTGTTGAAAAGGCGATGGGGTCTATCGCGAAATCTGGTACATCACCCATAGCGGAGGTATTGTCACCGGCTGAATTGCCTACAAAAAAAGGATTGATTTTTGCTGCTACACCTGCAAGTGACATTGTATGTGGACCATGCCAATTAGCTTCGGGTATTACATTGCAGGTTTTTATGACTGGCAGAGGAACTCCTTACGGCCTGGCAGCGGCACCGGTTATTAAAGTTTGCTCCAGAAATGAAATGAAAGAACAATGGGGTGATCTCATTGATGTAAATGCCGGGCCTGTGGCTACAGGAGAATCTGATATTGAAACAGTGGGAACAGAGTTGTTCAACAAGATTCTCAGAGTTGCGGGTGGCGAAGAAAAATCTGCTGCTGAGAAATATGAACTGCATAATGATTTATGCATTTTCAACCCTGCGCCTATTACGTAATATACGCGCTATTGCATAACTCAAGACGAATGGCAGAAGATTATTTTTAATTAAAACAAGTTTTACAAAGACTGTTGCGAATGTAGAAGTTTGCAGCAGTTTTTTGTGCCTTTCTTATATAGTTTCAAAAATTGAAAACATATTTGCAAATGGTGAAACAAGATAACAAGAACAATAAGCGCAAAGATTTTACAGGGCATTCTGAAGCAAGAATGAAATAAAAGGCGAAATATAAGATTCATAAAGTGAAAAGCTGTCAAATGTGAATAAAATACGCAAACATTTCTTGCTCTTTTGCCAATAGATAATTTAATAGAGATTTTTTACAATGATTACATCGAAATCATGAGCTCGTTGATTTATATGTTAAATTTAAGTAGCCTGGATTACAGCGTGTTTAAAGACAAAAAATCCATCTTTTCATGGGCTCCTTCCGGCGCCATTCTCTTTGGAAACGGAGCTGCGAAACGAACTGGAGAAGAATTGAAAAAATTAGGCGTAAAAAAAGCAACCCTTGTCACGGACCAGGGACTTGTGAAATTTGGAATTGCAGATAAAATCATTCAGTCGGTCACGGGTGCGGGAATCAAACTGGATGTTTACGACGAGTGTGAGCCGGATTCTTCTGTGGAAACCGTGGACAAAATTGTGGCACTTGCAAAGGATTCAGATGTGGTAATCGGCCTTGGAGGCGGAAGCTCCATGGATCCGGCAAAAGCGGCGGCAATTCTCGTTACAAACGGCGGAAGCATCAGGGATTATCAGGGTTGTGATAAGTTTACGGCAGCGCCTCTCCCGATTGTTGCGATTCCTACCGCGGCGGGAACAGGAAGTGAATGTACACCCTTTGCAGTCATTGCAGACCGTCAGAGGGCATGGAAAATGCCGGTCGGCGGGACTGGAATTATGCCGGCACTGGCTATCTGTGATCCGGAGCTGACCTATTCTCTGCCGGCAAGTGTGACGGCAGCAACAGGGATGGATGCACTGACACATGCGATTGAAGCGTACACATCCCGCTGTACGGAGCCCATTTCCGATGCACTTGCAGTTCAGGCAATAAAACTGATTGCTCCTGCGATCCGCCCTGTGGTTTACCGGGGAGACAGTGATAAGGATGCACGGTATGATATGATGATGGGGGCAATGCTTGCGGGATATGCTTTTACCACTGCAAGTCTGGGTATTTCCCATTGCATGGCACATCCGCTGGGGGCGCAGTACCATGTGCCGCATGGTGTGGCAAATGCGTTGTGTCTTCCGGTTGTTATGGAATTTAATATGGGTGCCTGGCCGGAGCACTATGCGGATATCGCAGGGTTTTTTGGCGAGGATACCTATGGAATGTCTGTGCGGGAGGCAGCAAAAGTTGGGGTACAATGCGTATATGAATTGTTGGAAGATATGCCGATCAAACCGCTGGAGTCATTCGGCGTGACAGAGGACGGGCTGGAGCGACTTGCCGATGATGCTATGGAGGGAGGCGACCGGCCCAATAATGCGAGAATGACAACGAAGGACGACTTTATTCAGTTATACAAAAAAGTTATGACGCTGAAGAAATAGGACGTCTCTTGGATAAAGCGAAAGAACAGGAAGGAGAACATCATGATACACACTATTTCAACACTAGCAGCACCAGCAGCAATCGGACCATATTCTCAGGGGAACCAGGCCGGCCATTTTATTTTTCTTTCCGGGCAGCTCCCGGTTGACATGGAGAGCGGCGCATTTCCGGAAAGCGTGGAGGAACAGACGGAAAAGTCGCTGACAAATATCCGCTCCATTCTGGAGTCCAGTGGCTGTACCATGGATAATGTGATTAAGACAACCGTATTTCTGAGTGACATGAACAATTTTGGTGCAATGAATGGAGTTTATGAGAAGTTTTTTTCAAAAAATGCCTACCCGTCCCGAAGCGCGGTAGAGGTAGCAAGACTGCCGAAAGATGCATTGGTTGAGATTGAAGCAATTGCTTATATCGATTAACTGAAGGAGTACAAGTATCATGAAATATAATTTTGATGAAATTATTGACCGCAAACATACAAGCTGTATGAATACAGATGGGTTCAGGCAATATATCTTTCATGCAGATGAAACGCTGAAGTTTCCCTATACAGACGATGAATTTATTCGTATGTGGATTGCCGATATGGAATTTGCAGCACCAGACTGTATTACTGACGCAATCAGGCAAAGGCTTGACAGGAAGATTTTCGGCTATACGAGGATTTTTGGGGATGAATATTACAACACGTTTTTGTCATGGACAAAGAAGCTGTACGATTGGACATTTCCGAAGGAAAACCTGTATACTTCTCACGGAGTAATTCCTGCACTGTATGAATTGACCGGGTATATTTGCGGGCCAAAGGATAAAGTTCTGATTATGACGCCTTCTTATGCGTATTTTAAATATGCCGCAGAGCATAACGAGGTGGAATATGTCTGCTCTGATTTATTGAATCAGAAAAACGACGGATATTATGAAATCGACTTTGAGGATTTCAGGGGAAAAGCGGAAGATCCTGCAGTAAAACTATTCATTTTCTGTAATCCGCATAATCCGTCCGGACGAATTTGGAGTGAGGAGGAGCTGCACAGGGTAGCGGAGATTTGTTTTGAAAACGGGGTCATGATTATTTCCGATGAAATTCATTGTGATTTGATTCGGACAGGATGTACACATACTCCTCTTGCAAAACTGTATCCTGACAGTGACCAGATTATTACCTGCATGGCTCCCAGCAAAACATTTAATACGGCAGGACTGCAGTTCTCCAATATCATCATCCCAAATGAAAAGGTGCGGAAATGTTGGCTGAAATGGCATAATTTCGATGAGAATCCATTGTCATTGGCGGGGGCTCTGGGCGCCTATCAGGGGGGGTATGACTGGCTGATGGAACTGAGAAAGTATCTGGATGCAAATTTTGCGTTTGTACAGGATTATCTGGCGTCTCATCTGCCGGAGGCCGTGTTCCGGATTCCGGAGGCAACATATCTCGGCTGGGTGGATATCGGAGCATATGTAGAGGAAGGCGAAAATCTCCCGCTGCTTTTTGCAGAAGGCGCTGGTGTGCTTTTGGAGGGCGGCAACATGTTCGTCCAGAATTCAGATACATATATCCGACTGAATGTGGCTTGTCCTCGTTCAGTGTTGGAAGAAGGGATGCGCAGAATATGCAGTCTGCTGACAGAAAGAAGGAAGCAAGCACGAAAAAACTGTAAAACAAAGTAGCTTTCTGGTTTCCATTTTTGGTGACGTGTATATTTTATATGAGGTGGTGCCCGAGAAATTTATATGTGATATACTAATATCTATAATAATACACGGAGGGATAAGCTATGCATTTTGGATTTTCATATGTCGGTCTAATTTTTTTAATTATGCTGACGGTGCCAAACATTTTTTGGACGAAAAATCAACCAAAGGATTACGAGAGATATGTTGTGAATGAGAATAAAATTTTGTTGATATTTGAGCGTGCCGGCGAAGTTCTGGTTACTTGTTTGGCATTGATTTTCAGTGATTTTAACATTCACCCGTGGTCTGCCTGGACACTGTGGTTAATCACAGCGGCTGTTCTGATGGTTTTGTATGAAGTTTATTGGATTCGATATTTTAGAAGTGAAAAGACCATGAAGGATTTCTATAGTAGTTTACTTGGAGTACCTGTAGCCGGAGCCACGCTTCCCGTATCTGCATTCTTTTTGTTGGGAGTGTACGGTAAAAATATTCTGCTGATAATTGCTGTAGCAATTTTAGGCATCGGACATATTGGCATTCATTTAAATCATAGGAAGGAACTGCTTTTATGATGTCATTTCCTGTGGAAGAGAGCCTCACAGCTGCTCCTTTTTGCGGGCATATTTTTTACGATATTTTTTCTCCACGGTTGATTCACTTCCCGCCTCTATCGCTTCTTCGTAATAACCCAGCTTAGCATTCACAAGATTCAATTTCAGCCCCTTTATAATTCTGGGCCCGAATACAATGCCTCCTAATACACCTAATGTTAATAAACTATAAAATGGAATTTTATAATTCATTCTAACCTCCATTTCTGCATATCAAAATACGCGCCCTTCATAATCGAACGTTCGTTTATGTTAAGTGAATAAATTAGCACTCCGGATAGGAGCGTTAATTTTTAATTGCATCCCAGCACATTTGAAATACCATATCATAATTAACTGTGCCGGTCATATTAGTGGCATTACAAGTTTCTTTATAAACTTGAGTTATAGGATACGTACAAAATGCTATTAGTAAAACGGGCGAAGTCTGTTTGAGGATTCCGATTATTGTCAACAATTATTTAAAGCAGCTTATGATAAGGAGGTCCCTTGGGTGTGAAAAAAAGGTCCTGTAATTTAATCGTTGTCTTCAACAAGGGCACATTTTACGGGATTTTTTAGGCCTTGCATCATTAGGTCTGAGCAGATTGTGGCAATGGTGTTGTCTGCAATCTCCATATCACTTAAGACCCATTGCGATAGAACAGAATAGATTCCCCCGGCAGTATAACAGTTTGTAATAAATAAATAAGGATTTGATTCATTATTACTCTTGTTACACTGGGCAATGAACCGGTCTAGTATTTTTTCGCCAAAGCCGGCCTGAAGCAGAAGCTTAAACTGGGGGGCAAGCTTTCGGGTGCGGCTTAAAAGTTCCAGCCATGATTCGAAGCTCTCAGTTGAAGGATCATATTTGGTGAGAGCATTTGAATATTCTATTGTTATTTTCTGAAGGAATTTCTCAAGGATATCTTCCTTTGAAGAATAGTTTCTGTAGTAGGAAGCGCGGGATACCCCTGCTTTCCTGATAATATCTGTAATAGTTATTTCTGAAAAGGATTGTTCTTTCATTAGTAGTACAAGTGCAGACTCTATGCATTCTCTTGTAAGAGCATTTGACTCTTTATTTGATTGTCTTAATACATTTTTCTTTTGCAATTCTGTCATTTGTTTCATTGATACATTATCTCCTTTTTTGTTTCATCGGGGACTATAATAATTGACGAATCATCACACATGTGATACATTTGTTTTGATGAAACACATGTATCACTGCGAGTAGTTATGATAACATAAAAAGAAGATTAAATCAATAAGGAGTGATTGTAATGATAATATTCTATTTTACAGCCAGTGGAAACAGTCTGGCTGTTGCAAAGAAAATCGGAGGTGAATTAAAATCCATTTCTCAGGAAATGAAATGTACAGACTTAAATTATGAAGATGATGCCATAGGACTTGTTTTTCCGGTTTATGCCAATGAGCCGCCCAAAATGGTGCAAGAGTTTCTGTCCAGAGCAAAGATGAAGTCGGATTATTTTTTTGCGGTTGGAACTTACGGAATGATGTCCGGAAACCCCTTTAAGTATGTTCAGAGAGAAGCAAAAAAGAATGGGTATCAATTTGACTATACGAACTGTCTGCTGATGGTAGACAATTTTCTGGATAACTTTGATGTTAAAAAAGAAGTGCAAAAGATACCAAAGAAGAAAATTGAAGAAAATCTGGCTGTTATTTTAGCTGATATTGAGGCCCGCAGAGAAAAAGAGATGCCTGCCGGGATTATGACCAGAGCTGTCACAAAGATGTGTGAGCCACTGTACAGGGGAATTGTAAGTGGAAAGATGTCAGAAAAATTTACTGTAGATGACAAATGCATAAAATATGGTATATGCGCCAATGTTTGTCCGGCTGGGAATATCACCGTAAAAGAAAGCGTGCAGTTTAGTCAGAAATGTGAAGGGTGTTACGCCTGTCTTCATATGTGCCCCCAAAATGCAATTCATGTTAAAAATGAAAAAAGTAGTGACAGGTGGAGAAATCCGGAGGTTACTTTAAAGGAAATCATTGATTCAAATAAACAGTGAGAAAGAGTAGAGAATGAATGGAATGACAGATAATTATTTACTCTGCAGCCCGCAGTAAGGTGATATTTCTCCGTTCTGTTTTAATAAGCTGTTCATGATTTAGTTTTTTTATTTCGCGCATCATGGCGCTTCTGTCAACAGACAGATAATCGGCGAGATCGGTAAATGGCAGCGGCAGTATAAAATGATTGGCGTTATATCTTTCGCTTAAACAGCCAAAGTAAAGCAAGAGTTTCTCTCTTATTGTTCGCTGCTGCAGGATATAGATGTGTGCAGACATCTTCTTTTCAAACCCGTGCAGCATATCATCTAGGATATTTGTACTGTCCGGATGGTTTTCTGTGCAGCAGTCAGCAAGTTGATTATAATTTATTAAAGCAATTTCGCAGGGATATTTTGAAATAATATAGAAAATATTCCCTGCGAGATTTAGCAGCATTTTCCTGCTAAATAAATCTCCTGTTTCAAAGCACTCAATGATTCCCCGCTGAGCAGCTTCGTTTTCCCCTACAAGATAGGCAGTGCCTCTGATTACTACCCCTAATAAATCCTCCCTGCAGGAAGTATGCATAATCACTTCATTCTTTTTAAAGGTCTTTATATTCTTTTTATAGTTCTCCACAATTGTACTTATATCGAGTGCTGTTAATCTAAAGCCGGCATATAGATGTTTTGTCCCTTTTCGCATATTTAGTCCCCTGTTTATTGAAATATACTAGATATAGTATATTTTACTACAAATTGTGATTTATGCAACAGCTTTTTTAATCAAGATTATTTATAATAAACAATGTCGCAAACTTAGAAACAGAAAGGATAAGTAACATGAAAATCATTAAACGAAATGGATCTGAAGAAACATTTAATGCTGGTAAAATAGCCATTGCGGTTACAAAGGCCAATTCTGCCGTCGAAAGGCAGGAGCTTACACCGGAGCAAATAGCGGAGATTGCTGACTATATTGATTATAAATGTGCAAAATTGAATCGTTCTGCTTCCGTGGAGGAAGTTCAGGATATGGTGGAAAACCAGATCATGGCAATGGGGGCATTTGAGGTTGCAAGACGGTATGTCAGATATCGTTATTCGCGCTCACTGATTAGGAAAGCAAATACAACGGATGACCGCATCCTCACACTTCTAGAGTGCAACAACGAGGAGGTTATGGAAGAAAACTCCAATAAGGATCCTGTTGTTAACAGTGTTCAGCGTGATTATATGGCCGGTGAAGTCAGTAAGGACATTACAAAAAGACTGCTTCTGCCCGAAGACATTATAGAGGCAGATAAGGAGGGCATTATTCATTTTCATGATGCCGACTATTATGCTCAGCATATGCATAATTGTGATCTGGTTAATCTTGAGGATATGCTTCAAAATGGGACGGTAATCAGTGAAACCTTAATCGAAAAGCCCCATAGTTTTTCTACCGCGTGCAATATTGCAACTCAGATTATTGCACAGGTTGCCAGCAATCAGTATGGGGGACAGAGCATCAGCCTGACACACCTTGCACCGTTTGTTCAAGTCTCAAGAGACAAAATTAGAAAAGAAGTTCTGGAAGAAATAGAATCTTTAGGCATGACTGTTTCTGAGGAGGATATTACGAGAATTACAGAGAAACGTCTTCATGATGAAATTAAGAAAGGCGTCCAAACTATACAGTATCAGATCATTACATTGATGACAACAAACGGGCAGGCTCCGTTTCTTACGATTTTCATGTATCTGAATGAAGCAAAAGACGAGCAGGAAAAGAAAGATCTGGCACTGATTATTGAGGAGATGCTTCGGCAGCGCTACCAGGGAGTAAAAAATGAAGATGGTGTGTGGATTACTCCTGCTTTTCCGAAATTGATTTATGCTCTTGAAGAAGATAATATTACGGAAGGCTCCAGATTCTATTACCTTACTGAGCTTGCTGCAAAATGTACTGCAAAGAGAATGGTGCCGGATTATATCTCCGAAAGAATGATGAAAGAGCTCAAAGAGGGAAACTGCTTTCCTGTTATGGGATGCCGCAGTGCCCTGGGACCCTGGAAAGATGAAAATGGCAGATATAAATTTTACGGAAGATTTAATCAGGGTGTTGTAACAATCAATTTGGTTGATGTGGCGTTGTCTTCCGGGGGAAATATGGAAAGATTCTGGAAGATATTCGATGACCGGCTGGAGCTTTGCTACCGCGCATTAATGTGCCGCCACGAACGCCTAAAGGGAACACTTTCTGATGCGGCACCGATTCTCTGGCAGTACGGTGCTATTGCAAGACTTAAAAAAGGTGAGAAAATCGACAAGCTGCTATATGGAGGGTATTCTACAATCTCATTGGGATATGCCGGTTTGTGCGAATGCGTCAGATATATGACAGGAAAATCTCATACAGACCCTGAGGCCACCCCGTTTGCGCTGGAAGTTATGAAGCATATGAATAAAGCCTGTGAGAGATGGAAAGAAGAAACGAATATTGGATTTAGCATTTATGGCTCTCCAATTGAAAGTACTACTTACAAATTTGCAAAGTGCCTGCAAAAAAGATTTGGTATGATTGAAGGGGTGACAGACAAGAGTTACATTACAAACAGTTATCATGTTAATGTAACAGAGGAAATTGATGCTTTTTCAAAATTAAAATTTGAGGCGCAATTTCAGGAATTATCTACCGGGGGCGCAGTCAGCTATGTAGAGGTTCCCAATATGCAAAATAACATTCCGGCTGTTTTACAGGTTATCCGATTCATTTATGACAACATTATGTATGCAGAGCTTAACACAAAAAGTGATTACTGCCAAAAGTGTGGGTTTGACGGTGAGATTCAAATTGCTGCAGAGGATGGCAAACTGATCTGGGAATGCCCCCGCTGTCATAACCGTGACCAAAATACGATGAATGTTGCAAGAAGAACCTGCGGATACATCGGTACACAATTCTGGAACCAGGGCCGGACGCAGGAAATAAAAGAAAGGGTACTACATTTGTAATATGAACTATGGTGAAATTAAAAAATGTGATATAGCCAACGGAGAAGGAGTGAGGGTATCACTCTTTACTTCAGGCTGTACGCATCATTGCAAAGGATGCTTCAATAAAGAAACCTGGTCATTTTCTTATGGGAAACCATTTACAGAAGGAACGCAGAAATATATTATGAACCTCTTAGCACCGAGTTATATTAACGGACTGTCTTTATTGGGGGGAGAGCCGTTTGAGCCGGAAAATCAGCGGGCTTTGCTGCCTTTCCTAAAAGAAGTGAGAAAACAGTTTCCTGAGAAAAATATCTGGTGCTATACGGGCTATACACTGGAAAGCGATTTGCTTAGAAACAGCCGTGCGAGGTGTGAATGCACAGACGAAATGCTGGGGCTGATTGATGTGCTGGTTGACGGCGAGTTCAAGGAGGAACTAAAAGATATCAGTCTGCAGTTTAGAGGTTCATCAAATCAGAGGATTATTAATGTTTCGGGGACACTGAAAAGCAAAACGATGCAATTTTTTGCATCAGATTATGGTCATATGCCTATAAATGTGATATAATAAATAAACAAAATATTAGTCTTATGTTAATAAAAACAATATAAAGGTCAATATATTAGCCTTAAACTGGAGAATGGTAAACAATGTTTAGTGAGTTTAAGTTTCCGAAAGAAATTGCAAAAGATATTGCTTTGCAGGAAAAGAGAAAAAGGAAAAGAAGAAAACTGACACAGGCAGAGTTAAGTGAAAGGGCGGGAATCAGCCTTGCTTCTCTAAAGCGTTTTGAGCAGACCGGAGAAATCTCTTTTGTTTCGTTAATAAAAATAGCGGACATACTGGGAGAGAAAGAGGCATTTGGAAAACTCTTTACAAGTAAAGAATATCAATCAATTCAGGAGGTTATAGATGAAAGAAATCAATAATCTGACTGTAAAATATCATGACAGACTAGTAGGAATTCTGGCCGAGACAAAAGAGGGAAAAGGTGCATTCCAGTATGACAGAGAGTGGTTGGAGGAGGGATTTTCCATCAATCCATTAAGTCTGCCCCTGGAGACAAAAGTGTTTTTACCTAAAACGGATGCCTTGGAAGGCTTATTTGGAGTGTTTGCAGACTCTCTTCCGGATGGCTGGGGAAGGCTGCTGGTGGATCGGATGCTGCTGTCCCGGGGAAGAATTCCGGCTGAAGTTCGTCCTGTCCAAAGGCTGGGGATTGTTGGGAGTACAGGCATGGGAGCTCTGGAATATTACCCGGAATTGATGCAGTTAGGCGAGAGGGAGCAGATTGACTTTGACCAGATATCTGGGGAATGCAGGAAGATTTTAAATGAAGAAGAGAGTGAGAACCTGGATACACTGTTTATGTTGGGAGGTTCCTCCGGGGGAGCAAGGCCGAAAGTGTTGATTTCCGTGAATGGCGAATCATGGATTGTGAAGTTCCCTTCTTCTTATGATCGAAGAACAATAGGAGAAGAGGAATACCGTTATATGGAATGTGCCAGAAAATGCGGGATAGCTGTGCCGGAAGTAAGATTATTCCCATCAGAAAAAGGGAAGGGCTATTTTGGTGTAAAGCGCTTTGACAGGGCAAGTTCTGGAAGGATTCACATGATAACGGCAAGCGGTCTGCTGGAAACCTCACACAGGATTCCGAATCTTGATTATAATGATTTGATGAAATTAATATATATTCTGACAAAGGATAACCGGGAATTGGAAGAGATGTACCGAAGGATGTGCTTCAATGTATATGCACATAATAGGGATGACCACTCAAAGAATTTTTCCTATCTGTATAATGAAAAGGAAAAAAGATGGGTACTGTCCCCTGCCTATGATTTGACTTACAGCAATTCTATCGGTGGAGAACATGCCACCTGTGTAAATGGAAATGGGAGGGATCCTGGAATAAAGGATTTGCTTGAGGTAGGAGTGAGGGCAGGAATTCCGGAAAATAAGGCCAGGCAGATTGCCGAAAATATAGAAGAGACTGTAATAACTGAGTTGAAAGATATATTGAATTCATACAAATAATAGGAGGGTTTAGTATATGTGGGCGGTATTTGCTTTTTTATCGGCTGTATTTGCAGCCTTGACCTCCATTTTGGCCAAGGTAGGGATTGAGGGTGTAAATTCCAATCTTGCCACAGCACTTCGCACGGTAGTTGTGCTTGTTATGGCCTGGGGGATGGTTCTTTTAACAAGTGCACAGAAGGGAATAACAGAAATCAGCCATAAGAGCTGGCTCTTTCTAATTCTTTCGGGTTTGGCAACGGGGGCTTCCTGGCTGTGTTACTATAAAGCTCTGCAGATGGGAGAAGCGTCTAAAGTGGTTCCGATAGACAAACTAAGTGTTGTTATAACATTGGTTCTGGCATTTGTATTCTTACACGAGAGTTTTACTTCTAAGTCTTTGATAGGTGTCATTCTGATAACAGCAGGTACTCTGATTATGGTTCTATAGGGGATTTGCGCGCAGGAAGTGATACGGTGAATACGGTTCCCTCTTGGGTGGTGCTTGACGCTTTGATGCTGCCTTTATGATTATGAACGATTGACTGGGCAATTGACAGCCCCAGCCCATAGCCGCCTGTTTCCCGGGATCTGGATTTGCTTGCACGGTAAAAGCGCTCAAAAATATGCTCCAGATCCTCCTTTGGTATGAGTGGACCTGTATTTTTCACACGCAGCACTGCTTTTTCATGTTTCTGCTCCAGAGTGATAAGTATTTCCCCGTTTTTGGCATATTTACATGCATTGTCCAGGAGAATCATTAAAAGCTGTTTTAACTGTTTTTCATTTCCTGACACAAAAGTGTTGTCTTTGATATCTTCCGTCATTGTAGTGTTCTGCTCATAGGCAACGGATTCAAAGGGAAGAATACATTCCCAAACAACTTGAGAAAAGTTCAAAGGCGTATGAGGCGCGGGAGGTGCGGCAGCCGCATCCTCTTTGGCTAAAAATAGAAGATCTTGCAGCAGATCCTTCATCCGGACTGCTTCTTCTTCTGTGTTATCAAGCCATCTTTTTTCCTCTGCAATCGTGTTTTCAGGATGAGACTTCAGTATATCCAGATTGGCAAGGATTACGGTCAGCGGAGTCTTCAGTTCGTGGGAGGCGTCTGCTACGAACTGATGCTGCTTGTCCCATGCTTCCTGGACCGGACTGAGCGCCCTGCGGGACAAGTAAACGCTGATAAAAAATGAGGTCAGGAGCACAAGCACAAAGATCAGTACAGATAGCATAAGCAGACTCTGCATATTATCCTTTTCATACGTAATATCCGCAAAAACAATTTTTGTCTCACTATCTGTCTTTTCTATTTTAAAGCGGAGAGCCATATCCTGGATTGTACCGGAAGTTTTTCCCGAGGAGAGGGCGGCATCTGCCGCTGTCTGGGCGGTATCAGTGTCAATCTGGATGCCACTGTCATTGACGGCTGAGACTGTATTGGAGGTTACGTCAAGTATGACAGTGAAGACAGAAATTCTTCCGATGCCTCCATCTTCCGGCCTCTGCGGGCGATTGCCGGTTGCTTTGCCGAAATCAATGGCGGGTTTTAAATCCTCCAGATTTCTCGACAAGGTCTGCTCAATAGCCCTCATGCTGTCTGAATAATATCGCCGGTAATTGGATACGCACATGGTGATCAGAGCTGCAAGGATGACCGCAGTTACAAATACCATATTGGTAATGACAAATTTTCTTCGCAGTTTTTTAATCATTCGTTTTCTCCTCCAGGCGGTAGCCTACTTTGCGGACCGCTATGATTCCTACCTGTGAACCCAGATAATAGAATTTTTTGCGGAGGAAGGAGATGTAGGCCTCCACATTATTGTCTTCCGCATCGGAGTTGTTTCCCCATACATTTTCGATGAGAGAATCCTTTGAAATGAGAATATTGGAATTTATCATCAGAATTTTTAAAATCTCAAATTCTTTAAAGCTCAGATGGATGCTTCTGCCTTTGCACCACAGATCATTGGTGGACAGGACAAGCCGCAGATCCCCAAACTGCAGCTCTTCGAGAATCACATCACCTGTCCGCCTGGAAAGGGCGCGGATTCTCGCCAGCAGCTCTCCCGGTTCGAAGGGTTTTGTCATATAATCATCGGCGCCGTGATCCAGCCCGTCTATCTTGTCGCTCACATCGTCTTTGGCGGTAAGGAGCAGCACGGGCGTCTGGATCCCCTGTCTCCGCATCTCCTGTACAACAGAGAAGCCGTCCATTCGGGGCAGCATTACATCCAATATTACCACGTCATAATTTCCATTTACAGCATAATCCAGACCGTCTGTTCCGGTGTAAACCACATCGCACAGATATTTGGATTCCAGCATAATTTCACGCAGTGCATCTGCCAGCCGGACTTCATCTTCTACAATCAGTACGTTCATTTA
>ENA-UOOM01000914-UOOM01000914.1-fermentation-metagenome-genome-assembly--contig:-NODE-914-length-31131-cov-8.804705_pt1 | contig 31131 bp, 22 predicted proteins | sample MGYA00245781_ERZ724031 | MGnify/ENA primary metagenome ERZ724031 (study PRJEB28704, sample SAMN03018317) | fermentation metagenome | biome: anthropogenic terrestrial biome; feature: soil; material... | reverse complement strand
TCCTTATAGTTTAGACATTTCTTGAAAATTTTTTATAATCATACTGATAGAACCAGGGTTCTGTAGATAAATCTGCGGAAAGTCAAGGACCTTTGGTAATTGACAAACATAATTTTATATGCTATATTTTAGAAAACAGGGGAGCTTGTGTAGCAGGCTGAGAGGAAGTAATCAACTTCGACCCTTTAACCTGATGTGGGTAATGCCAACGTAGGGAGCTTGCTGTGTATAATTTAGAAGGAGCACCTCATGTGCTTCTTCTTTTTTATTTTCTTAAAATCATGTTTTTGTAAACTACATATTAAGAAGGGATGGTTAGATGAGAAATTACAGTACACAAATGGAGGCAGCAAAAAAGGGGATTATTACTCCGGAGATTGCAGCAGTAGCAAAGAAAGAGGGTATTTCTGAAGAAGCAGTATGCCAGAGGGTAGCTCAAGGAAGCATCGCAATACCTGCAAATATACGTCATTCCGCCTTGGTTCCTAACGGAATAGGGGAGGGACTGTCCACCAAAATAAATGTAAATCTTGGAATTTCTGGGGATTGCAAGGATTATTCCGTAGAAATGCGCAAGGTTGATTTGGCAATTGAATTTCATGCGGAAGCCATTATGGATTTAAGCAACTATGGTAAAACCAACACCTTCCGCCGTGAGCTGATCTCCCGCTCACCTGCAATGATCGGTACAGTGCCCATGTATGACGCTGTAGGATATTTAGAAAAAGAATTGAAGGAGATTACTGCGGAGGATTTTCTAAAGGTTGTCCGTGCCCATGCAGAAGAAGGCGTTGATTTTATGACGATTCATGCGGGAATCAATAAACGCGCTGTGGAAGCATTCCTTCGAGAAGGGCGAAAAATGAATATTGTTTCCAGAGGCGGCTCTCTGCTGTTTGCATGGATGCAAATGACAGGAAACGAAAATCCATTTTATGAACATTACAACGAGCTTCTGGGAATTCTGCGTGAATATGATGTAACCATTAGCTTAGGGGATGCCCTTCGTCCCGGATGTATTGCAGACAGTACGGATGCTTCCCAAATCAGTGAGCTGATAGAATTAGGGCATTTAACAAAACGTGCCTGGGCACGTGATGTGCAGGTAATTGTGGAAGGCCCCGGACACATGGCAATGAATGAAATTGCAGCAAATATGCAGCTGCAAAAGCGCCTTTGCCATAACGCACCGTTTTATGTATTAGGCCCTCTTGTAACCGATATTGCTCCGGGGTATGACCACATTACATCAGCCATCGGCGGGGCAATTGCCGCTGCAGCTGGTGCGGATTTCCTCTGCTATGTTACTCCTGCGGAGCATTTGTGTTTGCCAAATGAGAGCGATGTAAAGGAAGGAATCATTGCAAGTAAAATTGCGGCTCATGCTGCAGATATTGCAAAAGGAATTCCCGGTGCCCGTAATGCTGATAACCAAATGGCGGAGGCACGCCACAAATTGGATTGGGAAGAAATGTTCCGCATCGCCATTGATGGAAAAAAGGCAAGAGAATATTTTGAAAGCACCCCGCCTACGGAACCCGATACTTGTTCTATGTGCGGTAAAATGTGTGCTATGCGTACCACGAACCGCATTTTGGAAGGAAAAACGGTGGAGCTGTTTTTATAAATCGAGATTGAATGGATTTGACCGGATGAATCATCACGTAAAGGGTGGGCAGTTTTCCCACAAATGGGTGATCTTCCAATTCTCTTGAGCATTCAAAATATGATTGTGGGAATTGACAATTTTTAAAATCCATCTATTCATAAATATACAAAAACCCCTTGACAATAGGGCATTTCCTACTGTCAAGGGGTTCAATATGTTCTAATTACTTGTTTCCGAAGTATCTGTTAAGTAAGCCCTCAAAAGCCTTGCCGTGTCGGGCCTCGGCATACTTCCATTCAAAATGATAAAAACAGATTATGCTTATATTACAATGACTTTCTTAGGCGGAGCATTGCCACGTTTTCTATACAATGCCAGTTCGAAAGCCAGCTAGAAAAAATCAATTTGATATAATCTATTTAGTTCGTAATAACAATAAAATGATAAACAAGTGAACTCTAATTTGAAAAAACAATAATATCTTTTAATAAAAAAACATTCTCTATAGATAAATAAATGCAAAATTTTTTTATGTTAACATTAGTTGACATTACTTGTAAAAAAACGATTTGCGGACAGTGTAAAATAAAATTTCTACAGATAAGAAAAAAATGGACATAAATTATTACAGTTTATTTATTAATAATAAGGGGAGGTATATATACTAGTAATAATTAGTTAAATACATCAAGTAAACATTGATAAATAAAGAAAAAATTGAGACTTGATACCAGATATTAAAACCGTTATCATGTGACTGATAAAGATTGGTGGTGATAACGTGGGTATGATTAAAGATTTGTTTAATGAGGCAACATCTTTTGCCGAAGGGTTCAAATATCCTTATGATAGAGAAGGGCGTATGCTTAACGACAACTATGAAGAACTTCTGCTAAGACTTAATAGTCTATTAAATCAAGAGGAAAAAGAAATATTGGAAGATGTTCTTGATTTAAAGGTGGAAATAGCGGGATTTGAATTAGAGCAGATGTTTACTTATGGGTTTAGGGCCGGTGCAAGGCTAGTTATTGATATATATGCTGAATAGACTGTTGACTAAATTAGGAGGAGTAAGATTATCAAAATCAGATAATCCTACTCCTCTTTTGAATTTAAGATTCTAAAAATAGAACCTATATCTGGTTAAATAAAACATTTAGTGCTATACTGGAACCATGGGATAAGGAGGCGAAAGTATGGCAGTTAGTTACAACAAGTTATGGAAACTATTAATAGATAGAAAAATGAGTAAGGTACAGCTCCGTAATGCTATTGGAATGGGTTCTGGAACCTTAGCTAAACTCAGTAAAGATGAGAAAGTTAGTTTAGATGTACTTGAAAAGATATGCAAAGAACTTGACTGCAACTTTAGCGAAATAATAGATTATATTCCTGATAGTAAGGAGTGTGATTAGTTATGGGTGCTAAAGAAGCAAAAGCAAGAATTAAAATAAATAAAATGCTTGAAGATGCTGGTTGGCGTTTCTTTGATAGCAAAGAGGGATATGCAAACATTCAGGTTGAACCTAATGTAAAGATGACCAAAACCCAATTTGATGATTTTGGAGAAAACTTTGATAAAGTAAAGAATGGCTTTATAGACTTCCTTTTACTTGATGATAAAGGTAATCCTTTTATTGTGCTTGAAGCAAAGTCAGAAGATAAAGACCCTTTGGTGGGTAAAGAACAAGCCAGAGAATATGCTAAATCTTTATATGTTAAATATATTATCCTATCAAACGGTAATCAGCATTATTTCTGGAATATCTATAAGGGTAATCCTCAAATTATCACATCTTTTCCTAGTTATGAAAGCATAAAAGAAAGCAAGGCAATGAATGCAGACCCTGCTCGTATATATAATGAAGAAATTAAAGATGATTATATCGCCGTTGTAAAAAATCCGCGTTATATGGATGCACCTGAATATCAAAATGATGAAACTAGAAAGAAATTTATTTTTGAAACAGGTTTACGGTTTTTAAGACCTTATCAAGTAAATGCACTTAAAGCACTACAAAATTCCGTAAAGCAAGGCAATCAAAGATTTTTATTTGAAATGGCAACAGGTACAGGTAAGACATTAACTGCTGCTGCTGTTATTCGATTATTTTTAAGAAGTGGCAATGCCAATAGGGTACTATTTTTGGTAGATAGAATAGAACTTGAAAACCAAGCAAAGAAAAACTTTAAGAATTACTTAACACCAGATTATCATACGGTTATTTTCAAAGAAAGTACTGATGATTGGCGTAAAGCAGAAATTGTGGTATCTACTGTTCAGACCTTGATGTTTAACAATAAATACAAGAAATATTTTAAACCTACCGACTTTTCTTTAATCATCGCCGATGAAAGTCATCGTTCTATTAATGGTAATAATCGTGCTGTATTTGAATACTTCTTAGGTTATAAATTAGGACTTACTGCAACACCTAAGGACTATATCAAAAATGTAGACATTGATAAACTAAAATCCTCGGATCCAAGAGCATGGGAGAAACGACAGCTCTTGGATAGTTACAAAACCTTTGGCTGTGAAAGTGGCGAGCCTACATACAGATATTCTCTGCTTGATGGGGTTAAGGATGGTTTTTTAATCAATCCTACTGTTGTAGATGCAAGAACAGACATAACAACAAAACTTCTTGCTGATGAGGGCTATGCGGTTATTAACCAAGGAGATGAAAAGGACGAGGACCAAGAAGAAACATATTTTGCAAAGGACTTTGAGCATAAATTCTTTTCAGAAGAAACAAATAGAATTTTTGTAAGAACCTTTATGGAAAATGCCTTACGCGACCCATTATCGGGCGAAATTGGTAAGGGTATTATCTTTTGTGTAAGCAGAAAGCATGCGGCGAAGATAACACAGTTGCTAAATGAATATGCTGACAAGATGTTTCCAGATAAATATTATTCTGATTTTGCGATGCAGATAACATCGGATGTTATGAATGCTCAAACCTATACCACTAACTTTCAAAATAATAATTTGAGCGGTACAACCAACTTCTTAGAAAGTTATAAATCATCTAAAACTCGTATCTGCGTTACTGTGGGTATGATGACAACTGGATATGACTGTGAAGACCTATTAAACATAGGACTACTTAGACCAATATTCTCCCCTACTGATTTCATACAGATAAAAGGCAGAGGAACTCGTAAAGCAACTTTTATCTACAAGGAGAAAGTAAATGGATATATTACAGAGCATAAAGAGGAAAAGAAAACCTTTAAACTCTTTGACTTCTTTGGTAACTGCGAGTATTTTGAGGAAAAATTTGATTACGATGAAATTATAAAATTACCTAAACCATCTTCAAAAGGTGCAGACTTAAATACTCCACCTGCAGAACGTGGTGATGGTTATGAAAATATGGCTCCTGACCCTCTTGTGTATTTAAAGGAAACAGTTATAGGCTATGAGGGTATGAAGATTGATAGGATGTTCTTTGATAAGTTTGAGGAAACTGTGAAAGAAGACCCAGTGGCTAAAGAGCAGTATGAACAAGGTAACTATCAAGCGGTTATCAGTTATATAGATGATAAAATAATGAATAAGCCTAATGAGTATTACACTTGGGATAAACTTCGTCGTGCTATTGGTAGTGACAGAAGGATAACAACAAAAGAAATACTAGATAAAATCTTTGGAGTGTTGCCATTCTTCAAGAGTAAAAAGGAATTGGTACAAGATGAATTTGAAGGATATATGCTTACAAGGACCATTCCGCAAGATAAATATTGGGATGTAAAGCAATTCTTCGAAACATATATCACCGATAAAGATGTGCGTAGAACCATTGAAGATGGTGAATATCAACTACTGGGTACAGAAGTTAGTACCTATACAATGACAGATTTAAAATCCCTTGGTCGTGACAATATGCTTAATATAGTGGATTATGTTAATGACAATGTAAACGTATCAAGATTTATGTAGGAGGATACAATGCTAAAATTTGATGTAAAGCGTAAAATCAATACGCTCAGAGATATACTTGTGGGTAAAGTTCCAGACCCGAAAGCACAAGTGGAACAAATCACCATTGCTATGATTTATAAGTTTATGGATGATATGGATATTGAAGCAATGGAGTTTGGTGGTAATCGTAAATTCTTTACAGGTGAATATGAAAAACATGCCTGGACTGAAATTATGCAAAGTGAGAATGGCGGTCAGCAAAGAGCAAACCTTTATGCTGAGGGCATTGATAGAATGGCAATGAACCCTAACCTACCACAATTGTTCAGAGATATTTTCCGTGGTGCATATGTGCCTTATCGTGACCCAGATACGCTTAACATGTTCTTAAAGGAAATAAGTGATTTTACATATGATAATAGTGAAGATTTAGGAAATGCTTTTGAGTATTTGCTATCTATTATGGGTAGTCAAGGTGATGCTGGGCAATTTAGAACACCAAGACATATTATTGATATGATTGTGAACATCGTAGACCCAAAAAAGAATGAGAGTATTCTTGACCCTGCTTGTGGTACTGCCGGATTTTTAATCAGTGCATATAAGCATATCGCAGAAAGCAACAAAGATGAGAATGGTAAATCTACTTTAAATACAGATGATAGAAAGCGATTGACGGATAACTTTGCCGGTTATGACATCTCTCCCGATATGGTACGTCTTGCAAGGGTTAATATGTATCTTCATCAATTTGCTAAGCCACAAATCAGTGAATATGATACTCTGTCAAGTACTGAAAAATGGGACGATAGTTATGATGTTATATTAGCAAACCCACCTTTTATGACGCCAAAAGGTGGTATCATTCCACACAACCGTTATAGAGTACAGGCAAAGCGTGCAGAAGTTTTATTTGTATTACATTGCAGAGCACTTAAACCCCACCGGCAGAGCGGGTATTATTGTACCAGAGGGTATTGTGTTCCAATCTGCTAATGCGTATAAGGAACTTAGAAAGTATCTTATTGAAGATGGTTTGCTCTATGCAGTTATCTCCCTGCCAGCAGGGGTATTTAATCCCTATAGCGGTGTAAAAACAAGTATTTTACTATTTGATAAGCCAAGAGCAAAATGCTCTGATAATATTTTGTTTGTGAAAATGCAAAATGACGGCTTTGACCTAGGTGCCCAACGTAGAGAAATAAAGCAAAATGATATTCCTAAAATAGTAAAAGCAATATCTGAGTATAAACTAAAAATGTTAGATGATACAGATATTGAACTTTCATCAGAAGAAAAACAGTTCTGCACCATAGTTAACAAGAAAAAAATAGCAGAGCAAGACTATATTTTAGTTGGCGAACGATATAAAGAGGCTGTGGTTGTAAATAGCGACTGGCCTATGGTTGAGTTGGGAGAGATTTGTAAAACAACTTCAGGCGGTACTCCGAAAAGTACTGTTGAAGAATACTATACTGGAGGAAATATCCCTTGGCTAACAAGTGGTGAAGTTGCAAACGGGCATATATTTGCCACTCAAAAATTTATTACAGACGAGGGATTGAGGAATTCATCTGCAAAATTATTGCCTATAAACACCGTTTTAGTTGCAATGTACGGAGCTACTGCTGGTCAAGTTGGAATTTTAAAAATATCTAGTACAACTAATCAAGCCGTCTGCGGTATATTACCAAATGAAAAGTTTATACCCGAATATCTGTACTTAGTATTAAAAGCAAAAAAAGAGTATTTAATTTCTCTGTGTAGTGGTGGTGCTCAACCCAATATATCTCAAGCTATAATTAAGAAACTTCAAATCCCGCTCCCCCCACTTTCTGTTCAAGAGGAAATTGTAGTAGAGATTGAGGGGTATCAGAAGATTATCGACGGAGCAAAGCAGATTGTAGATAACTATAAGCCAACTATCAAAATTGACCCAAATTGGGAAACATATAACATTGGTGATTTATATGATATTAGTTATGGTGTTACAGTTTCAATACCACAGAATGAAGATGAGAATGGAATTAAAATAATTTCTACTGCAGAAGTGAATTTGGACGGTTCATTAGACTTAAGTAAAATTAGGAAAGTCAAATATGAAGGAAAATATTCGAAATTTATATTAAAGCCAAATACTTTGCTTTTTAATTGGAGAAATGCTCCTAAGCATGTTGGAAAAACTGCCATATTTAATAATACTGACGATAACTATATAAGTGCATCTTTTTTATTATCTTTAAGAAACAAAAAAGAAAATGTAGTTAATAATAGTTTTGCGTGGTGTGCAATTAACAATTTGCGTGAAACAGGTTATTTCATGAGGAATTCTCGTCAGGCAGTCAACCAAACAAACTTTAATGGTGAACTTTTATCCCAAACTCAAATTAAATTACCTCCACTTGAAACGCAACATGAAATTGTTGAGCAAATCAATGAAGAAATGGATATTGTTGAGCAAAACAAACGCCTGATCGCAATTTTCGAACAGAAGATTGCGGATAAGATAGCAGAAGTCTGGGGGGAATAGTCTATGGAAGAATACATTTATAAATTAAACATGTATCTTCCTATTGACTATGGAGATGAGGATAACACTCGGTATAGGCAATAATTAATTGATACTTTTATAGAAAATTGTTCAAATGAAAAATATCAGTTTGCTCTTATGGCATTTCATATGATGTTTATGTCGTTTTTATATTCAGAATTTTGGATATTAAAAACTTTCAGTTATGGTAAGGTTGAACGGTTATGTAGAAATCAAAGACAGTTTGAAGAAGTAGTATCTATTTTTGATGCATCAATTATCAAGGAAAAAGATTTTATAGAGCATTCGTTGCGAAACATTGGGATGCACCATAATCTAGCAAATAGACCGAAACACTTTGTTGACACTAGAGATGATTGTGCTCATGCAAGTGGTGTAATACAATATGATAGAACTGGGGCTGAAAGATATTTTGAAGAAGTGCTAGAGTATGCAGAAAAAATATCTCTTGCTAATAAAGGTAATGTAATTACAATATTTAATGAGAAGGTATCTACATACTTTAATTCTCCGGAATTCAATACTACACTAACCGGTGATTTTATTAAATTACAAATTTCTGAAACAAAATGGTCCTATAAAGACTTAGAATATATTTTGTCAGAGCCAACACCTAGTTACGCTTGTGATGATGCTCATAAGGAGAAAACTATTGCATATCTTTTTTTAGTATTGCAATTACACGCCACTTACCTAGATAATATTAGCGGAATTCCTCTGGAAATAGAAGAAAATAAATATGTTGATTTAATCTGCAATTTTATATGTGGTTTGGATGAAGAAGAGCGTGAAGTTCTACAAATTCAAATGGAAGATGAATATTACTTTTTAGTAGAGCAAAACTATTCTCTGGATATTAGTAAAATTGGAAATTTACTAAGTTAAGATTGATAAAAAAATTTTTAAGGGAATTGGTTGTCATTTCAGCCAATTCCCTTTTGCATAAATTAATTCAGAAAAATTTCCTGTTCGTGGTTATTGACTTCAGATTTACTGCAGGGTAAAATATAAATATAGTTTTTAAACAAATAAAAACACCACGATATTAAGCACGATTTATACACGAAAAAGCACGAATCAGCAATGATTATGAGGTCATTGCACATTTATGGGCAAAGTGTAAATCGGGTATAAATTGTGGGTATATAAGAACCTTTTGATGCCGTTACACTTTGCAGCGGCATTTTTTAATGCCTAAAAATTTATTTTAGGAGGTGGAATAATGGATAAGGCTCTTGAATTTCAGGAAACCAATATATTAAATCAATGGGCAAGTTTATGGTTAAGAAACATATTGACCAGTAATAGTATTACACTGTTCACACATGAATTTGATGTGTATCAAGCAATTTATAAATACATTCAAAAAGTGTTTACACCAAAGACATGTAATGTATATACAGGCTTTGTAGACGGAACAAATGTGTTCTTCCATAGTCCTTTCACAACGGCTGTGACTATGGATATACTAGGTGCTAATAGTGGTTTTTGTACAGTATTGTATGAAAGAAATATTTATAGATGTACAAGCAAAAAGGGTACACGTACACTTGTAAGAAAACTATGCGAAGTGGTGGGATATAAAATTATATACGAAGAAGGTTATTTGTACTACCGCTATTTTAGGCATATACCGCTTGTTATGCCTGCAGATGAAAGAGATAAAATTATTAAAGATTTCTTTAAAGAAGTTATAGATGAAGAAACAAGATTAAGAAATATTATCGATGAAGGAGAATTATATTATGTTAAAAAGTAACAATGCAAATATAGCAATTAGCGAAAATGCTATGGCAGATGATTATAAATTTAAAGGAGCAACAGCACTTGCCGCAGTTCGTCGTGTACTAGATAATAAGGGGTTTTATAGTACATGTAATATGAAGGATTATGTAATAGAGGTTCCACAAAGTTTTGGCACTTCTCCTTTTACTATAATAGCAGATAAGGTTGAAAGTCGTTTAATATTAGAAGCTGAAATAGTAGATGCTAAGAAAGTAGTTATTGACGAAGTCGTGGATATAGTTAACCAAATGAATAATGAGCTTTTATATGGATTTTGTATGGTAATTGATAGTAGCATTATTTATCAAATGCATGAACGTTTTGCAGAAGATAAAGGTGATTTTGAATCTTATGAAATGGCAAGTGAATTTTTTGAACATTTTATCAGTGACTACATTACAATTATGCAGGGAGGATATTGTGACATTAGTTATTTGATAGAAAAAGATATTTTATCAAATTTTTAATAATATGACACAGACTTAGGTGTCGGTAAATAGTGTGATGATTTTGGATCCAAAATCATCACACCTAGAAAAAAATATATATTTATAGAATCAGGTTGACCCAAAAAGATAAATTTAAAAAAATAATTGATAAGGTGTCGGGTTCTGATATTTGTCATATGTCCAGAGTTATTGGGATATCATTTATTTCGGATTTTGTGAGACGATTTGGCGATACATGATTTATAAAAACATTGGACAATATTTATAAAAAAGTACGTATTAGTTGTAAAGAATGGGAGGTGTCTTGCTTGTTGTATGCATATGTCCTTGAAAATAGAAGTTTGTTATATGAAGTAAATAATCAGCCCCTCTTTAAGCTGATACGCGATTGTGATTTACCTGAAGATAAGTTTTACATAGATGCTATGGGTGATGTTGCACGACCTGAGCTAATTAGTTTGCTGAACACCGTTGCTGGAGAGGATACCGTAATTGTACGCAGTTTAATAGATTTGGGTGATACTCCAGCAGAAGTAGTCAGCGTTCTTAAACAATTTGGTGAATATGGAGTTCACGTGGTTTCTCTCAAAGAAGATTACTATGAGTATGCAAAAGACTTCCATGTATTATCAGATGCCCTTTCCATATTTGATACATTAGCAGAGAAAAAAAGAAAACTTGGTATTGAAAGAGCAAAAGCGGATGGCCGTATGGGGCGTAAGCCTAATAAAGAAGCAAAAAACAGAGTAAGGAAATTAAAGACTGCTGGATTTTCAGCAAATGAAATTATTGATTTATGTGGTATCAGTCGTAGCACCTACTATCGCATTCTAAAAGATAAAAATATTTAGAAAAAATTAATCTTAAATAAAGATTATCATTATAAGGCTATAAATAAAAAATATGATGAGTATTTTCTTAAAATCTTTATTCTAAAATACTTTAAAAAGCTGAAATTATAGGCTTTTGAAATTTAGAAATTATATACGCAAAATTTTATTGAAATTTCAAGATAGAAAAGCATTTCGTATAAAAATAATGCGTAATTTGTTAACTTGATAGTCAAATATTTTAATTTTTGAATACGGAATGATTAATATGTGATTTCGGGAGAAGAGAATGTTCAAAATATATGTTCAAAATTGAGGTGATAAAAATGATTTACGGATATGTTCGGGTATCTAGCAAAAGCCAGGAGGATAATAATTCATTGGCAGAGCAGAAAAAAGAAATTTTAGAAAAATATCCTCTGGCAGAAATTGAAAGTGAAGTTTTTACTGCTGCTAAGGATTTTGATGATAGAGGTGTTTTTAACAGGTTAATAGGGAAGTTGGTAGACGGAGACACATTTGTAGTCTGTAAAATGGACCGTTTTTGTAGGAATGCACGTGAAGGACTTGCAATAATTGAAGATTTGTTAAATAGAAAAGTGACAATACATATATTAAATGTGGGTATTATAGATAATTCGCCAATCGGAAAACTAATCTTTACAGTATTACTCTCGTTTGCTGAATTTGAGCGTAATATGATTTTAGAGCGAACTATTGCGGGTAGAATTGCAGCAAGGCAAAATCCTAATTATAGAGAAGGAAGGCCTACGAAATTTTCTAAGGAACAAATTGAACTTGCGTTAGAACTTCTTAAGAGTAATTCGTATTGCCAAGTAAGTAAGATGACGGGTATTTCAAAGAGTACTTTACAAAGGGCAAAACAACGTAATTTGCTAGAAAAGACAAAGACTATGTAAAAATTAGTCATGTTTGATGGGCAAACATGAAATTAAGATACTGCAGTTAAATTCAAAAAGGGATGCATAAATTTACACATGTGTCTGTATATAATAGGCGAGTAGTATATATCTAAAGAAATTTAAATAATACATAATAACAAAACGTTGAAATAATAAGATATAAGATGGTTCTATATAGAATTGTTAAAATAGAATAGATAAAGTTTGAATGACACGATAAAATTCGTGTATAGAGTTGTAGATTAAAGTTAATTTTAAGGGGTGTATATATGGCTGTAAAGAATAAAGTTGAAAAGCCTAAAAATAAGGGTGGCGCAGGTGATGGCACTTTCTATGATAAGGCATCTAAAACGTGGGGATTTAGGGCGGTAAGGAATGGCAAAGATTTTAGGCGCAAAGGGTTTTATACTAAGACAGAGGCAAAGCAAGCACGTATAGATTTTGTATCTGAAATACAAACTAATACTAAAGAAGACAATATGGCACAGTCTATTAATGATGAAAATACAAAGATTACGCTTGAAGAAGTATATGAACATTACGTAAAGTATGGCTCTTATGAAAAAAGAGATGCTACGCTAACAAAACAAGGAAGTCTATGGAAAAATCATATAAAACCTGCTTTTGGGGAGAGACCAATAGCAAGTATTAGTAGTGGAGAACTAAAAAACTTTTTAATTCAGTTATATTACCAGGGGTCAGAATTCAATAAATTTAAAGTGAGCTATGCGTATGGGTATGTGGAAGGTTTTTTGAAATTCTTTTATCTTTTATGGGGATATGCACGCCGTATGCAGTGGATAAGTCGAGATACATATTGCGTGATGTGTGAGGACAAGGGTACCAAATTAGATATGCCAGCAAAAACCAAGGAAGATGAAGATGAGGAAGAAATTGTCACTTACACTAAGGATGAAATTAAGATGATGATATATAGGATTAAAGAAACAAATCTTTATACGGCATTTCTTATCGGATACTATTTAGGAGTGAGAATATCGGAGTGTTTTGGGTTAAGGTGGAGCGATATCGATTGGGACAAACATACTATAACCATACAACGTCAGATGTTAATGCAAAGTCCTCACAGGGTGCTATGCCCTTGCAAGACCACTACTGCAAAAAGAATAATAGATATCCCTATGCCTTTATATGTTCATTTACAATCCTATAAAAAACAACAAGAGGAGAACAAAGCTCATTATGGAACTTCATACAGGAATACAGAAGTAGTCAAAATTCGAATGAAAAAAGGACAGGATGATGACCTTGTGGGTGGAGATTTTATAAATAGACAGAGAAATGGTCAAATTCTTACACCGGATAGTATGAAAAGCTGGGGTAAAAAAATAAAAGATGAATTGAGTATACACTTTAAATATCATAACTTACGCCATACTCATGCCAGTTTCTTGGCTGCTACAAACTGTCCCATACCCAAATTAATGGAGCGTATGGGGCATAAAAAGATTGAAACCACAAGTAAATACTATTTTGGAAAGAATGAAATCGCGGATGAGAGATTAAAAGAAGGGCTTAAACTTCTGGAAATACAGTAACCTTGAAGAAAAAACAGTAGACTGGCATTATAACGCCAGTCTACTGTTTTTATGTATGGCAATTATTTTTGTAAAGCCATATCAATGCCAGTTTAATAAGCAAAATGAGTATTTGTTGAGATTACGGTTTAAACTAATATTGTCAATAGGTAAATTGCCAATGGGTAATGAAAAACCCTTGACAATAGGGTATTTCCTACTGTCAAGGGTTTAAAAAATATCGTAATTTATGCTTTGAAGTATCTGTTAAGTAAGCCTTCGAATGCCTTTCCATGTCGGGCCTCATCCCTGGCCATTTCATGCACTGTATCATGAATAGCATCTAAGTTTGCTGCTTTGGCACGTTTTGCAAGGTCTGTTTTACCGGCAGTTGCACCATTTTCAGCATCAACACGCATCTCCAAATTTTTCTTGGTAGAATCAGTGATTACTTCTCCCAATAATTCGGCAAATTTTGCTGCATGCTCTGCTTCTTCCCAAGCAGCTTTTTCATAGTATAAGCCAATTTCGGGATAGCCTTCTCTGTGGGCAACTCTGCCCATAGCCAAATACATTCCAACTTCTGTGCACTCAGCCTCAAAGTTTGCTCTTAAATCCATCATAATATCTTCACTTGCGCCCTGAGCCACACCTACGATATGCTCCGCATCCCAAGTTTTCTCTCCAACCTGCTCTACAAATTTTTCTGGGCCAACCTTACAAACAGGACAAGCCTCTGGCGCAGAATCACCAACATGAACGTAACCACATACTGAACAGACAAATTTTTTCATAATAAGTTCCTCCTAAATTAATATTGTTTACTAATTAATAATAATTATAAATTACAAGAAGCAATTTGTCAATATATTATTTTATTTTAATAATACAGACGTATTAAATATGTAGTTTTCCCATGAAGGATGTGATAAACTATTTTAGTAAAGTCTATTTCTTTCACAAGGGACAGTGGTTAAGAATCAAAAGTAACGCAAAGGAGGAGTACAAATATGGAATTAACCCCCGGTGCTATTGTACACGGTTTTATGATAAAGGAAAAGGAATATTTGCCGGATATACGAGGAGAGGCGCATCTGCTGGAGCATTTGAAAAGCGGTGCACGGCTCTTGTATATTAAATCGGAGGATGAAAATAAGGTTTTTTCTATTTCCTTCAAAACACCCCCGGAGGATGATTGCGGCACGCCCCATATATTAGAGCATTCTGTATTATGCGGCTCCCGGAAATATGCATCGAAAGATCCTTTTAATGAGCTCGCTAAGGGCTCCCTAAATACGTTTTTAAATGCACTCACTTATTCCGATAAAACAATGTATCCCGTTGCAAGCTGCAATGAGGAAGATTTTCATAACTTGATGGATGTTTATTTGGATGCAGTATTTTATCCAAACATATACACAAAAAAGGAAATTTTTATGCAGGAAGGCTGGCGCTATCTTTTCGATCAAAAAACAGGCGGGTTAGATGTTACCGGTGTGGTTTACAACGAAATGAAAGGTGCGCTTTCTGACCCCGAAAGCTTATTACAAAGCTCAATTTCCAGAAGCTTATTTGGCAAAACTACCTATGGCTTTGAATCGGGGGGAAATCCGGCTGCCATTCCGGATTTAACCTATAATGCTTTTTTAAATTTCCATAGGAAATATTATCATCCATCCAATTCTTATATTTATTTGTATGGAAATATGGATATAGAGCGCTGCCTAGCCCATATTGGAGAGGAATATTTAAGGGATTTCACACGTTCCTTAGATTTACCCGAAATTGAAGCAGTGCAAGAACTGCCAAAAGAAAAAATATCCTATGCCACCTTTCCTGCGGATAACGCAGAAGAAAAGGGGTATTTGGCCTATTTCATGAATGTAGGTCTATGCACCGACCCGGAGCTTATCATGGCATTACAAATTATTTCTTATGTTTTATTGGAAACCAATGCTTCCGTTGTAAAAACAGCCCTCATGGACGCAAAAATTTGCGATGAGGTGGAAGGGTGGTTTGATACCACAACCTATGAAATGGCCTTCAGTATTGTGGCAAAGGGTGCCGATGTATCAAAAGCACAGGAATTTGAAAAAGTAATTGAGGAAACCTTGCAGGATATTTTGGAAAAAGGACTGGATCAAGACTTGTTGGAATCCAGCATCCGAAGGCTTTCCTTCCTATTAAAGGAGGAAGATTATGGCACAACACCCAAGGGGCTCATTTATGGGATGAAAGCTATGAAAAACTGGCTCCACGGAAAAAATCCATTCTCTACCTTATGCCATTTTGAACTTCTTGACAAAATTAAAAATCCTGAATACGACTGGCTTGGTATAATCGAAAGGCATCTATTCAATAACAGCAAAAAAAATATTTTGGTTTTCTCTCCAGATCAAGAAAAGGAAAAAAAGATACAGTATGTTTTTCATGAAAGAATGAACTCCATACAGGTAGCTTTTACAGAAAAAGATCGGGAGCAAATAGAAGAAGAAAGAGAAAAATTAGAAAAATTTCAGCAAACGGAAGACTCTCGAGAGATATTGGAGCAAATTCCCATTTTAAAAATTGAGCAGATTGACCCAACCCCTAAAACCCCTGAATACAAGAAAAATAGGGAAGGGGGGGTGGAACAAATATATGTACCAATGAATAGTAACGGCATTGTCTATGCAAAAATTCATTTTAATATTGACTCCTTGCCAGAGGTGCTTTTGCCTTACGCCGGTCTTTTATCTGATATTTTAGGCAAGATTGATACCAAAAAATATTCCTATCAGGAATTGCCTATGGTGACAAACAAAATTTTAGGAGGTCTGTCTTTTCATAATGATGTTTACAGCAAAAATACAGAAGAATATCGTGGGTTTTGGACATTGAAAACAAAATTTTTAAAAGAAGATACCGAGGAAGCAGCAGAAATCATAAAAGAAATCTTGTTGAATTCTGATTTTACTGCTTTGAAAAGTCTACAAAAAATTGTTCGTGGGGCAAAAATAAAAGGCGAGAATTATTTATTAAACTATTCTCATTTTGAAGCAATTTACTATAGCATTGCCCAATTGTCTGCCGGCGGGAAAATCAATGAACTTACCAACGGTATTGAATACCATCATTTTCTTTCCGATGTGGATAAAATGCTTTTAGAAACTCCGGAGTCCATAGTGGAAAATTTGAAAAAAACTGCGGAAATTTTATTCACAAAAGAGAACCTGCATTTCTCTTTTGGTTGCGAAGAATGCGATTTTGAGAAAGGGGAATATCTGCAAGACTATATCTATCAAGGGTTAAAAGTTGGTATAAAACAACAGGGTCAAAAGCATTCTTTTGCACAAAGGCCATTGTCCATTGCATTTTCTGCAAACAGTGCCGTTCAATATAATATTTTTACGGCAGATTATGCCAAATTCGGTTATAAATATTGCGGCACAATAGAGGTATTGAAAACAATTTTAAGCCTAGAGTTTTTATGGAATGAAGTGCGCATCAAGGGCGGTGCCTATGGCAGTGGCTGCAACTTTCAGAAAAACGGATTGTGTTATTTTTATTCCTATCGAGACCCTAATATAAAAGAAACATATGAAGTATACAAAAAACTATGGAAAAAAATAGAAAACATTGAAATTTCAGACAGAGAAATGACCAAATATATCCTTGGAACAATTAATCGGTTGGATCAACCGAAAACCAACATAGAGCTTCTCAATGAGGCCATTCATAAAGAATATTCTGAAGAGGAAAAAGATTCTGAAATTTTGGAAAGAACTCAAATTCTGCATACAACCAATCAAGATATTGCTCAACTTAGCGATTTGTTAAAAAGTATTTCGGCCACAGAAAATTATTGTACCATCGGCAATGAAAATAAAATCAATGGGAACAACTCCTTTTTCCAATCCATTAAAAAATTAATTCCTTAAAAGGGAAATTCACTGTATAGCAACACCTATGCATATCAAAATTGCAAGAGGGGTGTTGCTATACAGTTTTATAATTTTACGATAAAGGCAGGGTTCATCCTATATGGCTCTTGGGGAAGACGGCTATAACTATTCGCAAAACACAAGTTTTGCGAATAGTTATAGCCGTCTTCGTATATTTTCATGGCAATATCGTCATTTTTTCTTTTTTCATAGAAAAAACCCTTTCGGTATTTCATTCCTCTTCAAAGTTCAAACAATGCCTCATGAATAAAAAATTAGGTTTCACTGCATAAATGAGATCATTCTTCAGCCACGGCCATAAGTCGTATCTGAAAACATGATAAACCTTAGTAGATACTGAAAATTTCCATAGATAAACCGTCCTTATTTTTTCAATCAAAATGTAACACTTTCACTGGATCCATAGCCATGTGTTTACATAAAATAATTATTGTAAAGACATTCTTGCGAGAATAAAAGCACCCTCAAAAAACGATGATATCTATCGTCTTTTGAGGGTGTCTGTTTTAATTTATAATATGTATTCTTTAATACCCTACATTTTTTATACCCAAATAGGATTCCGGGTTTACATAGGAGCCATTTACCAAGACGGAAAAATGGCAATGGTTTCCGGTAGAGATACCCGTACTGCCGCATTTTGCAACGGTCTGCCCTCTTGTTACCATTTGTCCCTTGGATGCAACAAGGGAAGAATTATGGCCGTAAAGGGTGGAAAGTCCGCCGCCATGATCAATGATAATAGTATACCCATAACCACTCATCCAGCCGGAATATGTAACCTTACCGGCTTCAGCCGCCACAATTGCCGAGCCATAGGGTGCGGGAATATCGTAACCACTATGGTTTTCGCTTTTTCCTGTCACCGGATTAGTTCTGCGAATATAACCGCTGCTTAAGCTTGAGGAAGCAGCTTTTTTTGAAGGAACCGGCCAGCCCAGTGTTCCATTTCCGGTATAGTACGGTGTTGAACTGCCTGTTTGCTGTGCAATCAAGTTTAATACCTGTTGTTCTGCCTTTGCATTGGCAGCAATTAGCTGTTCCTGTTTTTTCACATCCTTGACATAAGATTCCATTAAGGCTCTTTTTTCAGAAAGCATCTCCTGCATACTATCTACTTTTTCTTTCTGGACAGCAACAACCTCTGCCTGAGCCTCTTGATTTTCAGCAATTTCATCCTTTTTTGCCTGAATGGTATTCTGTATTGCCTGAAGCTCGTCCAGAATATTTTTATCAAAAAGCATAATATCATTTACATACTGCATTCTCAAAAATAAATCTGAAAAGCTTTCCGCCTCCAGCAAAATTTCTAAATATCCGGCAGAACCCTTTTGCTGCAGAAAGCGCAGACGGCTGCCTAACAGCTGAAACTGCTCCTCCCGCTTGGCAGATGCTTCTTCCAGTTCCTCTTCCGCCGCTTCCAAGGAGTTTGTCAATTCATCCAAATCAGACTGAGCATTATCAAGCTCAGTCTGCAAGCTATTCATAACCTTATCCATGGCGTCTAATTCTTCCTCTACGGAAAGCTGTTTTGTTTTTAAATTTTCTATCTCTTTTTTTGCCTGCTGAGTTTGCTGCGCAAGGGTTTTTCTTTTTGCCTCCAACTCTGCAACAGTGGCAGCACCTGTTATAGAAGTGGGAAAAACCCCTATCACTAAAAATAACGACAGCACAAGGCAAGTAGCTTTTTTCAAAAATTTCATCTTAAAAACCTCATTATTATCATAATTTATCATCTTATATTATACAGGTTTTATGACAAGTTTCAACTTTAAAACAAAAATTACAAAATTTTAATCTTTTAACACCTGATTCCAGCTGATTTTTGTTATTTTCCGGGGAAAGTCTGCGCCTTCTCCGCACACAGAAATGAGATACTCCTCCACTGAAAAGGATTTTAAATGCAACGTTTTTCCATGAATCTGCAAGGTGGATTTTAAGTGTTTTCCCTCCATGACAGATAAATCACGAAAAGGAAACGTAATCCCCTGCCCCATCCACTTTGTCACGCTTTCTTTACCTGTCCACAGGCGGAAAAAAAACGTAATTTTCTCTGTTTCATTGAGAGAGGTGAAGGTTTCCCCCTCTTCACACGAAAAAATTTTAGAAAAGCGAGGGAGGTTCTCACGCTTTCTTTCGATGTCACAGCCTATGGGCTGATCTGAAAACCCGCAAATGGCAAATTTTCCGGAATGAGACACACTAAAATAGTACTCCTCTCTGGGGAGAAAGGGTTTGCCCAATGGGGTATATGCAATCTCATCATAGAGATCGGCGCAATGCAAGGTATGGAAGGCGTGCCGCAATAAAAGTCCGGCGGCTAAGGATAGCCGTTTTTTTTCAGAATCCATGATTCTATTGGCCTTCTCTCGCCTTGCCTCTCCCACACGCACCATAGCCCTGTTGAAATTCTGGGAAAGCTTTAATTCATCTGCGTCCATAATCATCAACTGTATCATAGAAAATACCTCACAGCGCAAAAAGCAGAGCTGTTTGAGGCATTCTCATACAACCCTGCTTTTCATTTGCATTATTTTATTTTACAATTAGATTTACGATTCGTCCGGGAACATAGATCTCTTTTACAATTTGCTTACCTTCAATACGGACGCTTAAAACTTCTTTTGCTTGTGCCAAAACCTTATCTTTTCCGGCATCTGTAGAAATTTCCATGGTGCCTCTCAGTTTGCCGCCAATTTGAAGTGCAATTTCAATCGTATCCTGCACCAGCTTACTTTCATCCGCCTTAGGCCAGCTTGCTGCAAAAACAGAGTCTGCATGACCCAATTCTTTCCAAAGTTCTTCGGAAATATGGGGCGCAAAAGGCGCCAGCAAGATTACCATTGTTTCCATGGTATTCTGAGAAAGCCCGCCTTGTTTTTTTGCAAGATCATTCAGCTTGTTGGTGGATTCCATGAAGCCGCTGACAACGGTGTTCATAGTCAAGGCCTCCAAACGGCTGGTAATGTCCGCAATCAGCTTATTGTAAAGGAATTCCTCCTCTTTGCTTGCCTGCACAGGTGCATCCTTATAAGTGCTAAGCATTTTCCAAACACGATTTAAGAAACGGAACACACCGTCAATGCCGCTGTCATCCCAATCGCAATCCAATTCGGGAGGGCCTACGAACAATTCATACATTCTTAAGGAGTCGCAGCCATATTTTTCAACAAGCTCATCGGGAGAAACAACATTTCCCAAAGACTTGCTCATTTTTCCGCCGTTTTTGGTAATCATACCTTGGTTAAACAGCTTCTGGAAGGGCTCTTCAAAGGGCACTGCGCCAATATCATATAAGAATTTTGTATAAAAACGTGCATACAGCAAGTGCAGCACCGCGTGCTCAATACCGCCAACATATAGGTCTACAGGGGCCCATTTTTTCAAAGCCTCCATGCTTGCCAATTCCTCATCATTATGATTATCTACATAACGCAGGAAATACCAGCTGGAGCCGGCCCACTGGGGCATGGTGTTTGTTTCTCTTTTTGCCGGACGACCGCACACAGGGCAGGTGGTGTTCACCCACTCATCAATATGTGCAAGAGGCGATTCTCCGGTATCCGTGGGCTTATAGGATTCTACCTCAGGGAGCAATACAGGCAGATCTTCCTCGGGAACAGGCACGGCACCGCAATGCTCGCAATGAATAATAGGGATAGGTTCTCCCCAATATCTTTGCCTGGAGAATACCCAGTCACGCAGCTTATAGTTGACCGTCTTCTTGCCAATTCCCTTTTCCTCCATAATATGAGGGATTTTTTTCTTCGCCTCAAAGGCTTTCATTCCATTCCAATCGCCGGAATTTATAATCACGCCATCGCCAACATAGGCTTCTGTCAAAGGCTTCTCTTCTTCCCCTTCAGGCAAAATGACCTGAACGATAGGCAAATTGAACTTGGTGGCAAAGGCAAAGTCACGTTCATCATGGGCAGGTACGCACATTACCGCCCCGGTACCGTAATCCGCCAATACATAATCCGCAACCCAAACGGGTATTTCCTTGCCGTTTACAGGGTTGATGCAGTATGCGCCGGTAAATACGCCAGTCTTTTCTTTATCTGTCAAACGGTCAACGGAAGATTTTGTTGAGGCATCAAAACAGTATTTTTGCACCGTCTCTTTATATTCTTTTGTCACAATATCGTCAAGCTCTTTATATTCCGGCGCCAAAACCATGAATGTGGAACCATACAGCGTATCCGGTCTGGTGGTATAAACTGTGATTTTTTTCTCCGTTCCTTTTATGGCAAAATCAACCTCAGCCCCATAGCTTCTGCCAATCCAGTCTGACTGCATCTTTTTCACCTTATCAGACCAATCCAGCTTCTGCAAATCCTCAAGCAATCTGTCTGCATAAGCAGTAATTTTCAGCATCCATTGACGAAGATTTCTTTTTGTAACGGTGGAGCCGCAACGTTCACAGGTGCCCCCAGCAGCCTCTTCATTTGCCAAAACGCATTTACAGCTTGGGCACCAGTTTAAAGGCATTTGCTTTTCATAAGCCAAGCCTTTTTTAAACATCTGCACAAAAATCCATTGTGTCCATTTATAATACTCGGGATCGGTGGTATTCACTTCTTTATCCCAATCATAAATCGCACTGATTTCATGAAGCTGACGCTTTACATTTTTGATATTATCTGCCGTGGAGATACGGGGATGAACATTATTTTTAATTGCGAAATTTTCCGCAGGCAAGCCGAAAGCATCCCATCCCATGGGGTGCAACACCTGAAAGCCCTGTAAAACTTTATAGCGGCTGACAACATCGCTTAATACATAACCTCTCCAGTGTCCTACATGAAGCCCTGTTCCCGATGGATACGGGAACATATCCAAGCAATAAAACTTTGGCTTTTTATCATCCTCTACATGAATGGGGTTCTTTTCCCACTCATTCCGCCATTTGGTTTCAATTTCTCTAAATTCATAGCGACTGTTCATTACAATCTCCTCCTTGACAACTCTATTTCTTAACATAGCCCATTTTTTAGGGAAAGTATTCTCTCTTTTCAAAAGAATATCAAAATTAGATTCCGCTATCGTTTTTACAAAATCCAATATAGGCTTGTCTTGCCTTCAGCTAAATTATTACCGGGAAGCCCAAAAATACATGAATCAAAAAAGCCTTCGTCTCAGTTAGAGACGAAGGAAATACTCCGTGTTACCACTCTAGTTTGCCCAAGGGCACACTCAAAACCGATAACGGTGGCAACCGTTGCCGCTTACTAATCAAATTTGACGTTCGGGGCAAAACTCCAAGGCCAGTTCCAAAACGTGTTTTTACCGCCTCACACCAAACCGACGGCTCTCTGAAAAAACAGTGCGTTTTTGTACTCTTCCTCTTCAAAGTCTATTCATGAAATTATTTATACCATATTTATGAATTAAAATCAAGTGTTTTTCGGGGATTTACAAAAGAATACAGTCTACAAGGCCTCCTCTAACCGCTGCTCTGTTTCAAACTGATTGCTGTATAAATTATAATAAAATCCTTTTTGGTGCATCAGCTCTGTATGATCTCCCCGCTCAATGATTTCACCGTGGTTGATTACCGCAATCAAATCCGCATCTCGTATGGTGCTCAAACGATGGGCAATGACGAAGTTGGTACGGCCTTTCATTAAATTTTGCATTGCCTCTTGAATTTTCAGCTCGGTTCTTGTGTCCACGCTGCTGGTGGCCTCATCAAGGATTAATATAGAAGGATTTGCCAAAATAGCTCTGGCAATGGCTAACATTTGCCGCTGTCCTTGGCTTAAGTTGCCGCCCCCGTCAGATAATACGGTGTCATATCCATCGGGCAAGCGACGGATAAACTCATGGGCATTGGCCAAGGCGGCTGCCTCTATAATTTCATCATCTGTTGCATTTAACCTGCCATAGCGAATATTTTCCCGTATGGTATCTGTAAATAAATAGGTATCCTGCAAAACAATGCCCAAGCTGCCCCGCAGACTTTTTCGCTGTATTTCCATTATATTATGGCCGTCAATCGTAATGGTACCACGGTTAATATCATAAAATCTGGTCAACAAGTTGATAATTGTGGTTTTTCCTGCGCCGGTAGGTCCCACCAAAGCAATGGTTTGCCCGGGCTTTGCATACAAATTTACATCCTTCAATATGGGGTGACCTTGTTCATAAGCGAAGTCCACATCAGAGAAAACAACCTTCCCCTGCACATTGTTTAGAGAGATTGCCTCCGGTTCATCCAGGGCCTCCTCCGGTTCATCCAAAACCTCAAACACACGCTCTGCGCCAGCAAAAGCGGCCATCATCGCGTTTATTTGGTTTGCCAATTCATTTAACGGCCTTGTAAACTGCTTGGAATAAATGATGAAATTGGAAATTGTGCCCAAGGTCATGGGCAGCCCTGCCACAATCATCATGCCGCCGACGGCAACAATTAAGGCATAGGAGATATTATTGAGTGCCATCATAATTGGAGCAATGACGCCAGAAAAAATCTCCGCACGAATTCCTACATTTAATAAGGCATTATTTTTCTGAAAAAAGGAATTCTGCGTCTCTTCTTCTTGACAGTATACCTTTACAACCTTTTGGCCGGAAATAATTTCTTCGATATAACCGTTCAAATTTCCCAGCCGCTCTTGTTTTTCTTTGTAAATTTTTTTAGAGCGTGTGGTAATGGCTTTTGTTGCCAGTAGCATGACAGGTATGGTAACAACAGACGCAATGGTTAGCGGAATGCTTAAATAAACCATCATGGCAAAGGTGCACACTAAGGTCAGCCCGCTTTGCAGCACCTGTGAAAGGCTGTTATTTAAAGCCATGGAGATATTCTCCACATCATTGGTCACACGGCTCATCAACTCTCCATGGGTGGTCGTATCAAAATATTTCAAGGGCAACTTCTGCAGCTTATCAAAAAGCTCCTTGCGTATGGTGGCAACCACATTTTGCCCTACCACCAAAAGCAGATAGCCCTGCAGCCACATACATAAGGAGGTTGCCAGATAAATCACCATCAGCATGGAACAGACTTTCAGCAAACCGGCAAAATCAAATGCCGCAATATGGGCATCAATGGCAGTACCCATCAAACGGATGGCAAAGACCGTACCCAGTGTCACAAAAAGGATGCACAGCATGGACATGGCAAGATAGAGCCAATATTTATTTAAATATTGCAGAAGCCTTTTCAATGTCTTTGTGGTATTTTTCGGCTTCTTTCCACCCAATGGTGCGTTTGTATGTTCATTCGCCATCAACAATCACCCCTTTCCTCATTTGCGATTGAAAAATTTCCTGATAATCGAGGCTTGTTTCCATAAGTTTTTTATGGTTCCCCTGTGCGGCAATTCTACCATTTTTCAGAACAAAAATAGTATCGGCATCTTTGACGGAGCTGATTCTTTGGGCGATGATAATTTTCGTACAGCTGCTGTGAAACTCCCGTAGGGATTGACGGATTCTTTTTTCTGTCAGAGAATCCACGGCACTGGTGCTGTCATCAAAAATCAGAATGCTTGGATTTTGAATCAATGCCCGTGCAATAGAGATACGCTGTTTTTGTCCGCCGGAAACATTCACACCCTTTTGCCCCAATTCTGTATCATAGCCGTTGGGCAGCTCCAAAATAAAATCATGGGCCTGGGCAGCTTTTGCAGCGGAAACCACATCGTCCTCCGTTGCATCTTTCTTCCCCCACTTGATATTGTCTCGAACTGTCCCGGTAAATAAAATCGTATCCTGCAATACAACGGAAACGTGCCTTCTCAATTCACGGATGGCATACTGGCGTACATCCACACCATCAATGGAAATAGAGCCCTCTGTCACATCATAAAGGCGGGGGATCAAATTCACCAAGGTTGATTTTCCAGAGCCTGTTTCTCCCAGAATCCCAACGGTTTCTCCAGCCTTTATCTCAAAATGGATGTTTTCTAAAACAGGATCACCCGTTCCGCCTTGATAACGAAAGGAAACGTTTTCAAATTTTATGCCGCCCTCTTCTTTTTCGGGACTGATTGGCTGAAGAGGATCAACAATATCAATGTCCGCATTCAAAACTTCGTGAACACGGCTGATGGAAACCTCTGCTCTGGAAATATACATAAAAACCATAGCAAGCATCATGACAGCCAGCACCATTTGCACCAAATATGTGATAAAAGCCATAATCTCCTCTATTTTTAAGGTTCCGATAGAAACCTCTATACCGCCGTTCCACAAAATTGCAATAATGGAGGTGTTTAAAATGAGCATCATCGCCGGAAGCATAAGAATCACGATGCGAAATGCGTTCATGCCGGTGGTTTTATAGGCTTCATTCACTGTGTCGAATTTTTCTATTTCGTATTCATGACGTACGAAGGCCTTCACCACACGCATACCCGAAAGACATTCCCGCATAACCAAGTTGACGTCATCCAGCTTTTCCTGTACCATCTGAAATTTAGGCATCGCTTTTTTCATAATCAAAACCGTTGCCAAGGACAGTACCACAACAGCTATAACAAAAATAAATGCCAGCTTGACGTGGATGGTAAATGCCATAATCAAACTGCCAAAACAAAGCATTGGTGCTCTGATTAGCATACGCAATGACATGAGAATAACCATTTGTATTTGCGTAATGTCATTGGTTAATCTGGTAATGAGAGACGGTGTTTGAAACGTATCAATATTATGGAAGGAAAAGGCTTGAATTTTAGTAAACAAATCATTTCTTAAATCCGTTCCGGCCTTCTGACTTACAACACTTGCGGCAATCAAGCAGCCGATCCCGCCAATAATGCCTAAAACCGCCACAATAATCATACTGATTCCGATTTTTAATATATAATTTGTATTGCCTGCGGTAACGCCATTGTGAATTAACAGCGTCATCAGCTTTGGCATAATTAACTCCGAAGAGGCCTCAATCAGCATTAGGAATGGAGCCAGAATTGCCAGCTTTTTATACGGCAAAATATATTTTAAAATGGTCCTCAAGTTTTTCCCCTCTTTTCGTTTCTGTCCTCATTCATATTGTCTAATATTCGTTTTAAAAAATGTATGCAGGCCTCTTTTTCTTCCGCAGAAAAACCTCGCAAACCAATATCGTCCAAGGAAGCCTCTTTTTCAAAAAAAGCGTGCACTTTCTCTCTCCCCTTCTCCGTAATACTGACACGGATGCTGCGTAAATCATTTTCATCTCGAATACGTTCCACCAATTCGTCCCGTTCCATACGCTTTAAAATATCCGTCATAGAAGCCGGTTGAATTCGTATAAAATCGGCCAATTCTTTTTGTGTTTGCAGATTTTTTGCCGAAAGAGACATTAATATATGGGGCTGTCCGCCGGACAGACCAATCTCTTGGGCACTATGCATCATATGCATATGATAGAGCTTCAGCAGAACGTGCATTAAAAAAGAAAAGTCTGTCACTTGCTCTCCTAAAATTTCTCGTTTTCTCTCGAATCCATGGCTACAATGCATTTACATCCCTCCTTTTCTCAATGATGGTCAAAATGATTTTGCTTCCTCCGCAGAAAGACAAAAAAATAGTTAGGTATCTAACTAAATGATTCGATACCCAACTATTTTATCATATTGTTTTCAATTGTCAAATTAAAAATTTATAATACGTATTGAAACATAAATGCAATATGAAGGCTGCTGCCAATCATCACAAAAACATGAAATATTTCATGAAATCCAAAATTCTTAAAGGTAATATTGGGCTTTTTTAAGCCATAAATTACTGCACCCAAGGTATACACAATGCCACCTGCCAACAAAAGCCCCACACCTTGCCAGCTGACTGCTTTTTCTAAGGGCACAAAAACAATAGCGGCTAGCCAGCCCATTACAACATAGATTAATGTGGATAACCATCTGGGGGCATTCATCCAAAATACTTTAAGTAATATGCCGGACAAAGCAAAGGCCCAGATTAAAACAAGCATGGTCCAACCCCATTTCCCGTGCAAAGACACAAGACAGATGGGCGTATATGTTCCGGCAATTAAAACAAAAATCATCATATGGTCTATACGGCGCAAAACCTTTACCCTTTTGGGGGATAGCCTTAACGTGTGATATATTGTGCTGGCTCCGTATAACAGCAACAGGGAGGCTCCAAAAATAGCAAAGCCCCATAGATGCCAAATACTAGCTTCCAGTTTCGCCTTATGCATCAGTAAAATAAAACAAGGAATTACGGCCAGAAAGCCGATAAAATGTGTTAATGCACTCATCGGGTCTTTTATTTTTAAAAAAAGTTTACTCATTTTATCTCTCCTTCATGCAGTTATTAATACTACATATCATTATATCCATATGTTATCATATTATTTTTAATAATGCAAGAAGAAATTGGAATAACATCTTGAAGCAAAAGGGGAAATGCTATATAATAAAAAAATATGATATAAATTAGAAAGTATTTGAGGTGAACCAATGACAGCTTTAGATAAAATTATTGAAAATTTCACACAAAAAATCAAAGACTCCGGCAGTATTGACATAGAGGATATTCCTAACATAGATTTATATATGGATCAGGTTACAACATTTATGGATCAGGCCTTGGGGAAGCATAAACGCTTTGAAGAGGATAAAATTCTTACAAAAACAATGATCAATAATTACACCAAGGCAAAAATCTTTCCGGCCCCCATCAAGAAGAAATACAGCCAAACCCATATTATGCTTTTGATCATGATCTACCACTTAAAATCTGTGCTTTCCATTCGGGATATTGGGCTTTTGTTCCAGCCTGTGCTTTCTGTGAAATCTTTGGAGGAACAGGATAAATTAATACAGAAAATTTATAGCGGTTTTTCCAGGCTCCAATTATTAACACAGCAAAATATGCAGGCTCCCACCGTAGGGCTCAGGGAAACGGAAGCACCCATCAGAGAAATTATTGAAGAATATCAGGATGAAAAGATTGAAAAAATATTGCTGGTCTTACTCCTTACCATCCGTGCCAATGCAGAAAAGCAATTGGCGGAAATGGTTTTGGATTCTTATTTCTAACAACAAAGCGAAGCTCCTGCCATTATGGGGAAGCTTCGCTTTTTGGTTTGCGGAAAAAATCTCATGGTTGGCTGAACCTACATCCATACTATGGGTTTTGCTTTCTGCATCAATATCTATGCTCCGGTTTCCGGTTAAAACAAGCTGAGCTGATTTGTTTCGGGAATGCCGTTTAATACGCCGTTTTCCTTCATGAGATCAATCAGAGAGCGCCCCAGAGAGGTTCTGTTTTTCAGCTCCTCCAAGGTGTTAAATTCTCCGTCTACCCTGCCCTCAATAATACTTTCGGCGGCAGTTGTGCCTAAACCCTGCAAGGAATTAAACGGAGGGATCAGCCCGTTCTCTGTTATAATAAATTTTTTGCTGTCGGATTTATAAAGGTCGATGGGCAGGAAATGAAACCCTCTGGCATAAAATTCTACAATAATTTCTAACACAGTGAGTTTATTCTTATCCTTTGCCGTTACATCCATTCCCTTTGCTTGAATTTCTTTTATGGTTTCCTTCGTCTTTTCAATCCCCCTGCACATTGTGGCATAATCAAAATCATCACAAGCCCTTACGGTAAAATATGCGGCATAGTATGCCTGGGGATAATGAATTTTGAAATACGCAATACGAAATGCCATCATAACATAGGCCGCCGCATGGGCTTTGGGGAACATATACTTAATTTTCTGGCAGGATTCAATATACCAATCGGGCACACTGCTTGCCTTCATATCCGCAATATCTTCCTCGGTCAGTCCCTTTCCCTTACGCACCTTCTCCATGATTTTAAAGGATTTTTTTCTATCCATACCCTTGTTGATCAAATAAATCATAATACTATCTCTGGTAGAAATGGTTTCCTTTAGGCTGATGGTACCATTTTCGATTAAAGTTTGGGCATTGCCCAGCCACACGTCAGTGCCATGGGACAGGCCGGAAATCCTTAATAAATCGGCAAAGGATTTTGGCTTTGTATCCAGCAGCATACCACGCACAAACTTTGTGCCGAATTCGGGGATACCTAAGGTGCCCGTTTTGCAGTTAATCGCTTCCTCCGTGACACCCAATGCCTTTGGCGATTCAAACAAAGACATGGTTTCCGGGTCACCCAGGGGCACCGTTTGGGGATTTACCCCGGTTAAATCGTGGAGCATTCGGATCACCGTAGGGTCGTCATGGCCCAACAAATCAAGCTTCAAGAGCCGTCCGCTGATGGAATGATAATCAAAATGGGTTGTGGTTATTTTTGAATTTACGTCATTGGCGGGCCGCTGAATGGGACAAAATTCAAAAATACTGTGATCATTGGGTACAACCATCAGTCCGCCGGGATGCTGACCTGTTGTTCTCTTAATTCCTGTACATCCTAAAACCAGACGGTTGATTTCCGCATTATGCACCGTTTTTTCACGCTCGTCAAAGAATTTTTTTACAAAACCATAGGCGGTTTTATCTGCCAAGGTGCCAATAGTTCCGGCTTTAAAAACGTGCCCTACCCCAAAAAGCTCCTCGGTATATGCATGGGCATACTGCTGATACTCCCCAGAAAAATTCAAGTCGATGTCCGGCTCTTTGTCTCCCTCAAACCCAAGAAAAGTTTGAAAGGGAATGTCATGCCCATCCTTGTGCAGCTTTTCACCGCAAACAGGGCAAATTTTATCCGGCATATCGCAGCCGCACGCCTCTTCCAAAGCATATGCTTTCACCGTTTCAGAATCAAAATCAGAATATTTGCAGCCGGGGCAAACATAATGGGGCGGCAAAGAGTTTACCTCCGTAATTCCCGCCATATTGGCGGCAAAGGAAGAACCCACAGAACCACGGGAACCAACCAAATATCCATCCTCCACAGATTTCCAAACCAGCTTTTGTGCAATAATATATAAAACGGCATAACCATTGCTGATAATGGAATTCAACTCCGTTTCCAGCCTGTCCTCCACGATGGCAGGCAACGGGTCGCCATAAATCGAGTGGGCTTTATCCATACAAATCTTCCGAAGCTCCTCATCCGCCCCCTCAATTTTTGGGGGAAAGGTTTCGTCGGGTATGGGCTTAATTTTTTCTATGCCATCGGCAATCAAATTTGTATTGGTGATGACCACTTCTTTTGCCTTTGCTTCTCCCAAATATTGAAACTCCGCCAGCATTTCCTCTGTTGTACGGAAATATAGGGGCGGCTGATTTTCCGCATCAGAAAAGCCCTCCGCCGCCATGATGATTTTTCTAAATACCCCATCATCGGGGTCAATAAAATGAACATCGCAGGTGGCCACAACAGGCTTTTGATATCTCTCCCCAAGGGCTACAATTTTACGGTTGATCTCCATCAAATCCTCCATAGAGCGAACCGCATCCACTTTTGGGGAATCAATCATAAAACGGTTGTTTCCCAGCGGCTGAATTTCCAGATAGTCATAAAAACGCACTAAATTTTCTATAACCTCCTTGGGTGCATTATCCAGCACAGCACGATAAAGCTCTCCGGCTTCGCAGGCGCTGCCCAAAATTAGCCCTTCCCGAAAGCGCAAAAGCTGGCTTTTGGGAATCCTCGGCTTTCTAAAAAAATAATCAATATGGGCC